>Ga0075117_1002167_pt1 | contig 11446 bp, 8 predicted proteins | sample AntAceMetag02UKJ_FD_69789 | JGI IMG/M metagenome (GOLD analysis project Ga0075117, IMG submission 69789) | Saline lake microbial communities from Ace Lake, Antarctica - Antarctic Ace Lake Metagenome 02UKJ | ecosystem: Environmental > Aquatic > Non-marine Saline and Alkaline > Saline | place... | reverse complement strand
TAGTAACGAGGCCTATTTTTTCTACTGGCTAAGATTGGCTTGCGGTTTATCGTGTTGATAAAGGAGTTTTCCTTTTTCATCGTGAAACAAAAAGGAAAGTGTCGCCGGCGACTTTTTGTCTGCTGGCGTAACTTTCACCAGCAAAAAGCCACCCGAACGCGGATCTTGTGAATATGCTTGTTTAATCAGCCCCTTGGGATCTGTTGATTTCGGATCTCCGGGTTTGCGGCCTAACCGGGAATTTGCATCAATCAGTGCCCCACAGGAAAACTCCTCAAAACCACTGGAGTCTGTCGCATGATACTGCCAGTGGCGATCGCCGCAGACAATAAAAAAGTTTTGCTGATCCAAACCGTTCTCTTTCAGCCACTTGAAAAATTCATCGCGTTCGTGCCGAAATCCACCGATGTCACAATGATTGTCCGTCTTTCGTAAATCATCAGGTCCCACCATCGGCGTAGGTGAAATCAACAATTTGAAAGGAGCATCATTCTCTTTCAACGTTTTTTTCAACCAGGCTTTCTGCTCAGCACCCCAAATGGTTTTTTCCGGTCCGTCTTTCATGGCATTCGGACTCCGATACATCCGATTTTCAGGAAACCAGATTTGCAAGTCTTTACTCACCCGGTGGGTACGATATGTCTTCGCGTCCTTGTCATCCATCGGTGCCACCGGGAGCTGCTCCAACATCATCTGTCGCCCCTCAGCAGACGATGGTTTATGGTCCCCGGTATTGTCACCATCATCGATACGATAATCATGATCATCGATTTCCCAATAAGTGGGAACAGCGGCGAACAAATCACGATAGCGAGGCTGCACGAATTGCTCGTGCCATTTCTGACGCAGTTCCGGAATCGTTTCCGCCCGCGGTTTATCGGGTGTGTCGTAATAAACATTGTCCCCTGTACCAACCAGGAAGTCCGGCTTCAATTTTAAGATCGTCTCCAAAGCAGGATAACCCAGATGTTTATCGGGCCCGGCATACGGCTGAGGCAGCTTCGTGTTATTTTCTTCCAAGTGCTGCTTCTGATCGATCCGATCATCACCGTGAAACTTTGCATAGTTCATGCCTGTTACCACGACAAATTCTACAGGTTCGGCCAGACTCGCGCCAGGTAATGTTTTGAAGCGAGCTGTCGGACCGGCGTGTAAATCGTCTGCGCTCTTACCAATCTCAGTTTTGCATTCGAACTCAGAACCTGCTGGTAAATCAGCGAACAATGCGCGCGCGATGAAATCGTGATCAGCCACCGCTTTCACAACATGTGACATTGTTTCAAATGTTGTTTTCTCACCAGGCACACCTGTCAGAGTAAATTTCACGACGCCCGACATGCCTTTCACATCGCGATCAACCAGCTTGTCGGTTTCCGTCAATCGCACCTGCACCAGAGCACTGTCAGGCGTGACTTCCCCCACCATGATTCCCATACCCGCCATGGGAAGCTGGGAATCTGTTTCGTTTGGAATCGCACCCTCCTCACCAGTATCGACAACCGTTGCAGGTGCTTCAGGGCTTGATTTTTCGCAACCCAATACGAATAGCAATAAGAACAGACAACAAACTCGCATGTGAACACTCCCTTAGAAATCATCGCATTGATTCAGTAAGACTAGCCATTCTATTGATTTTTTGTTGAAGGCCCAACTGAAAACTGCTCCTAATTGTTGCATTATTCAGATGCGACATTTTTCTCATAATCCAAGCGAATCTCCTTGCCGTTCAGGGTCCTGATACATCAGAATGGGAGATTACTTTGACTATTAGAATTCTGGCCATCATATGTGACTCGATCATAACGAAGAAAATATATCATGAAACGATTCAAACAAATCTCATTACTTACCATCTGTCTGCTCACAATCACCCACTCTGTTTTTGCGGAGCAGCAAGCCGAAGATGCCTGGAAAAAACTGGTTCGCTCGCCTCGCTTACTGAAGCGGCCCGCCTTTCAATTTGTCGAAAATAATCCTCAGCTGCCGAACGCCTTGCTGTATGGTGACTCAATTTCCATTGGTTATACCGACGCCACACGTAATGCACTCAAAGGCAAAGCCAACTTATATCGATTGTACTGTAATGGTGGAGACTCTTCGTCATTTATCACAAAGATGAAGAACATGCACACTGCGATGACGGCTAAAGACCTGAAGGATCACTGGGACTTTGATTGGGATGTGATCCATTTCAATGTGGGATTACATGATCTGAAATATTTAAAAGACAGAAAACTGGATCGCGTGAATGGCAAGCAGGCGATCTCTCCGAAAGAGTATGAAAAAAATCTGCGTTCCATCATTGCTTACCTCAAAGAACTGGCACCGAAAGCAAAACTGATTTTCGTCACCACCACTCCCGTGCCAGAAGGCGAACCAGGGCGCTTTGATGGCGACGCTGCCAAATACAATCAAATCGCATTAAAAGTTCTCAAGAACTACCCCGAAATCGGCGTCAATGATCTCTACGGATTCACCAAACCACATCACAAAGAATGGTGGACCAAACCGGGCAATGTCCACTTCAATACCGCCGGTGCAACCGCGCAAGGCGAAGAATCTGCCCGCATCATTGAGAAAGAACTCAAAAAACGGGATTGATATTCTGACATCACTCTACCGGACATTCAGCTCGCCGGATCAGATTTTAACAAACCGGACACAATAAACGGGTGGCAGATTCGTCGAAATCGTCTGCCAGGAATCGCCGCCATCTTCGGAAATCCAAAAATTGCCCGTTGTCGAACCAACGGCGAGACAGTTGCCCGTTTCATCAATGTCCAGTGCATGTCGATAGACGATGTCATAGCTATGTTCGCCGGGTAGACCCTGCGTAAGAATTTCGGAGGTCTCTCCACCATCAGTGGTACGCGCAATCACAAATTTACCATCCACGGGCACTCGGCACTCATCCTTAATCGCAGGCACAAACCAGGCAGTGTCTGGCTGTTTGGGATGGACGGCAACGGCAAAGCCAAACGGAGAAGGTTGTATCCCTGAGAGCTCTTGCCAGGAATGGGCACCATCGGTTGTTCGAAAAACGCCATTGTGATGTTGCGCCCAATAAGTATCAGGATGCGATGGTGACTGAACCAATCGATGGACATCCTGAATATTGGGATCATGGGCTTGATCAGGGGGTACATAATCGGCACGAATGCCATCCGCTTTACAGGTCCAACTCTCACCATCATCCTCCGTCACCCAGACACCGCCGCACGAAATTGATACCGTCACATGTTGGCTATTTTCAGGATGGACACAAATGGAATGGATGCCGGGATCATCTTTACCTCCACCAAACCATTGCAGTCTTTCCGGTCGATCCCACAACGATTCCACTAGCTGCCACGACGTACCGCTATCATCAGAACGAAACAGACCACCGGGAATCGTACCGCACCAGAGTCGCTGTGGTTGATCTGTTCCCCCGGCTTCCAGTGCCCAGATTTCACTCAAGCTGGCGGGTTTTGGTTTTCCGTCTGTGGAAAAAGGCCCCGCCCCGATCTCAGCACCTTCAGGATAAACGGGAGTTGCACACTCTTCCCAATTCACTCCCGTGTCACGGCTGCGATGTAGCTTCACACCAAAGTGACCATGATTCATAGCGGCATATGTCGTTCCGTCACGAGGATCATGTAACATCATCGAGACATGCTCGCCTTCAAAATCGTAGCGACCAATCGACCAGCCGTTTGAACTTCGATCAAGTCGAAACAAACCTTTACGTGTGGCGATATGAATTTGAGAACTCATGCAGGCACCTTCTAATCAGTTCTAGTTGAATTCAGGATCTATCTTCTGCTAACCACCCGAGAGAGCCTGCATCACGTAAATCTCACTATCCACAGTGATTGCATCGCTCAGGTGGACCCGATCAACAATCATCTTGCCATCCACAAAGATCACCATGTGCTGACGCAGCCGACTCTGATCATCTAGCACGTAACCCCTTAACTGCTGATGTGTTTCAAACACTGCATCCAATGCCTCGCGCACGGAAGCGCCGGATACCGTAGCTTCAGGGCATGAGAGATGACGTTCCAGATTCGGGGTAAATAGTACTCGAGCCATAATGAAGCTATGTTACATTGGACTATTTCGAGAGGCAAATGAAATTTTTAGCCAGATTTCTCCTTTCGAAACATTCCGCGACATTTGGAGTTTTGGTCGACGAATTAATCCCAAGCTATCGACATTGGGAACGCAGCGCCGGTAAAATTGAACTCTGTGCGCGTAATTCTCTCCTCTATTTTTACCCGAATCCTTTGACGCATAAGAGTCGACTATGATGTATCACAATACACGATTCTCGTTTCGTAAAATCAGCATCCTGACGCTTGCAGTAATCTGCTTGCTGTCTCTGTCGAACTCAATCGTAATGAGTGCCGACAAAACAGAGGCAACCAAAAGCCAACCCGATACCAAAGCAACCGAGAAAACTCTCGCAGGCCATTCCTATCATGGCGAGGTATTTAACGAAGGGCCGCGCCGTCAGGCTTACCTGATGGGTGGAACCGGCAAGGTACACTTTGACGTGACTGTCAAAAATCCCGAAGCACAGAAATTTCTTGACCAGGGATTAGGCCAGTTACATGGCTTCTGGTATCTGGAAGCCGAACGTTCCTTCCGACACGCAGCGAATTTAGACCCGGACTGTGCCATGGCATTCTGGGGTGCCGCGATGTGCAATCTGAAAAACAACAAACGGGCCAAAGGCTTCATCGAACAAGCCAACAAACGCATCGACAAAGCTAGTCCGCGAGAAAAGCAGTACATCAAAGCCCTGGAAGCCTATATCAGCGCGGACAAGAAAAAGTCCAAAGAACGAAACGACGCTTACACCAAAGCGATGGAAAACCTGATTTTGGATTTCCCCGATGATCTGGAAGCGAAAGCGTTTCTGGCAGTCCATCTGTATAACACGCGCTCTTCCAGCACAAGCTATATTGCCGCCGAGGCACTGCTGCAGGATATCTTCGCGAAGAACCCGCTGCACCCCGCGCATCACTATCGCATCCATCTCTGGGATCACCGCAAGCCGGAGATGGCCCTGACCTCAGCTGCGAAATGCGGACAGTCCTCACCCGGTATTGCCCACATGTGGCATATGCCCGGGCATATTTACTCGCGGCTTCATCGCTATCAGGATGCCGTCTGGCAACAGGAAGCATCGGCCCGTGTGGACCACGCACACATGATGCGCGATGCCGTCATGCCTGACCAGATCCATAACTATGCACACAACAATGAATGGTTGATTCGCAATCTGATTTTTATTGGCCGCGTTCACGATGCGGTCGCTCTGGCGAAAAATATGATCTCGCTTCCGCAGCACCCGAAATACAATACGCTCAAAAAACGGGGCAGCGCCAAATACGGTCGTATGCGCCTGCTTCAAGTGCTACGAACTTATGAATTATGGGATCAAATGATTGCTCTCAGCAAAACACCTTATCTGGCACCCACAGACATAGAAGAAGAACAGAACAATCGCCTCCGATATCTGGGACTCGCGTACTATGCAAAGGGAAATACAAAAGACGGCGATGCCCAACTGGCAAAACTACAGAAGCGACTCGACACTTTACAAGCCGAGAAGAAACAGGCAGAACAGGCCGCTGCATTAAAGCTTAGAGAATCCAGTCCGGTTGTAGCGCAAAAACCGGGGGCTTCAAAAACTGAGAAAGTGACGAAAGCTACCAAGGCGGCCATCGAAAAGGCTGGTAAATCGTTTGCAGCAAAAATCAAAAAACTGGAACGCCCGATCAATGCCTTGAAAGGACATCAGGCGATCGCTGCCGGTGACTTCAAGTCAGGCCATAAACTGTTGAAAGAAGCGGGCGGCGCAGACGAAGTCTATCTGATTTCCGTACTCTGGAAATCAGACGAACAGGAGAAAGCAGAAAAAGCCCTGCGAAAGCTGATTGAATCTCACAAAAATGAAGTTCAGCCTCAAGCAACACTTGTCGAACTACTGTGGCAAGCCGACAAAAAAGATGCAGCAAAAAAAGAATTTGAGAAGCTAAAAACACTCTCAGCGTCGATCGACCTCGACATGCCTGTTTTTAAGCGTTTGACCCCGATTGCGAAAGAACTGGATTACAAAGCAAACTGGAAAATCGCAAAAACAGCCTCCGCCGATGTGGGAACTCGGCCCGATCTTAAAACGCTGGGCCCGTTCCGCTGGAAACCTTCGCCCGCTCCTTCCTGGAATTTGAAAGATGCCACTGGCAAAATGCGCAGCTCAGAAGAATTTCGCGGCAAGCCACACGTGTTGATCTTTTACCTTGGCTCCAGTTGCCTGCATTGTGCAGAACAACTACAGGCATTTGCGCCAATGGTGCGGAGTTTTCAAACAAAAGGTTTCCCACTGATGGCGATCAGCACCGACAATATTGATGGTTTGAAAACATCCATCAAAAATTATGATAAAGGCGATCTGCCAATTCCTCTGTTTTCCAATGACAAGCTCGATGTCTTCAAAGCATTTCACGCCTACGATGATTTCGAAAAACAGCCTCTGCACGGTACCTTTATCATCGATGGTAAGGGAAACGTGGTCTGGCAGGACATCAGCTACGAACCCTTCATGGATCCGCAGTTTGTCCTGAAAGAAGCCAAACGACTGCTGCCCGATGACGTCCAATGGAAGGGCTATATCCTGGATGTTTTTTGAGATCAAACATCTGGTACTGAATAAACGCCGAAGATGCGACACGGACCTGGTTCGCAGCCTTTGAACGCACCTTGTGACAGAAGTGATTTTGCTTCTGCAAATGTTTTGATCAGACAATGAAAATTCACTTTGATTTTTTCTGCCATATGATTACAGGATAAATAAGAGCACTCGGGTGCGTTGCGTTGAGAAAACGATACGACATCGAATCCCTCAAGTACTTTATTTGCAGGCGTCTTCACGTTGGTAATAATCGAATCATACGGTTCGAAGCTTTCCCATTCGGAACCATCTTCGTAGCACTGATATTCGAAGACTTCATAATAAAACAGCTTCGTACCCTCTAAATGAAGGTCGTGTGTTGTTGCCAGCATTCTGATAATTTCCGGTGAATCGAAAAACCAGTACCCATTGTGTTGCCAATATTCGATATAATCTGCGAAATCATCGGAAATGCAGTTACTGACTGAGAAAACATCTTCTACCTGATCATTCTGAAGCCAGTCAGATTTGCTCGCCACTCGCTTCGCCATGTAACCCACGGGAATCATTTTAGGCATCACTTACCTTCCACAATATGCGTCGGTTTTCCATCCAGGCTGACTTGGTTTTTCTTTTTCCAATAATCCGACACACCTTCTTCTCCCTGTTTACTGGCCCAGGTACTGAGCTGTTCCCGTTCTTCGACATAATCGTAAAAGGGGACTCCCATGCCACAGGAAGTCTGTACCAGCTCGACTTGCATATCAAAGACTTGCCGGGCACCGGGAATCGGCGGAAAGTGAGTCACCAATTCTTCCCACTCTGGATCATAGGGATGAATTACTCGTGCCCGCCCATACAGACGTAAAATGACAGGCTTGCCTGTGAAGGCACAGAACATCACCGTCATCCTGCCATCTTCCTGGATATGGGCCGATGTCTCATTTCCGCTGCCCGTCACACTCAACCAGAGTACACGGTTGGCATTCAAAACACGAAACGAATCCATGCCTTTGGGAGAAATATTGACACGACTCTCCGCTGCAGCTGTGCCGACAAAGAACAGCTTTTGCTCTCCGATGAACTCAATTTGTTTCTCTGATAGTTCTGTCGTACGTTGTCCCATAATACGTTTTTCTGATTGAAGTTAAGCTGCAAATAAAAGTCGGTTCGCCATCATAACAGATTGACAATTCTAAGGCCTTATCGGTTCCCAGATCTAAAATTAGCCAGAAAAAGAACACCCTGCGTGCTGAATCTCAGAGACATTACGAAGAATTATTGATAAAACGAGGTATTCAGTGTGGTTAGACGAATTATGTATTGCGCGAAATCTATGTAATTTCGCCTTAAATATCCAAGACGCGCACTCACGGGAAGATTACAATAAATAGAATCTTGTCGCACAGTATTTCCACAATCAAACCAGACTCATTCCCACAATGACTCTTGAGGAGAATATGATGAAGAATCAAAACGCGCTCGACCGCCGTGACTTTATGAAATCGGCTGTCGCAGCCAGTACTGTGTTTGCAGTTCCCACAATCATACCCGGGACCGCCTTAGGGCTAAATGGAACAGTTGCTCCCAGCGAACGAATTATTTTGGGAGGCATCGGCATTCGTAGACGGGGGGGTTATGTATTAGGCCACATGCTCGAACAACCCGACGTGCAGTTTGCAGCGATCGCGGATGTCCGCGCGGATCAACGTAAAACCGTCAAAGCAATGGCCGACAAACAAAATGGGGATTCCAAGTGCGATACCTATCGCGACTTCCGCGAACTGCTGGCACGCGATGATATCGATGCTGTCTTAATTGCCACCGGAGACCGCTGGCATGCGACCGCGTCCATGATGGCAGCCGAAGCAGGCAAAGATGTCTACTCGGAAAAGCCATGTGCGATTTCGATTGAACTCGCCCGCAGACTACAACAAACGATTCAACGCACAGGCCGCGTCTTTCAGGCAGGCACACAGCGCCGTAATGTCTCGAATTTCGCACACGCTTCCAAATTGGCTCAGACGGGACAGCTCGGAAAAATTCATACCGTACATGCTTCAATCTACCAACTGATTGATCGTCATGACTGGCTGCCTGCACAACCAGAGCCTGATTCGGAAGTGGTCGACTGGAATATGTGGCTCGGCCCTGCACCGTGGCGGCCTTATAACCAGGCTTACGTCGACGGTGCCTGGCGCGGGCATTACGATTTTGACTCCGGCGCAAAGCTGCTCGACTGGGGCGCGCATACATTGGATATCTGCCAATGGGCCCTCGATGCAGACCATACCATGCCTGTCACTTATGAACCCAAGGATGTACCCAACGATAATGTCATCGAATGTGAATACGAAAACGGCGTGAAACTCGTCATGCGTCGTAATGGCTGGCTCGGTCTGGGAACCTGCCCTGTTCGCTTCGAAGGAGAAGCAGGCTGGGTGGAAACCGGCGACTCAGGACAGACGGCCGTTTCCTCGGATCAACTGAGAGCCTCTCTCCCTTCTCCCAGTTCGATTCCCGGTACGTCTCCTAAATTTCATGTACGTGATTTCTTTAACTGCGTGAAAACTCGTTCCAAGCCAGCAGCCAATGAAGATGTGATGGCCCGCTCGCACATCGCCTGTCATGCGGCTGCGATTGCCTGGAAGCTGGGACGCAAAGTACAATTTGATCCTGTTACGGAAGAATTTGTAAACGATGACGAAGCCAACCGCATGCGGAGCCGCGCGATGCGGGAACCGTGGACCGTTTGATCTGTTTCCTCAACTTGCGAATGATTTTTTAAAACACCTAACTACATCTTCTTTCCCCTGAGGGTTTTGTACTCATGTCAGCTCTTAAGTTCAGTCTTGCTCTACTCTGTTCAGCCTGCCTGTGGATAAACACAGCATCGGTAAACGCAAATGAGAAAATCGATACCACCAAAGAAAATGCCCAATTGGTGAAGTTGTTAAATTCCGATGCAGACACATACAACAAAGCGATGGCCTGCCGCCGCCTGGCTGCTATTGGCGATGCGACTTCGGTTGGTGCGATTGCAAAGTATCTGGGTGATGAAAAACTGGGAACGTATGCGCGCAGTGCTCTGGAAAACATTCCCGACAAATCTGCCAGCGCCGCACTTCGCATGGCATTAAAAAATGTAACAGGTAATCAACTGGTAGGCGTGATCAATTCGATTAGCAAACGCAAAGACAGCCAGGCAACCACAGACCTCATTCCATTACTCACCGATAAAAACCCAAAAGTTGCCATCGCTGCAGCACATGCGCTTGGATCCATCGGTACAAAATCCTCAGCTAAGGTATTGCAGGCAGCCATTGGTAAAGGAGATGCCACAGTTCAACGTGAGGTCGGATTCGCATGCCTGATGTGTGCCCGCTCGCTGGCAAAGCAGAAAGACATAACAACAGCCCTCGCTCTGACAGAAGCAGTCAATCAGGCGAATCTACCGAAAAACATCAAACTGGCGGCGACTCAACTGGCGATTGTCCTCAAAGGCAAAACAGGGCTGGGCCTCTTAGTCACAGAACTCAAAGCGGAAGACCTGCAGCAGTTTCGTTTTGGTTTACAAGCAGCACGTGACCTCGGAAATATTTCGACCAGTACATTGATCGACGTTTATCCAAAACTATCTGACGAACGCAAAGCACTCGTCCTGGCAGCGCTGAGCCTCTCACACGATCCAACAGCACTGCCTCTGATTCGCAAAGCAACTGAGACAAGTTCAACGCCACTCAAGCTACAATCGATTTATGCACTGGGAGAACTTGCTCCAAACCTGGATGAAAGTGCCCGACTTCAGGTTTTGAAAGACTTATTTGGTCTGTTGAAGGAAAATAATTCGGAAATTGTCTCTGCAGCACAATCGATCATTGCTCAAATCAGTTCCAGTCAACCTTCACCAAAAGTCAAAGCATTCATTGCCACGCACGCGAGTCAACTGATTGAAAGCGAAACACTACAACATCAGCTGGCAGGTATTCAACTAGCGGGAGCCTGTCGTATCAGTTCGGCCACTCCTGCGATGCTGAAACTAGCCCGACATTCGAACTCCGATGTCAAACAGTCAGCCATCAAAGCACTCGGTGGCACGACTTCTTCAGCCAATCTTTCACAGTTAATCGCACTCGCACTGAAGAATACGAATAATAAAACCACAAGTGATGCCCTTAAAGCCGCCTGTTCCCGTCTACCTTTGGACCAAACCGCTCAAGCGTTGGCCTCTGCCATGCAGGGCGCTACAACCGAGCAAAAACAACTCTTGCTGAATCAATTGGCGTCGCTTGGAGGTGAAACAGCGCTGAAAACCCTCGTTGAGGCAGCCCACTCAAATCAAGACGCCTTACAGAATACCGCTACCGACTTATTAGGCAAATGGGTCACCATTGATGTCGCACCCCCTTTATTGGACCTTGCGAAAAATCTGGAAAACAATAAATACAAAATCCGCTCACTTCGCGGCTATATTCGTGTTGCACGACAGCTCAACATGACACCCGAACAACGACTGGAAGTTTGCCGCAACACTCTGGCGATGGCAGAAAGAAATGATGAAAAGAAACTGGTTTTCGAAGTATTACGACGCTATCCAACTCCACAAGCAGTGAACTACACAACGACTCTGCTCGAAGACAATCAACTCAATGTCTCTGCCGCTGCCACCATTGTCTCATGGGCAGAGCGAGGAACGCCGATTGACGCAGATCTACTGCAGAACGCACTACAGCGAGTTGTTGCCACCACTAAAAATGAAAATCTCAAACAACGAGCCACCCAGCA
>Ga0075117_1002158_pt1 | contig 11484 bp, 9 predicted proteins | sample AntAceMetag02UKJ_FD_69789 | JGI IMG/M metagenome (GOLD analysis project Ga0075117, IMG submission 69789) | Saline lake microbial communities from Ace Lake, Antarctica - Antarctic Ace Lake Metagenome 02UKJ | ecosystem: Environmental > Aquatic > Non-marine Saline and Alkaline > Saline | place... | reverse complement strand
AGTAATCAGTAATCAGTAATCAGTAATCAGTAATCAGTAATCAGTAATCAGTAATCAGTAATCAGTAATCAGTAATCAGTAATCAGTAATCAGTAATCAGTAATCAGTAATCAGTAATCAAAAATAGAATTTCCTGTTAGGATAGTAGTCTTTTAAACCAATTTATTCTTAACAATGGCAGAAATTGTTTTTCCATCTGCCCGCCCCGTTAATTCTTGCGAGGCCAAGCCCATGACCTTGCCCATGTCCTTCATACCGGATGCTCCTGTCGTCGCTATAATATCCTCTATAACTTTTTCTATTTCCCCTTGCGTCAACTGCTCGGGCAAAAACTGCTCTAGGACAACCACTTGGGCTAATTCGGGCCCGGCCAGGTCTTCCCTGTTTTGTTGACTAAAGATGGCGGCGCTGTCTTTTCGTTGTTTTACCAACTTCTGTACTAGTTTTACTTCATCATCTTCGGTAAGCGTACCATCTCCACTGGTTTTGGCCAGTAAAAGGGCTGATTTGATTGCTCGAAGCGATTCCAAAGCCACGGTATCCTTTGCCTTCATAGCCGTTTTCATTTGATCCATTACCCGTTCCTGCAATCCCATATCCTAGTTTTTTAACGGTGCAAAGATAAAAAATTAAACCCGAAAACATACCTTGCTTCCGGGTTTAAAACGTATTTGGAAACTTCCTTAATCTACGTTATCGTGCAAGAAAGAATTATTGGAACGCAACTGAATGTCCTTATTACTATCGTCACTTAAACTTGTTCTGGAAATTTTCTGCTCCCTTGGATTATCGTTTAAATTAACGCCCTGGCGCTTATAGGCCGGTTGCTTCTCAAACTCTTCCAAATTATTTACACTGTTCTTGAACTTATAATTAAAATCTTTTAGTTTTCTCCTTCGCTCGTCCGCCCTTTCACGTAGCAATTCCTCAATGGGTGTTTCCATTGGATCCAATTCCTCCTGTGGCTGCGCAATACGTTCTGTTGGTGCAACACTCTTTCTTTCAAAAATCAACTCGTCCTCTATGATCCTTGGCTCAAATTCCTCTGCTTTGGATCTTGCTCCGGTAAGCTGGTTCTCCAATTGCATATAATCATCTAAACTATATCTGGTTTCCCCCTTCTTGTTGTACTCCAAAACGGGTATTATTTCAACACTGTCCCTTACGTCCATGTCCCTGACCTCATTGCTAAGGTCGAACATAATTACATTTTCCCTTTCCTCCTCGTCCTTGACCAAAGGCAAATCAAAGCTTATGGCAAACTGATCTTCTGTCTCCTCGGCCTTTAATTGCTGCGCATCTTTTACCTGTATATTACGAAGGGAGGCCGATGACTCTACAATAACAAAATCTTCTTCCTTCACATTTTTCGCCACTACCTCTTCATAAAAAACATTGAAGTTTTTAATATAGCTGGTCGTGGGTATCAAATCGAAATCACCTTGATCCAGTAATTCATACCTTGTCTGTGGCTCTTCTTCATCCTGCTCCAGAACATGTACTTTTTTATTGGTAGACAGCAACTCTATTTCAGCCTTTTGTCCTTCCTCTAAGTTGTGGATAATTTTTTTTGACTCGGTATTTACGATATCGTCCTGTTGCTCAATATTAAATCCCGTGGCAATTACGGTTACGGCTATAGCTTCTCCTAAGCTTTCGTCCTCGCCAACGCCCATAATGATGTTGGCTCCATGGCCCGCCTCGATTTGTATATGATCATTAATCTCACCGATTTCATCAATTGTAATTTCTTGTACCCCGGAAACGATCAATAACAAAACGTTCTTAGCACCTTGGATCTTGTTGTCATTCAACAATGGAGAGTCCAGCGCTTTCATTATGGCTTCGTTGGCCCTTGCGGAACCGGAGGCAATAGCAGAGCCCATAATAGCGGTGCCACTATTGGAAAGCACCGTTTTTGCGTCGCGTAAATCTATGTTTTGTGTGTAGTGATGTGTAATTACCTCCGCGATACCCCGAGCTGCCGTCGCCAAAACTTCGTCTGCTTTTGAGAAACCGGCCTTAAACCCAAGATTGCCATACACCTCACGTAATTTGTTGTTGTTGATAACGATCAGGGAATCTACATTTTTTCTGAGCTTTTCAATTCCTTTTTGAGCTTGTTCAACACGCATCTTTCCCTCAAAATTAAAGGGCATGGTTACGATACCAACGGTAAGCACATCCATTTCCTTTGCAAATTTGGCTATGACGGGAGCAGCACCAGTTCCTGTCCCTCCACCCATACCAGCGGTAATGAATATCATTTTCGTGGTATTGTCCAGCATGCGTTTTATTTCCTCCATACTCTCCATAGCAGCCTGTTCCCCTACTTCAGGGTTGGCGCCAGCTCCCAATCCTTCTGTTAACGAAACCCCTAACTGTATCTTATTGGGTACCGGACTGTTATCCAAGGCTTGAGAATCTGTATTGCAGATTACAAAATCCACACCGTTAATTCCTGCCTGGAACATGTGGTTTATGGCATTGCTGCCGCCGCCGCCAACTCCTATGACCTTTATGACATTGCTTTGATTCTTTGGAAGATCAAATGAGATATTTTCAAATTCGCTGCTCTTGCTCATATTATTGTTATTACTGGTTAATATATGCTATTCTTTATGGGTTGTCTTACTCTGCGTTGTCCAAAAATTCCTTTAACTTTTCCGACCATTTATCGAAAACGGACTTCCGGGCCTTTCGTTTTTCCTCGTTCGCCTGCATTTGCTGATCGCGCTGCTCCTCCGTTGGTTTATTTTCAGGTTCCGTTTCGGCTGTACTTTTAGCAGCCTGTATCCTATGTTGGTTCTTTACGGAATTCATTAGAAGACCTACAGCGGTAGCATATAAGGGACTGGCTATTTCGGTATCGGAATCGCCAGCCAAATGTTCGTTCGGGTATCCTATCCTCGTATCCATTCCTGTAATATACTCTACCAATTGCTTTAAGTGTTTCAACTGGCTACCACCACCCGTTAGCACAATACCCGCAATCAGTTTTTTCTTTTGCTCATCGTGTCCGTAGTTCTTAATTTCTACGTACACCTGCTCAATGATCTCTACCACTCTGGCATGTATAATCTTTGAAAGATTTTTCAAGGAGATTTCCTTTGGCTCCCTTCCCCTTAAGCCGGGTATGGACACTATTTCGTTATCCTTATTTTCCCCAGGCCAAGCCGAGCCAAACTTTATCTTTAGCAATTCCGCCTGCTTTTCTATGATAGAGCAACCTTCCTTTATATCTTCGGTAATAATGCCTCCCCCAAAAGGAATTACGGCGGTATGCCGGATAAGACCATCTTTAAAGATTGCAAGATCCGTGGTGCCACCTCCTATATCGATAAGGGCAACACCTGCCTCCTTTTCTTCCTGACTTAAGACTGCATCCGAGGATGCCAAGGGCTCTAAGGTGATATTCGCCAAGCCTAGACCTGCACTTTTAATACATCTGCCTACGTTTTTAATAGAGGTTACCTGCCCAACAACTACATGAAAATTGGCCTCTAACCTGCCACCGTACATTCCTATGGGCTGCTTAATTTCAGCTGGTCCGTCCACTTTATATTCTTGGGGCAACACATGTATGATTTCTTCGCCCGGTAGCATAATCAACTTATGCACCTGATTCACAAGGGTATCCAGATCCTTATCGCCTATTACTTCTTCGGAATCTGGTCTGGTGATGTAATCACTATGGTGTAAGCTTCTTATATGCTGGCCCGCAATACCCACGACCACAGTACTTATTTTTAGCCCAGAGTTACTTTCTGCCTCTTCCACGGCCTGTTGAATAGATTTAATGGTCTGCGTAATATTATTGACCACTCCACGATGTACACCCAGGCTTTTGGACTTTCCAATTCCCAAAATCTCGATCTTGCCATATTCGTTTTCCCTGCCAATAATGGCTACGATCTTGGTTGTTCCAATGTCTAGACCGACTGAATAATTAGTTTGTTCCATTCCCATCTTATATTTTAGTGCACACTACTTGGTTATTGAATTCTAAACTTACCACTGCAAAATGTTCCAAGGTCTTATCCTTGTTCGCCTTAGCGTAAAACGCCTTAAAGTTGCTGAACTTTTTATCCAGTTCATCAATACCTCCCAAATTCACTACAAATTGGTTAAGGCGTAATTTTAATCTATAATCATCTTTGGCCTCAACATGAATACCGATCACATTTTTTCGCAAAAATTCATCGGTGTTTATAAATTCCAAAATAACGTACACATCCTCAAGGCTTTCTCCTGTTATGGCACCCGTAATTATTGGCACTCTAGCTGAATGATTAACGGAAAACGGCATACGCTTTCCTTCGTCATCCAAATAGAATTTAGAATCTCCCTCTATGCGACCGATTGGTTTACGTTGAACGATTTTAGACGTAAGCTCACCATCTATAGTAAGATATACTTGGGCACTTTTTACCATTTCATTGGCCTCGATGGTTTTTTCTATAGTATTCAAAACTAATTTTTCTTTAGGGACATTTTCTAGACCCCCACATTTTTGTATTAACAATTTATTAACCGATCCTTCGGTCAGATATAAATTTTCATCCCCAATGAACTCCACCTTCATCTTAAAAACATTCTTTCCGCTATTCCTTTGATTGGAAAACGCATAAAGTCCCATGACCAACAACAGCAGGGCAATAAGTCTTATCTTGTTCCAGTTAATACGCATAGTGCAATTCTTTTTTAATCCGTTCTACCTCTAAGCCTATATCCCCGGCACCCATGGTTACCAATACTTGGGGATGTTGTGCTTGTATCTCTTTAATCAAATTTTCTTTTGTTATCTTTTTTTTGTTCGTATTCGCCATTTTTCCCAACAACCAATCGGAATCTATACCCTGAATAGGCAGTTCCCTTGCCGGATAAATATCCAATAAGAGCACATTTTGAAATCGGGACAGGCTTTTTGCGAAACCATCCGCAAAATCCCTAGTTCTCGAAAATAGGTGCGGCTGAAAAACAGCGACTACCTTTTTGTTGGGATGCATTTCCATAATTGCATCAAAAACAGCATCGATTTCTGTGGGGTGATGGGCATAGTCATCTATAAAGACAAATTCCTCGGTCTTTACTTTATAGGTAAACCGACGCTGTACGCCCTTAAACGTAGCTAAAGCATTTGCCAGGCGATGCGGCGGGGAACCAGCTTCCATCGCCATGGCAAAAGCTACTAAACCGTTCAGCAAATTGTGCCTTCCCGGTTTACAGAACCTGACCCCGTGTAAAACGGCGTCTGGCGTAACCAAATCAAATATGTAGCTGCCCTGTTCTATTTTTATGTTTCGGATACAAAAGTCCGAATCGTCTTCTATACCATAGGTAATTCCCTCTAAAGGCAATCCCTTACGCACAAAGAGTTTTCCTTCTGGTTTAATACGTTTTGTAAACTCGATAAACGATGCCGTTAATTCCTGGGCGGTGCCATAGATATCCAAATGATCAGCATCCATTGAGGTTACGCAGGCCACCGTAGGGCTCAACCTCAAAAACGACCGATCAAACTCATCTGCCTCCACAACGGAGTATTCCGTTCCTTCCAACAGGAAATTACTATTGAAATCTTCTGAAATACCCCCTAGAAATGCCGTAAGCGGCGTACCGGTCTCCTTTAGCAAATGTGCCAGTATGCAGGAAGTCGTGGTTTTGCCATGGGTTCCCGCAACCGCAAAACAAAACGAATCTTTGGTTATAAGCCCAAGTACTTCCGATCGCTTTTTAATAACAAAACCCTTGTCCGTAAAATAATGGTACTCGCTATGCGCTAGAGGAACGGCAGGCGTGTAGACGATAAGTGTTCTCTCGGGGTCCAAGAACAATTCTGGCACCAAGGACATATCATCCTGATAATGAATGGAAATACCTGCAGCGGCCAATTCCTTGGTCAAAGGTGTTTCGGTCTTGTCATATCCCGCAACAGGGATATCAATAAACCTGAAATACCGCGCTAAAGCGGACATACCAATGCCCCCTATGCCTATAAAGTAAACGCTATGTATGTTTTTCAAGTCCAAAATTCCTGTTCTAAAAAATCTGTTCCTAATTCTATGCTACTTCTCTAAAAATATATAGGCGACGTCCCCTATATCCAATACTTTTTATTTCCTAAATGCCCATTAGGGCTTCAGCAGTTTCTCTACCTCGTCACAAATGGCATTCGTTGCATTTGGGAGCGCCAAGGCCTTCATGTTTTTTGATAATTCTTCCTGTTTTTTCTCCGAATGGATAAGCTCCAAAAACCGCGTTTCAAAGTCGGCCTCCAACTCGCTTTCCCGTATTAGAATTGCTGCCGACTCCCGTTGTAAGGAGAGGGCATTTTGGGTCTGATGGTCCTCGGCCACATTGGGCGAAGGAATAAAAAAGGTTGGTTTCCCCACAATGCACAATTCGGATACGGCTCCTGCCCCCGCCCGGGAAATTATTATATCGGCGGCCACATAGGCCTTGTCCATATCGTTTAAAAAGGCATGCACTTTTACTTCTTCGCTGTTCTGATTTTGATATTGCGCTATATAACCCTTGCCACATTGCCAAAGCACCTGTATGTCCAAGCCGTTAAAAAAGGATAGTTTCTCTGCAATCAATATATTGATGCGCTTGGCACCAAGACTTCCACCCAGTACCAAAAGCGTTTTTTTGGTGTAACTTAATTGAAAGAAATCCAAAGCATCGTTCTTACTTACGTTTAAACTCACCAAATCTGCACGTACCGGATTGCCTGTCTTTACTATTTTATCGGCAGGGAAAAAGCGTTCCATGCCATCGTAGGCCACACAAATTTTCTGTACCCTGTCTTTCAGTAATTTGTTGGTTATCCCCGCAAAGGAATTTTGCTCCTGTAACACACAGGGAATTCCCTTGCCCGATGCCATACGCAACAATGGCCCACTGGCAAAACCTCCCGTACCTATTACGGCATGGGGCTTTACCCGCTTTACTATGTTACCTGCTTTTAACAAACTACTTATCAATTTAAAGGGAAATATCAAATTTTTCAGGGTCAGTTTCCGTTGTATTCCCGTAATCCACAAACCTTCTATCTTATACCCGGCCTGTGGCACTTTTTCCATCTCCATGCGGTCCTTAGCCCCAACGAACAAAAACTCCGCGTTGGGAAATCTTCGTTTCAATTCGTTCGCGATGGCAATTGCCGGATAAATATGTCCGCCAGTACCGCCTCCAGAAATGATAAACCTATAGTTGTCCACTTAACACATCTAAAGGGTTATGCTCATCAAAATCCGTTGCTGCGTTCTCGTTCCCGACCAAACTTTTGTTGCTCGCGCTCAAAATAATCCCAATGGCCAAGCAGGTCATCCAGCTAGAGGTACCTCCACTACTGATCAGAGGTAAATTCTGCCCTGTTACCGGAAAAAGCTCCACCGCTACCGCCATATTGATCATGGCCTGAAAAACAATGGGAATCCCCACACCCAAAACCAGCAATTTACCGAATATGGTTTCCGTCCCGTTGGCGACCACTACGATCCGAAACAACAGAAAGAGATAAAAGAACATGAGGGCAAAACCTCCCACTAGACCGTATTCTTCCACAATGATCGCATAAATAAAATCCGATGAACTTTGCGGTAAAAAATTCTTTTGCACACTTTTGCCGGCGCCCTTACCTAGGATGCCTCCGCTGGCAATCGCGATTTTTGCCCGCTCTATCTGATAATTGGCCTCTGTATCCTCCGGACTATTAAAACTGTCGATACGACTCATCCAGGTATCTACCCGGTTAGGGAACAAATCTGGAAATGCCTTTGCCGTTACAATGAACAAAGTGAGGCAAACCAGCCCGGTAGCCACAATGCCCAGCAAATATTTTGTGGGGTAACCACCTAAAAAACAAAGCACAAGCACCATAGAAAAAATAATACCCGCCGTTGAAAAGTTTGCCGGTAAAATTAAGACCACAACCAAAAAAACGGGCAGCCACAACGGGAGTATACTCTCTGTAAAGCTTACTTTTAGTTGTTTGATCTTACTAAGGTATCTGGCCACATAGACCATTAATACCACCGCTGCCAAATTGGAAGGTTGAAAACCTAAGCCTACCAAGGGTATCCGAATCCAGCGGCTGGAATTCGTCTCCCCGCTATTGGTGCCTTGGGCAATCACAAAAACCAACAGCACTAGGATAATCGGTAGGGCAATCAAGGATAATCCCTTGAAAAAATTTGTGGGGATTTTATGAATGCCATAAATGATACCAAAACCCAAAACAAGGAGCACGGCATGTTTTACCAGATGCCCAAAGGTTGTGCCATTGCCCACTACATAGACCAAGTTGCTACTGGCACTATACACGGGCAAAAAGGAGAATATGGCCAATAGGGCCGTAATTGCCCAAATTGCCTTATCCCCTTTTATATTTTGCAATAGCTTTAGCACTTATAAATTTTTTACACAGTTCTTAAATTGATTTCCGCGATCTTCATAATTTTCAAACAAATCAAAGCTTGCGCAGGCGGGCGATAATAGCACCGTATCTCCGCGTTCCGCAATTTTATAGGCCACTTTTACAGCCTCTTCCATGGCATAGGTTTCTACGATAAGGTCTACCACGTTACCAAAGGTTTCCTTAATCTTGGTGTTCTCCATTCCCAAACAAACAATGGCTTTTACCTTTTCCCGTACCAAGGGCATCAAGGACCTATAATCGTTACCCTTGTCCACACCGCCAACGATCCAGACCGTTTGGGTCTTTACACTATCCAAAGCATAGTAGGTAGAATTTACATTGGTCCCCTTGGAATCGTTTATGTACTGTACATGATTGATCTTCAGCACCTTCTCCAAACGATGTGGCGCGCCCTGAAAATTAGAAATACTGTCCCGTATATATTCCTTGCGTATACCCACCAGTTTTGCAATGGTCGCCGCGGCCATTGTATTCTTTACATTGTGTTGTCCTTCCAGTGCTAGTGCGTCTGTCGTCATTTTAATCGTGTCAGTTTTTGTTCTTATTATTATGTTGTCGTCTTCTAAATAGGTGCCTTCCTCAAAGCTTTCCGTTAAGGAAAAGGGCATTAATTTGGCTTTGACCGGGTTGGCTTTGAGCCATGAAACTAGTACTTCATCATCAGCATCGTAAATGAGGTAGTCCGTCGCCGTTTGGTTCATTGCTATCCTAAACTTGGAAGCTATGTAGTTCTCGAACGTATACGCGTACCGATCCAAATGATCCGGTGTAATGTTCGTGATTACAGCGATATCCGGCCTAAAGTCCAGTACACCGTCCAACTGAAAACTACTGATTTCCAGTACGTAGTACTCATAATCGGCATCGGCCACCATTTTGGCAAAACTGTCCCCAATATTACCCGCCATACCTACGTACAGTCCTGCACTTTTTAAGATATGGTTGGTAAGCATGGTCGTGGTCGTTTTTCCGTTGCTTCCTGTTATACCAATGATCTTGGCATCTGTGTACTTGGATGCGAACTCGATTTCCGAGATCACCGGAATACCTTTGTCCACCAATTGCTTTACCAGCGGCACCGTATCCGGAATACCTGGACTTTTCATTACGACATCCGCTTTTAAAATGCGATGTTCGGAATGTGTCTCCTCTTCCCAATCAATTCCATAATGCGAAAGAACGTCTTTGTACTTATCCTTTATTTTTCCTTTGTCGGATACAAAAACATCGTATCCCTTTTTTTGTCCTAAAATGGCCGTACCTACACCACTTTCTCCCCCGCCAAGAACTACTAAAAATCCTCCCTTTTTATCTCCAAAGGAGGAAAACTTTTTTCCAATTTCTCCACTCGTCCCTTTCATATTCATACTCCCTTCCATTTAGAGCGCTATAGGCTTTTATCTTAGCTTTAAGGTCACTATGGTTACAATGGCCAGCAAAATCCCAATAATCCAAAAACGGGTTACGATCTTGCTTTCGTGGTATCCTTTTTTCTGATAATGATGATGCAAGGGCGCCATTAAAAAAATACGCTTCCCTTCTCCATATTTGTTCTTGGTGTATTTAAAATAACCAACCTGCAGCATTACGGAAATTGACTCCGCAAAGAAAATTCCGCATAAAATAGGTATCAACAATTCCTTACGGATGATGATAGCGATTACCGCAATTACGCCTCCTATGGTAAGACTTCCGGTATCGCCCTTAAATACCTGCGCCGGAAATGCGTTGTACCACAAGAATCCTACAAGTGCTCCGGCGAATGCCGTAATAAAAACCACCAGTTCCTCTACGCCCTTTATATACATGATATCCAAGTAATCAGAAAAAATGATGTTACTGGATACCCAAGCAAAAATGCCGAGCGTGATGACGATAATGGCAGAACTGCCCGCTGCCAGCCCGTCTATCCCATCCGTAAGGTTGGCACCATTGGAAACAGCGGTAACGATAAGAATAATAATTGGGATGAACAGTAACCAAGTGTAGGCCTCGAAGCCATCTCCCATCCAAGAAATAAAACTGCTATAATCCAGCTCGTTATTCTTAAAGAAGGGAACCGTTGTCATGGTAGACTTGATATCCGCGCCCTTTACCTCTTCTACCGTAAAACTCTCGGTAATTATGGTTTTGGTGTGCTCGCGCATGGTCACCTCAGGGTGGAAATATAAGGTGGCACCTACAACCAAACCCAGCACCACCTGTCCCAAGACCTTAAACCTGCCCTTAAGACCTTCCTTGTTCCTTTTAAGTATTTTAATATAATCATCTATAAAACCTATGATGCCCATCCAGATGGTCGTTACGATCAAAAGTATGACATAGATATTCTGTAATTTGGCGAATAGCAGTACAGGAATCAAAGTAGCCAAAATGATGATGATACCGCCCATAGTGGGTGTTCCCGCCTTTTGCTTCTGACCGTCCAGACCCAAATCCCTTACTGTTTCCCCAATTTGCTTCTTTTGGAGGTAGAGAATAATACGCTTACCAAATATGGTTGCCAGACCCAAAGAGAATAGGATAGCCATGGCCGCCCTGAAGGTAAGGAACCCAAAAAGGGAAGCTCCCGGGAACTGGTATTCATTCTCTAAATATTCAAAAAGGTAGGTTAACATATTTTTGTACTAAAAGCCCTTGGGTAATAGGCCCAGGTTATTTATTCAAACTTTGTAATATTTCCTTTATAATCTTAAAATCATCAAAATCTATCCTTTTCCCGTTGGTTTCCTGATAGGTTTCGTGCCCCTTGCCGGCCACTAGGATGATGTCATTGGCCGAAGCCAATTGGCAAGCGGTCTGTATCGCCTGCTCCCTATTTTCTATAGCCAATACTTTATTGGCATGCTGGGGTTCTACGCCGGCCTCCATTTCGGCAATGATTTCCGAGGGCGATTCGCTTCTAGGATTATCCGAGGTAAAAATGACCTTGTTGCTCATTTCCGATGCGATATTGCCCATTACCGGACGCTTTGTTCTGTCTCTGTCGCCACCACACCCCACAACGGTGATGACGTTTTCATTTCCAGTCCTCAATG
>Ga0075117_1002155_pt1 | contig 11488 bp, 9 predicted proteins | sample AntAceMetag02UKJ_FD_69789 | JGI IMG/M metagenome (GOLD analysis project Ga0075117, IMG submission 69789) | Saline lake microbial communities from Ace Lake, Antarctica - Antarctic Ace Lake Metagenome 02UKJ | ecosystem: Environmental > Aquatic > Non-marine Saline and Alkaline > Saline | place... | reverse complement strand
TTTCGCACTTTGGCTGTGAGCGGCCCAGTTCCCCTCAGCCTTCTTTGTAACCACATCGATCAATGCCAAACAAAACATCTGCTAAGAAGTATCTCCGCCAAAGCACCGCGCGTCGGTTGCGACACCGCACCACGCGGTCAGCGCTGCGAACCCGGATCAAGAATTTCCGAACGCTGCTGGAAGGTGGCGAGGCGACTCGTGAAGACGCAGATAAGCAGTTTGCTCTGGTCACCAAAGCGCTCGACCAAGCCGCTGCCAAAAATTTGATTCACGCCAACGTCGCTTCGCGAACCAAATCGCGACTGGCTTCGCTGAAGAAGAAATCCTGCAGCTAGGCAGGCCGAAATCGAGTCTTTCCCCGCAATTTTGCGGGGAACAACTTCGTTCAAATCAATCGCCATGGAAAAACGCCTCGTTTTTCTGATGGCGTTTTTTTTTATGAACATGGGAAACTTCTGTTGAGATTGATTCCGATTTTCGTCTTAGCACTGACGCTGTATGATTCTTAGAGGTCACAGTTCACACACCACAGGATGAGCGGAACGCATGATTGGTCCATCAGACGTTTACCACTGGACGAAATCAGGCATGATCCCGCCGACGGCTCGCCGATCTCGCTGGCGAGCCATGGCCAAGAAGGTCATTCGTCGCAGCGAAGCACTGAACTCGCTAACCGACGATGAACTGACCGCCGCTGGCAGAAAGCTGCGCGGGGAAGCCAAAGCCGGCACAGCTTTAGACAAACTGCTGATTGAAGCCTACGCACTGGTCCGCCAATCGGCACGACGCACGCTGAAGATGGAACACTTCGAAGTGCAGATCATGGGGGCCATTGCGTTGTTCGAAGGCCATATCGCTGAGATGCAGACGGGGGAAGGCAAAACTCTGACCGCCACTATGCCCGCATTCCTGCGTGCTCTGCCTGGCAATGCCTGCCATATCATCACCGTCAACGATTATCTGGCCAGTCGTGACCGTGATACGATGGGCCCGGTGTTTGAAAAATTGGGGCTAACGGTCGGCAAGATTGTCGAATCGATGGAACCCGACGAACGTCGGACAAACTACGCCTGCGATGTGACCTACGGCACATCCAAAGAAATGGGGTTCGACTTTCTGCGAGACCGCTTGCGGATGGGAGCTTCGCCGGACGATGCCGGACCATCGCTTCGAAAATTCGTCCGCACGCTGCAAGGCGGTGAAGAACCCGTGCAACGCGGACACTATTTCGCCTTGATCGACGAAGCCGACAGTATTCTGATCGACGAAGCGCGAACCCCGCTGATCATCGGATTGACGCAACCCAACGACCCCGGCACGGTGAACCTGTTTCGCTGGTCCAATCGAGCCACGTTTCAACTGGAACCACAAGCCGATTACGTCTACGAACCAGAACGCCGCTCTGCGTGGCTGACGGATGCTGGCTGTCGCAAAGTTGTGTTGATGTCCAAGCCATCACTGATGAATTCGATGGACACCGAACGAATTTACAGCCAAGTTGAAAAAGCGCTGACCGCCAAGCATGCCTTCATGAAAGATCGTGACTACGTGATCGTGGATGACAAGATCATGATTGTCGACGAAGGAACAGGGCGTATCATGGACGGTCGCAAGTGGCAGGACGGTCTGCACCAAGCGATTGAAGCCAAGGAACTGGTGCCCATCACAGCCGCAACCGGAGAAGCCGCGCGGATTACAGTGCAAAGTTTCTTTCGCAACTACACTAACCTATGTGGCATGACAGGCACAGGCGTACCGGCGAAACGAGAACTCAACAAAACCTACAAGCTAAAAGTCACCACGATCCCGACGAACAAAAAGTGTATTCGGCGAGGCTTACCGTTTCGCGTGTTCAAATCACAGGACGCGAAACGAGTCGCGATTGGTGATTCCATTGCCAAACTCATTCAGGACGGACGCTGCATTCTTGTAGGAACGCCGTCTGTCGAAGCATCGGAAGCGGTCGCAGAAATCTTAAAAGCCCGCGGCATCGAAGCTCAAATTCTGAACGCGCGCTATCACGAAAAAGAAGCGGAAATCGTGAAGGATGCCGGGCATCCGGGGCGAGTCACCATTGCGACCAATATGGCTGGGCGAGGTACCGACATTTTGCTGTCGGATGCGGTTCGCCAGTCCGGCGGGCTGCACGTGATTGCCACGGAACTGCACAGTTCCAAGCGAATCGACCGACAGTTGGTCGGCCGGTCTGCGCGTCAGGGTGATCCGGGGTCGTACCAGTTCTTCCTGTCTCTGGAAGACGAGTTACTCAGTTGCCGCGAACCGAAAGAAGTCGCGCGACGGAGGAAAATCGCCATTGGAAACAAAGCCGGAGAACTTGGCCAATCGCGGAGTGGCTACTTCAAAAAAGTGCAGCGGTTCCTCGAAAAAAATCATCGCAAGCAACGCAAGAATCTGCTGAAACAAGAACGCATGCGTCTCGAACAGTACGAAAACATGGGACTCGATCCCTACCTAGAATTAACGGAATCGTAGCCGCTGGCAAAGCCGGGCGACTTACTCCCGCACAACGCTACAGGCAGCCACGTGTCCGCCAAACCCCAGCGACAGTTTCAATGCTGATCTCACGGACACCCGCCGCGCATGGGCGGCGACGTTCACAGCACATGCCGCGTCGATGCGTGCCACGTTTGCTGTTGGCGGCACAACGTTGTTTCGCATGGCCAGCAGTGTCAGTGCGAATTCCACACTGCCAGCGGCACCCAGCAAATGCCCGATCGCTCCTTTGACACCAAAACACATCGGGTCAGATTCTCCAAACATCCGACTCACGCCGTTGCTTTCCGCAAGGTCATTCGTCGTTGTTCCGGTGCCATGCAAACTGATCAGGTCAGGCCTGAATTCCGCTTGGTGCATTCGAGACAACAGCTCGGTCACCACTGAGCCGCTGCTGTCGATTTGTGTAATGCCCGTCGAATCGGTCAGCCAGCCTCCGGACACAATTTTGCCATAAGCCGTGGCGTTGCGCAGTTCCGCGTGGGCGCGAGATTCCAACACCAAAACCGCGCCACCTTCTCCGATCATAAACCCGTCGCGGTCACGATCGAACGGCCGACACGCCACCGATGGATCGTCGTGTTTTGACGTCACGCCTAGACGATGAAAGCTGGCGAGGACGGAGGCTCGCAAGGACGCATCCACACTTCCGACGATGCACACATCACACAGCCCGTTGCGGATTAGCTGAGCCCCCTGAATCACACTGATCAGTCCTGAAGCACAGGCGGCGACCGGACACAGCGACGGACCGGTCGCGTTCAGCACTTGTTGAGCACATCGCAGCGGTGCGTCGGGCAGGCACGAATTCAGCCAAGACACTTCGGTACTCTGAGGGCCGTTTGATAAATGAGTGAGCGGCAAGGCGCTAGCCTCCGGTGTTTGCCCCCGTTTAGCCAACCGGCGGCTAGCGCCTTGCCGCTCACGGAATTTCTGACGGTTATTTTGCGAACGGTCCTGAGAGACGCCGGAGTCTGATCGGCTGGCCTCTGACTCCAAAGCACGCAGACTGGCCTTGCTGCTGCCAATCACACAGCCGATGCGATCGGGCAACGGGAGGCTATCGGCGAGGCCGGCATCCGCCAAGGCTTCGTCCAACGATGTCAACACGATGTTGTTCAAGCAATCGTGAACATACTGTGCGACGATTTCCTGATTCCATCCGTTCCGAATACTGGCAGGCAACACCGCAGCGCCAACTTCGTGATGATCAACCGGTGCGCCGCCTGGAAGGCGTTTGATAAGATCAGACAGCTGCTGGAAATGATCGATTTCACCAACCATCAGCAGTCGTCCGGCTGTGTCGCCGTTGCGTACCGAGGACCAACTGCGGGGGGCCCCGATTCCGAACGGCGTGACCATCCCGATGCCCGTGACGAGCACATCTGTTGCGGAAGGTTCAGAAGAGCAAAGCTCAAGCACGACGCAGAGTCTGAAATGGTTTCTCATCGACAAACGGATCAAACATCTGAGCCAAACCGGCTTCGACCAATTCTTTGCCAGCAACGAAGCGTCCAGGCCGAGTCCACTGTTGCAGTAATTCAGCGGCCATCGGAAACAGTCTGACCAACAGATCATCCAGATCGGTTTCCAACTGCTTAAAATGCCGCGCCCATTCCGTTGCTTCTTCCAGTCGCACGTCTTCTTCAGACTGCCAGCGCATCGGGTGAAACAACAGCGTGCTCAAGGGAGTCACAAAGCGTGTTTTGCAGGCCGCGAATGGCATCAGTGCGGCTGACGAACATTCGCCAATCACCACAGCCGTGGCGCGCAGTTCGCGCGTGCGGATGAGTGTTGCTAGCGACAACCCGGCATACACGCTTCCTCCGCAGGAATCGAAATAAATAATGCCTTTGCTGTGGATCGGAAATTCGACGATTCTGGAAATCGATTCTGCCTGCCGATCAGCAGATAAATCGCCAGTGACCGCGATTTCCCACGGCCCCGCAGGCGTCTCGCGCGAGCCTGCGTTTGCAATCGACGGGTACGGGCCTGTCTTGACGGCTGGTTTGTTCTTTTCCATACGCGATCTGTAACGAATTTCAGCAATGTCAGCCAGTCAGCCAGCGCGGTTATACGTCGCGTCGTAACGAATGAGATGCGAAACGTGTCACCGGTGGTCGCAGACCAAGCCGGAACGACTACTTCGCCGCCGCCTGATCATACAGATGCCGCACCGCGCGACCGCTGATGGTTTCCTTTTCGACCAGTTCGGCGGCAATCAGTTGAATGGCCTGCCGATTCACCGCGTCGCTCAAAACGTGCTCTGTCTTGTCCAGCAATCGTCGCATCAGCTTTTCCATCTGACGTTCCGTAGGGGCGCGGTTGGCCAGCACACGCTGCGCGACGCGCAAATCCTGGTCAGCACCGCCCAAGCAATACCGTTGAGTCACCTGGCGTTCGGCCACCATCCCAGCCAACAGAATCAACACTTGGTCTTCGACACTATCCTGAGACGCCTTCGTGCGTCCTTTTTGCACTTTGCACGCACCCAGCCGCATGCCACCGGTCTGCAAATGTGCCGGTGAGATCGTGACTTTTTCGACCGGCCGACCAACCAGAAATGCCATCACAGCATGTCCCGCTTCGTGGTAGGCCGTGGCGGTCACGGTTTCATTGCTTGAGTTTTCTGCTGTCATGCGAGATCAGAAATCGTGGCGTTTGCTTTTGGCAGGTGATGTCGATTAGCGTATAGCGTCAACCGCAGCGCATCCACGATAACAGTCTGATCACACAGGGAACACCATGCCGCACTTATTCGCTCGAATTTTCAGCATCGCTTTCGTCTTCAGCACTGTGACGCAGGTGTCTGATGCGGCAACAGTAGCTGCCACAGATCGGCCGAACATCGTGGTGTTTCTGGTCGATGACATGGGTGTGATGGATACGTCCGTTCCGTTTCTGACAGACGCGGAAGACAACCCCAAACGTTATCCATTGAACGATTATTATCGCACGCCCAACATGCAGCGATTGTCAGAATCCGGCATCCGTTTGAACAATTTTTGCGCCATGAGCGTTTGTTCGCCGACGCGTATTTCCATCATGACCGGCCAGAATGCCGCCCGGCATCACGCCACCAATTGGATCAATCCGCGCAATAATAATCGAGGCCCCATGGGCCCACCAGACTGGAACTGGCTGGGACTAAACAAAGACAGTGTCACGCTGCCGCAGGTTCTGCGCGAAGCGGGATATCACACCATCCACGTCGGCAAAGGTCACTTCGGCCCAGATGATTCCGTCGGTGCTGAACCATTGAACTTGGGCTTTGACGCCAATATCGGTGGAGGCTCTTTTGGAGCCCCCGGAAGCTACTACGGCACAGAGAACTTCGGACTGGGAACCAAGAGAGCTCACCATGCCGTTCCGCATTTGGACAAATATCATGGCACCGATATCTTTCTGACAGAAGCCATCACGATCGAAGCCAAACAGCACCTGACAAAGATCGTCAAAACAGATAAGCCGTTCTATTTGTCTATGTCGCATTACGCGGTTCATGCTCCGTTTCAGTCTGACCCACGTTTCGCGGACCACTATAAAGATTCTGGCCAGCCCAAAAACGCACAGGCATTCGCGACGTTGATCGAAGGCATGGATAAATCTCTGGGCGACCTGCTGGATCATCTGGAAGAACTCAACGTTGCTGAAAACACTCTGATTCTGTTTCTGGGAGACAACGGTTCCGACGCACCGTTAGGCGACGAACACGCCGTGGCCTGTGCGGCTCCGCTGCGCGGCAAAAAGGGGGCTCACTACGAAGGTGGGATGCGAGTTCCGTTTATTGCTTCGTGGGCCAAACGCAACGACGATAACGTGCATCAGAAAAAACTGCCCATCCCCGCAGGAGCGATTCGCAGCGAACTCGCGGCCGTTCAGGATCTATTCCCCACCATCAATCAGATTGTGGGAACCACACCGCCAGACAATCACATTGTGGATGGCGTCAGCCTGCAAACGTTACTGACGGGACAACCCGACACGTCTCGCGGTGGCAAATTTTTGATGCATTATCCTCACGCACCTCACCGCAGTGATTACTTCACCAGCTATCGCAGTGGCGACTGGAAAGTGGTGTACCATTACTTCCCTTCGAAGAAATCAGAAGGTCTGCGTTATCAACTTTTTAACCTTGCCTTGGACCCGTTCGAATCCAAGAATCTGGCCGATTCCGATCCACCAAAACTCCAACAGATGATGCAGGAACTGACAGACAGCCTGACGGCTCACAATGCGTTGTATCCGGTGACAGAAAAAGATGGCACAACCGCCGCGCCGCCCGTGGTCCCTTAACAGGGCACGGCAATGCACGACTCACCAGTGTTACGAACTGGGTGCGCTCATGGATTTCGGCATTTCATCTTGGGTGGCCGGGGCTGGACTGAACGAAGTGCAGGAAGCCCCGGGGTTTCGCTCGTACCTCACTCCAACACCGGCCACCCCTTCCTGCCTTGACAATCAACAATGAGCGCACCCTTACGAACCGTCCGACTGGCTATCGATCAGCGGGTATCTAGGTTTAAGAAGGGTTCGGTGGTTGCGTCCTTGGGCGGCTCTCGGTACGTTTCTCACGACCCTGCATCCTCATTATTTCCCTCCGAGAGTTGTCCGACATGTCGAACGGCGAGAATCAAGTAGACGAAGACCGCACGATTATCACTGCAGCCATGGGCAAAGGTCCGCTGGCAACATTGGGCGCGTTCATCAGACTGTCCGGTCCCGGCTGGTTGCAAAGCGCGATCACATTGGGCGGCGGCAGTCTTGCCGGAGCGTTGTTTTCGGGAATCTTGGGCGGCACCAGCATGTTGTGGCTGCAACTGATGGCCATCGTCATGGGCGTCATCATGCTGTCAGCCATCAGCTACGTGACGCTATCAACCGGTGAACGCCCGTTTCGCGCGATCAACAAACACATCAACCCTGTGTTGGGCTGGGGCTGGATCTACGGCACCATTGTCGCCAATATGATTTTCTGCATGCCACAGTTCGCGCTGTGTTTTACCGCGCTGCAAAAGAACCTGCTGGCAGGAACGGTCGGCGGAGAACGCGAAGATAAAATCATGGTGTCTGCCGTGATTCTGGCGGCGGCGGGAATTGCGGTGGTGATGAATAGCCGCCGAGGATTGGCGGCCAGAATCTTCGATTGGTTCTTGAAGGGACTGGTTGGTATCGTCGTGATCTGTTTCGTCGGAGTCGTCGGCCTCATGGCTTCCAAGGGCAATCTGGACTTTGGTGCCGTGTTGTCTGGGTTTATTCCGGACCTGTCGCAATGGAACGCTCCGACTGCAAAAATTGCCGCAATGATTGCGACATTACCTGAAAGCGTACAGCAATTCTGGACGGACCAAGTCGTTGCTCAGCAGCGAGATGTCATGATCGGGGCTGCGGCAACGGCGGTGGGCATTAACATGACCTTCCTGATGCCGTACTCAATGCTGCGACGAGGGTGGGACAAGAGTTTTCGTGGACTGGCTCGATTTGACCTCAGCACTGGAATGGCCATTCCATATATCTTGGTGACCAGCTGCGTGGTCATCGCCACTGCGTCTCAGTTTCATGCACAAACCGACGAATCTTTTCTCAGCAGCGACTCGGCTGAGATCCAGAAGAGTCCATTGTTCAAGGGTGCCGTCGGTGCGATCAAAAAAAGGTTAGCATTGGATGAAGCCGTCGACATCAATACGCTCACTGACGCTGACGTCGCGTCCGCTCTGGCCGAAATGTCCGTTGAAGAACGCATAGTGTCGTCCGCAGTGGTGAAGCGAGACGCATTTGAGCTGTCGAAAGCGATCGCCCCGTTACTCGGCGACGACACGGCTCGAGTGGCCTTCGGTCTGGGTGTGTTTGGAATGGGCTTTTCGACCATTATTATTCTGATGCTGATCAACGGTTTCGCTTTTTGTGAAATTGCCAATAAGCCTCTAAGTGGCCCACCCTACGTGATCGGTTGCCTTGTGGCCGGGCTGTCAGGAGCCACATGGTGGTACTTCTGGGAAGGCGACTCTCAGGTTTACCTAGCTATTGTGGTGTCGGCCTTTGCGATCATGTTGCTACCGATTGCGTATATCTCGTTCATGATGATGATGAACAGTCGCCGCATGCTGGGTGACGATAAGCCGACTGGCGCCAACGCGATCGTGTGGAACGTCTTAATGGGAGTCTCGGTTCTCGGAGCCATCGTTGCCGCAGGATCGTCAATGTACAGTAAGATGAATCATCCGACCGTTGGTCCGGTTGTCATTTCTGTTGCCGTCATGTTTCTGTTGGCCGTAGTGACGGGTTTCATCCATAAATCTCAAACCGACAACGATCAATAAAGTCAGTCGTTTGCTGGTGCAGAATCCAGCAGGTGTTGCTGAATGACTTCAGCCACCTGCTGTGCCAGAAATTCGGATCCCGCTGGCGAAAAATGCAGGTCGCGGGGCCGATGGAGTTCGTCGAAACGCGGCAGCATGTGACCGTGCAGGTCGTTGATCGCGATCTTTTCGGCCTGCATGATCTTCGCTGCAATCGCGTTGTATTCGGTCTCGTCGCCAAAGCTCCGATCGGGATTCAATTTCCCCTTGGGAATCGGAGTCGTGCTGGCCCAGATCAGCGTGGCTTTGGTCTGCTGTAGACGCTTAACCAGCGTCCGCAGATTCTTTTCGTAGGCATCGGGTTCGACCTGACGTTGGCCGCTGTCCATGTATTTCAAATCATGGATTCCCCAGTTGAAATGAATCAGATCCCAGCGGCCATCACCCAGCCACTTGTCGATGTTCGCCAACCCACGAGTCGTCGGGCCTCCGTTGGCAGGGATGCGAACCACCGTGGCTTTGCCCTGCAGCAGTTTCCGAACCGGTTCGGTATAGCCCATCGAAATCGAATCACCGATCAGCAGGACTTGAGGCGAACGATCGTCAGCAACCTCCGTTGCGACGGGTTTTGTTTTCTCCTGAGCGTTGACCACACAGCAACTCAGGATTAGCAACGACAGCGTTGAGTGACATCTCATCAGGCAACCTTTCTAAATCTGGCCGCGAAGGTGATCGCAGCTCCCCGGAAATTATTTCCGGAATCTCCAAACCCTGCGCGAACTTCAACCGTGAACCCGCGTCTTTAACTTCAGTCGCCACAATTCTTGGCGAGCAGTGCCAACTATGGCAGGCCGCATTCCATCAAGCAAACGAGCCATGTCTTCATTCACAGGTTTCACAATCGAACACGAACGCACTCGGCTCATCACAAATGAAGTCTTAGAGACATTGCGTTCTGAATCGCGCATGTGACACCCAGCGAAACTCTTGCTTCAATGCAAAGCCCGGTGTTCCAAGAACGCCGGGCTTTTTTCGTACACGGTCCCGAACACTGAACACTGAACACTGAACACTGAAAACCGAAAACCGAAAACTCGCCCCCCCTCCCATCGCCGACGGTCAAGAGACCAGCCGAGCCTCATAAGCTCGGAGAGTCAGGAGCGTTACCTGAGTCGGCTATTTTCTGTTTCAAAATCGCGGAAAAACACAGCAAGGCGCGGTCGTCTATTGGAAGGACACATGGGTTTTCACCCCGTGGACGCCGGTTCGAATCCGGTTCGCGTCAATTCTTAATTCGCTTTCACAGCAACCTGCCCGGTGAGTGTGGTGGATGCACGCGACGCTTCGAACGTCGTAGACAGGGTTCGATTCCTTGACCGGGTATTCGTTCGTAAACGGCGTGGTAGCCCAATTGGTAGAGGCATCCGGTTTAAGCCCGGTTGGTTGTGGGTTCGAATCCCACCCACGCTATTCAGGCACCAACGCCAGCAATCGGAGAATCCACGCCCTGCTACGGTTCTGATGGACCATCGAGTTCTCGGATAAATCGATAGCCTGTTCCGCGAATAGAAATCAGATGGCGCGGGTTCGCTGGATCGAACTCGATCATCTTGCGCAGCCGCATCACAAAGTTATCAATCGATCGACTCGTGATCTCCGCAGAATCTCGCCAGACATCAGACTGCAGTCGACTCCGTGACAGCACGACGTCATCGTGTCGGAGAAAATAGCGGAGCAATTCCTGTTCTCGAGTCGTCAGAGAATGCACCTGATCGCCGTTGGTCAATTCGAAGCGGCCGAAGTCGACACACACATTGTCGAACCGAACCACATCTTCGACCGGCCGCGTCGCCGGAGCACTTTCCATCGATCGACGGCGGCGGTCCAGCAGATTCCGGACACGACTCAACAATTCCGGCAACGCAAACGGCTTGGTGATGTATTGATCAACGCCGCAATCAAACGCCTGAGCTTTATCTTCGGCCAGCGTTCTGGCTGTCAGAGCCAACACGGGAACTTCTGTGTCAACCTGACGCAGCTTGCGACAAGTTTCGTAGCCGCTCATTTCTGGCAGCATCAAGTCCAGCACAATCAAATCGAATGGCGGCGAAGCGGCGCGATGCAGATTCAACGCGGTGGCACCATCGTCGGCGAGATCGACCTGATAGCCTTCCTGTTCGAAATTGAATCGCAAACCACGCGCAATCGCATGCTCGTCTTCGACCACAAGAATTCTCATCACCGACGGGCTCCTGTTTCTTCAGACACTGATTGGGTTGCCTCAATCTTCAACGGTTCGTTGTCCGGAGTGGCGACATTCGGCACCACGAAACGCCCCGGCAAAAACACTTCGAAAACGCTGCCGACTCCATCGGGGCCTGCCGAAATTGTGATGCGCCCTTTCATTATTCCGACCAGCGTTTTCACAATGTACAGGCCGAGTCCCGTGCCGCGCCGGGTTCTTTGCAATTCATCACTGCCCCGGAAAAACATCTGAAACACTTTCCCACGCTGCTCCACCGGCACCCCAGCACCGTTGTCCCGAATTCGCACCACGATGCGATCTCGCCCTCGAGCCATCGCCGAAATGTGAACTCGCGGCGGACTGCCGCCGTACTTCATCGCGTTGTCGATCAGGTTTCCGAAAATCATTTCCAGCAACATGCGGCGAGAAT
>Ga0075117_1002150_pt1 | contig 11500 bp, 9 predicted proteins | sample AntAceMetag02UKJ_FD_69789 | JGI IMG/M metagenome (GOLD analysis project Ga0075117, IMG submission 69789) | Saline lake microbial communities from Ace Lake, Antarctica - Antarctic Ace Lake Metagenome 02UKJ | ecosystem: Environmental > Aquatic > Non-marine Saline and Alkaline > Saline | place... | reverse complement strand
TAAGGTTACGTTTGTCATAAGAGAAGGTGTTTAGTTGTTCAACTCAAAGGTAACTTTGAGATACCAAATCCCTTCTCTTATTTTTTCAAACGTTTAGGACGCGATTGGTGTATGATAGATATCAGGTATTCGCCAGCGTCGGTTGGAGCAGTTTTTGTAGCGTGGACAATGACTAATAAATCGCTCTTCCATGAATATCAAAAAACTAAATTTAATTTTACTTATTACTCTTACTGCGGGTATTTTATCCTGTAACACCCCAGACAAAGTAATAAGTGCTTCTGATTTAGATCTTTCGTTGGAAGTCACACTCCAAAATTCCTCAGGAGGCGTAGGGAAACATTTTTATAAACTACCCGAAAGCACTGACTTCGCCAGTATTCCGCAGGACCCATTAAATCCTTTGACTAAAGCAAAGGTGGAACTAGGAAAACTACTATTTCATGAGACAGGCTTGGCCCAAAACCCTAAGAAAGGTATAGGAATGAACACTTATTCTTGTGCCAGTTGTCATCATGCTAGAGCCGGCTTTCAGGCCTGTCTACCACAGGGAATAGGTGAAGGAGGTGTAGGTTTTGGTTCGAACGGTGAAGGCCGTCAAAAAAATCAGGGCTACGCTAAAAATGAAATTGACGTTCAGCCCCTCAGAACGCCTTCAGCCATGAATTTGGCATACCAAGAAGTAGTCCTTTGGAATGGACAATTTGGCGGTACGGGTATTAATTTGGGTACAGAAGCAAATTGGCAAAGTAATGGGCATCCAACGGAAACCAATAAACTTGGTTTTGAAGGGATAGAGACTCAGGCTATTGCAGGCAGGAAAGTGCATAGACTTCTTATCGACAAGATTTTTATGAGTTCGGTCGGGAACTATCAATCTCTTTATGAGCAGGCCTTTACTGCCTCTAGTTTTAATAATGCTCAAGAATTAAACAAAAATGGGGCTTTAGCCATTGCTGCCTATGAAAGAACCTTATTGGCAAATGAGTCTCCTTTTCAGCTATGGCTAAAAGGTAATTATGGAGCTATGACGGACTTTGAAAAAAACGGAGCTCTTTTGTTTTTTGGAAAAGGTAATTGTGCCTCCTGTCACAATGGGCCTTCACTAGCTAACATGGAATTCCATTCCCTAGGAATGAACGACCTCTCAGACGGCTCATATGGAGGTAAAGAAGTAGTGAATGTAGCTGCTAATGATGGGGCTCACGAAGGTAGAGGTGGTTTTACCAAAGTAGTTACTGATATGTTCAAGTTTAAAGTACCTCAGCTTTATAATTTAAAGGACTCTCCATTTTACGGCCATGGAGCTTCTTTTACATCGATTAGAGAGGTTATTCAATATAAAAACAAAGCTATTCCAGAAAACACTAATGTAGTTGGGGCTCGTATAGACTCTTCCTTTACTGCTTTAAATCTTACAAACGAAGAGATAGATTTAATGACCTTGTTCATAACGAATGGTCTTTATGACCCTAATCTGGAGAGATACACTCCAGAAAGCCTTCCATCCGGTTTAGGATTTCCAAATAATGATACGCAAACCCGTATTGACCTAGGTTTTTGATCTAGTCCTTAAACCCAAATCTTTAAAAATCTCTGTTTCTCTCTCAGCATAAAAAGAGTGCTTGGAAATCAAGTTGGCTGCAACATTTGCAACCATTCCAGCCAATAGAAAATAGAAAATCGCAGAGTGCCTATCTGTCATTTCCAGTACCAGAATAGCCGCTGTAAAGGGAGATCTGGTAACTCCGGTAAGAAAGCCAATCATACAAACAAGCACCATTAGGTTATGGTTTTCTTGTGCCATACTTAAAGTATTTACCAATAAATGACCCAATGCTGCACCTGAAGATAGGCTAGTAGAAAAAATACCACCTGCACCACCAATACTGAATGATAGCAAACTACCTATCATTCTAGCCGGGAATGTGAACCAAGGCAAATCCTCAGTGGTAAAAAGTATCTCATTAATTAAATGCTTTCCGGTACCCATTGAAAAGCTACCAGTAAAAAAAACCATGACGGCAAAAAGCATTGAAATACCCAAAACGAACAGTATCCTGTGGCTTCCTTTTTTTACTTTCTTTCCTAATTTCGAAATTTCTGAAATACCCTTGGCGAAAACAGAGCCTAAATAGCCAGAAATAAATGCAAAACCAGCTACCCAAAATAAACTTAAAAAGGGTAGCTTATTAATTTTGGGAAAACCTAAGAAAAGATAAGAACCGAGAAATAACTGGGCTGTAAGTCCGGATATAATAACCGCCCCAAAAACCGCCGTTCGAAACTTTCCAATATGTGATTTGGTAAGCTCCTCTACCACGTAAACAATCCCCCCAAGTGGGGTATTGAACGCTGCTGCCAAACCAGAAGCTCCTCCTGTAATAAGCATCACTTTTTGTGAAACCTTTGGCCATTTCTCTGGAATAAGTCTATAAACAGTTTCGAATATAGAACCTGAAATTTGGAGCATTGGACCTTCCCTTCCAATGGCACCTCCACCCAATAGTAACGCCAAGCTACTAATGACTTTAACTACTATAACCTTCAGGTTCAGAAGTTTATCTACCAATAAGCCATTTTTAGTTCCTGCTATTTTTACCGCAGCCATGAGTTGAGGAATGCCAGACCCTCCAGCATTTTTTCCATATCTATGGACGATATACCAGCTCAAAAACATGAAAAATGGGGCTATTAAAAAAATTAAATAGGGATTGAATTCAAAAATTTGACTACTAGCAGACTCTACGATTTCAAATAATTTCTCATAGGCCACAGATACTAGACCCACTAACACAGAAGCTATCCAAAAAGGGATAGCTTCATAGGGTACTTTACTTGATAAATTTGCGGGAATCCTCTGAATTAGTTTCAAACCAAATCGTGATTCTTTCCAGTCTCGCAGTTTACGTTGCCATGCTATTTCCCATGGTTTTAAATGGTATTTTGGTCCCACGAAAAAATCAAACTTTATTAATTAAAAACTTATTTCAAACTCGCCAAATAGCTCACTAAATCTACCAGTTGCTTTTCTTTAAAAGGATATTTAGGCATTAATGAAACATCCAGCTGCTTTATAGACTTTATTTCTTTTAAAGCATACTTGCTAGTTTTTGACTGTCCTAGCAATTTAACGTTAACATCATTCTCTGTTTTGGAAGTGATAATGGCTTGAAAAGAAGTCCCGTCTTTCATCTCAATTTCTTGTGTTTCATACCCAAAACCCATTCCCTCAGAAGGGTTTAATATAGCCTTATAAAGACCTTCTCTCCCCAATTTAGTTCCTATTTGGTTTAAGCCTGGGCCAAAATCAACCCCTTGGCCTTCGGCCACATGGCAAGTGGTACAATAAGTTTGAAAAACAGTTTTACCATCCGCTACCTTGCCTTCCATAGCTAACAGTTTACTCACATCTACGGCAGCCTGCTCTTCATCTCCAAAGAAGTCACTAGCCTTAGCCCTAATGTCCTGATGCCACGATCTAGCCATATGATCTTTAGCTATATCCATAACTATTTCGGGGACTTCTCCAGCCTGAATAAGGTCCCAGAGCTTTGACTCACTATCCCAGCCATTCATAGCTAACATCGCCTCTTTCCTTAAGGAAATATCTACCGACTCATCTTGGAACAACTTAATAAGGAGTTCCGTCATAGGTTCAGAATCAACTAAGCCGAAACGTTCTATGGCGTTCTTTGCTAAACTTGTATCTTTTTCTGTACAGTAATTCCGTACCTCATCCATACCATAAAAACCTACAAAGGCATTGGCAGCCAATTGGATATTACTTTTTTCCGTATCACTTCTGATGATGTCTAAAAGTCTTTCTTTTTGATCATCAAGTCCATACTTCTTCACGATATCCAGAAAATCTTCCGTGCTTACAAGCGACATTGTGGCACCTATTTCTTCTTTCAGCTTTGGGTAATCGTCCAAATCCTGAAGAGTCAATTGTCTAAAAATGGCAACTTTCTCGCTAGTCTCAGTTGAGCCAGCTAATAGTTTCATTAGCAAGCTATTCTTATCGCCTTTGGTCTGAAAATCCATGGCTCTATAATACCTCCATTTAGAGGCCAGTGGCTCTTCCTCTATAATTTGGCCTAATAAATCTAGCGTTCGTGAACTTCTACTACGCCAAACAATATCCAAAGCAGCATCTTGATTTATCCAGTCCTCTCCAGTTGCTTTCAAATAAGTAGATAGATACGAATCCCACTGCCCTTCTGCCCCTATTCCCAAAGCCTCTAAAAACCATCTATCACCTCCTTTGTAAGACATAGCCAACTTTTGCCACACTTTCGGTGCGATTTCATGACGAATAGCTAGAGCTACTTCTCTTCTCACCTGAGCAGATGAATCCGATGCGAGTTCCAAATAGAGCTTTGAAAAGTCGCTGCCATTTTGCTCTCTAGCCGCCCTAATAGCCGCTATACGAATATTTCCATCATCATCTTTCGCCGCTAGCTCAATGTATGATTTTCCTTTTTGTGGAAGTTTACTTAACAGCCAAAACGCTCTGGCACGCATTCTAGATTCGCCCGTTTCCCAAAGCCTATTTAAGGCAGTTTCTGCAGCCTCCCCACTGTCGTGAAGATTATTCCAGGCAATATATCTGGTAGCCACGTTCGGGCTTTGTAAGGCTTTAAGATTACCTTCAATAGTTTCAAAATCTGGCTTGCTCACCTGGTATTTATGTCCTTTAGGAGCCACTCTGTATACCCTCCCCCTATCAGTATCACCTAAGGCATGGCCTCCTACGGCGGGGTCATACCAGTCGCTAATAAATAAGGAGCCATCTGGAGCGACAGTCAAATCTGAAGGCCTGAACCACTTATCTCTCTTTCCGCCATTAAGTATGTTTAAAACCTTTGCAGAATAGCCTGCCCCTTGATTATCAACAGGATAAGCTCGAACTACATTAGGTCCAGCATCAGTGTGTATCATTTGGTTTTGATATCTCTCAGGTAGCAGTTTCCCTTCATAAACCAATATTCCGGTAGGTGATCCCGCGTAGTTTTGAAGTAGATTTGGGACTACTCCAGGGTCATTAAGATGCCAATGTCTTAAAGGAATGGAGTCCTCAAGGTTAACTCGTCTTGTCCTCCAATCTTCTCCGGTCATCTCATCCTTATAGCCGTAATTACCATAGTCCATGACATAATTAATACGAGTACCTCTATTGCCGTCGTCATCATTATCAGATTGCCACATGAGGCCGTAGGAATCTACCGCTAACTCATAATTATTCCTAAAATTCCATCCTAAGATTTCTACGTTAGAGCCGTCCAAATCTGAGCGATAAACCATACCTTCTCGGTAAGGTTTTCCTTCTCCATTAATGACCAAGCCTTGTTTATCTTTTAAAGGCTTCCCTTTACTAGTTAAAAGACCATTTCCAGCGTTCCCATAATTGAAATAGAACTTACCGTCTGGGCCAAAAGTGAATGCGTGCATGCCATGGTCATGATCTTCTCCACCTATTCCCTGAAATAAAACCTCTTTCTTATCCGGAACATCATCTCCATCTTCATCAGTAAAAACAAAAACATAAGGACTCCTTGACACTATCACCCTATTTCCAAAAACGCCTATTCCCAGGGCAGAATTAATATCTTCTCCTTGATAAAAAACCGTGGTTTTATCTGCCTTGCCATCACCATCTGTATCCTCCAGAATCAAAATACGATCCCCTTTCCCTTTGTAATCATTTTTAGGATTGAGCTTGTTTCTGTAATTATATCCCTCACAAATCCATACACGGCCTCGGGCATCAATATCCATATTGGTCGGATTAGTCATCATAGGCTCGGAGGCAAAAAGGGTAAGTTCTAAATCACTATCCTCTAAATCTATACCCTCCAATGCATACTCAACACTCCTTTTGTCATCTTCTGAGAGACTATTATAAGCACTGTCAGATAGTTTTTGGTGATTTGAATTACACGAAAAGATGAATATCGCACCTATCAAGGTGATTACAGTTCTTATCATTTTAGTAAAAATTTTCTTGGTCAAGGTATCTTATATTATCGCTGCCTATAATTCTTTTGGCAAATAAAAATCTATCTAAATTATAGGCGTCAAAGTCGGGTGATGCCTTATCAAAACTTCCATATCTCACCATCCCAGAAGAATGAATAAATTTCAAACCACCCAAATAAATAGCCACGTGAACCACTTTAGGGCCATGCTCCGTCTCCCGACCAAAGAATAGCAAATCTCCTTGATTTAATTCCTCAAAACCATACGACGTATTCACCTCATCTCCAACCAAGGCTTGCTGAGAAGCGTCTCTAGGCAAATAAACACCATTCATTAGGAATGATGTCCTTGTAAAACCGCTACAATCTACCCCTTTCCAGCTTGTGCCTCCCCAGAGATAAGGAATACCCATTAAACCTTGGCTTGATACAACAGATTTAGTCGGGTCTGTGTCATTTACAAATTCATTTACAGGCTTTAAGGACTTGCTTTCTACATATGCTAATCTACCGTCTGGAAACATAATTTTCGAATAGCCATTTTCTTGGCTTATAAGTTTAAGAATGTTGCCAAAGGTCAAATCAGAAACATTGCGAGCCTGGTTACTGGCCTTTTCAAATGCAAATCCATAAGGTGCAATGTAAATTACTTTACCTGTATGCCAATCGAAATCATTATTAAATGACATCGCCGAACCTTCCAGAAAACCTATATAACTGTCTGGTGTTTGAACTCTGTACCAAGAGCCTTTTTTTTCTAGTACGCGTAATGGCGTCCCTAAAAGTGCTTGCGTAGCTAATTCTGAGGATTCTGAAGGTTTTGTTCTTAGACTAGCCACAGATACGTTGGCGTACGCCAACGTATCCTCTAAGCCGGGTAGAAGCCTTAAAGAATCTATTAAATTTAAACCTTGGGCTTTGAGTACGGAATCTACTTTAGCTTTTAGGATAGGATTATCTACCTCACCTCTTAGCACTCCTTTTGCTATTTCAAACTCAAAAACTGCTGTACGGCTATCCGGAGCATAATCTTTTTTCAATTGACTTAATTCCTCTTGAAAATCGGAATATGTCTCTTTTTGAAAACAGCCAACAAACAAAAAAGCGAGTAAAAAGAGATAGTTTATTTTTCTAGATGATTCCATCCTTGAGCAGTAATCGTTATTTTTTCGCCAGAATTAGTCACCAAATTATTGCTTTTATCCTCGGTAACGAAACCTATTGGCGAAATTTCGGTAATAGCTTTAGCTTTCTCATAATCCTCTTGGCTTAGTGTCATGAGCAATTCGTAATCTTCTCCGCCATTCATTACTACCGTTATGGGGCTTACATTGAATTCGTTAGCCGTTGTTAAGGTCTTATTTTCAATGGGTAGATTATCAACAAAAACTGTCAAGCCAACACCTGAAGCTTTACTAATATGAATAACTTCTGAGGCTAAGCCATCAGAAATGTCAATCATACTAGTCGGCACTATTCCTTTTTCTTTAAGATCATGTATAATATCTGTACGCCCTTCAGGACGCAATTGACGTCCTACCAGATACTCATGGTCGTTTAGTTCTGGCTTCATTTCAGGGTTATCTAGAAAGACTTGTTTTTCTCTTTCAAGAACTTGAAGGCCTAAGTAAGCCGCTCCTAAATCACCCGTTGTACATAGCACATCATTTACTTTAGCCCCTTTCCTGTAAACAATGGCTTCTTTGGCCACTTCTCCTATGGCCGTCACAGAAATAACCAACCCTGAACGCGAAGAGGTGGTATCACCTCCCACTAAATCCACCTTATAATTTTCGCATGCAGCATAAATGCCATCGTAGATTTCTTCTACTGCTTCCACAGAAAATCTATTACTTAAAGAAAGACTTACCGTGACTTGTTTTGGAATGCCATTCATGGCCGCGATGTCTGACATATTCACGGCTATAGCCTTGTAGCCCAAATGCTTTAAGGGCACATAAGACAGGTCAAAATGAACACCTTCTACCAACATGTCCGTTGAAACCAAGGTATAATGACTACCTGAATCAATCACTGCAGCATCATCTCCAATACCAAAAACAGTGGAGGGTTGATACTGAACCACGCCACTTTTTATTCTTTCTATAAGACCAAACTCTCCAATCTCTCCTAATTCTGTCCTTTTATTTTCCATAAGCTTAAACAAAAAAAGGCAGGCTTAAAGCCTACCTTTTCTTTCAAATATTCTAATTACTGTGGTAAGAGTGTATATTTATTAGTTGTATTACCTGTTTTCGCATATAAGGTATTAAGCGTTATTACTAGCTCATCACTTGTTTCTGATAATGAATTTATGCTGTACTCTAGCGTTCCACTGGTTCCTGTAGGCTCCGGAGAAATACCTGATATGGTTAAAGAACTTTCTCCGTTTATAGTGTAAGTTCCTGAATAAGTTTGACCATCAACCTCAGTAAGTGTTGCCTGTGGTGGAGAAGACAAATTCAATCTATACGACGCATATGATGGTTTTAAATTATTTGATCCACCATTTGAATAGACCGTATTCCCGTTTTCTAGGACAATTCTTGGTACCCAAATTTTGGCTATTCTTTCAGAGAATGGAGCCACTTTCTCCTTACAAGAAAAAGAAACACTCATTAATAAAACTGCGACAGCTAAAAGACCACTTAATTTTTTCATTCAATCGTTTAATTTTCGATTCTAAATATATGCGAAATTATTTGTTATTAGTTCACCTGACAATTTTTTTGCCAATTATTTAAAACTAATTCCAGTCAGACTTGTTGACTATAGACAATACGTGACTATCTAACTAATGGATGCCTTAAAGGAGTATAAAAAACAACAATTAGCCCTAAGAAATGGTCAGGACCGAGAAGAAATCTGGGTGGCTTTGGATGGTATCATCTATGACGTAACAGATTCTAGGCTATGGAAAAACGGAAAACACTATGAGCATTGGGCGGGCCAAGACCTTACTGATGAGCTTTCTGAGGCACCCCATACCGCTTCTGTCTTTGAAAAATTCGTTAAGGTAGGTAAGCTCAAGGATTAGTATATACAAAGACATCAGGGCAATTTTCCTTCAATTGAACCAAATATTTTCGGAAATTGCGGAGCAATTCAATAGCACCCAATGAAAAAATACTTTAATACTTTCTTATTATTCGGAAGCCTAGCTCTTCTCATCATGTGGGTAGACCAGTTCATTTATAAAGGCGTTGAACTGAAGGATAGCTATTTCTTTCTCATGTTTGCTTTGTCTGGATTCTTGTTTTACCTCTATCGTAGAGGGCAAATCAAAATGAATCAGAAAGACCAAGAAGAACCAAAAAAAAAGAGCTTAGAGACCAGAGCAAAAGCTAATTTCGGGAAAAAGAAGTCTAAAAAATAATCAATATAGCGGGTAAAATAAAAACGCCATCTCCTAGCCATCTGTACCGATCATTTATAGAAAAATAGGTAACACGAGCTGGTAGAAAGGATAAAACCTGACTCATGATAGCCAGCACTAAGCCTACCTTGTTTACATAATCCCAGCCACTAGAAAACAAGAAAATGGCTAAAAAAAGAACCACAAAACCAAGGAACCTGATAATCCTCAATGTATTCCTCTCTCCAAATAAAGTAACTGAGTTAACTTGACTGGACTTAGAAATATTCTCAAAGTAAGAGAATGTCAAAAGGTTTTGCGAAACAATTAAAAAGAACATAAAAGCCAAAATCCAGCCGCTGCTGTTGATTGATGATTGGTCTACAAAAGCTATCCCAATTACTGCCAAACAATAGCAAATGGCTGTTGTAGGTTCTTTGACCCATTGCATTTTTTTATTTTTTAACACTTTATTTAGAATCAAAAAATAGACTGCGAGCACAAAAGACAATACTAAACCATACTTAAAAATAAGACTAGGAATGAAAAAACATAAAACACCCGCAAGAATAACAAGCACTATTAAAAGCACAGACAAATTATATTGATGATCTGAATGAAAAAGGTGTCTCCTAGTCTTACTTTCCGGATAAATTCTTAAATCTAAGATTCTATCTAGAATATAAATAATCCATGTACAAAGTCCCAAAAGAAGCAATGAGGCCTCATTTAAGGTGCCATTCCCATCTGGGAGTTTCCAAAACATGATAGAACTTATCACCGCTCCAAAAACTATATTTAAGCTTATCAGATTAAAGAATTGAAATGCTTTAGAAATAATATTCATAGTGCCGTTGCCTCCATACCTACGTTTACTTTGCCGTGTTTCGCTACTAAAAAATTTCTTCCAAATAATACTTTCCCCCCTACTCTTCTGTAATTAGCTAGGGTTTTAAAAGGCTCCTTATCTCTTTGGCTTCCGTCTAGTTTGTTAGTGATCATGATACATCTTGAGCAATTTTTCACACCAATAATCTCTGCTTCACCCAAACCAAGCCTCCCTAGCTTATCTTCTGAGTAAGCCGCTATGCCTTCCAAAACAATATTTGGCCTGAATCTCAACATCCCCACAGGTTCCGACAATCTAGCATTTAAGTCATTTAAGCTTCCTTCGCTAATTATTAAAATCGGATATCCATCTGCCGCACTCACGACATCCTTATCCTGAACCCTGTATAGTTCATCAACGTTTCTTTTACTCTCATCTGGCTGGTACATGAGTCTAACCTCCTTCTTTAAAAAATCAGAAAACCATGTACTTAACTCATTAGAAACTTCTGTAGCATCAAAACTATCATCCCAGACTTGTATTTTTTCGGCTTTAATAGAGCTAGGTAAGAAAGGTATTAAAATGGCTTCCTGTGACTGTTCATTCCTCACTTTTATTCCATTTTCTAAGACAGCTTGCTTTAAATGAACCATTTCAGGGTGCTCTCGCTGGGTGACATGAACGTTAACTTCATCCACCAATACCCACCTTCTATCATAGGCTAAACCTCTATCCGTAACGTAAGACTTCTGAACGGGTATTCCTGAAAGTGATTTAACTGGATAAATATAGATCTGAGAGATTTTCATCTGGCAAATTTAACCGTGGCAGTTCCAAAAGAAAAATAAACACCTTCGCCATTTTGGTAATCTTTTCAAGGAAGTATTGGTAAACAATCAAGATAAAAGGAGAACCAAGCCAATTACCTAAAATTATGCTTCCATATTTAAATAGTGTTAGCTAATTTCGCAACTTCAGCATTCGGAGGCAATAGCGTTTCCCGAATAGAAATAAAACGAATTAAATGAGAGAAATTCAATTCAGAGATGCGATAAAGGAAGCTATGTCTGAAGAGATGCGTCGAGATAAAGACGTTTTTCTTCTGGGTGAGGAAGTGGCAGAATACAATGGGGCTTACAAAGCCAGTCAGGGAATGCTTGACGAGTTTGGAAAAGATAGGGTTATTGATACCCCAATTTCAGAACTCGGTTTCTCTGGAATTGCCGTAGGTGCAGCCATTAATGGCCTAAAACCTATTGTGGAGTACATGACTTTCAATTTCTCTTTGGTCGCTATAGACCAAATTATTAATGTTGCTGCCAAAATCATGTCTAT
>Ga0075117_1002147_pt1 | contig 11512 bp, 21 predicted proteins | sample AntAceMetag02UKJ_FD_69789 | JGI IMG/M metagenome (GOLD analysis project Ga0075117, IMG submission 69789) | Saline lake microbial communities from Ace Lake, Antarctica - Antarctic Ace Lake Metagenome 02UKJ | ecosystem: Environmental > Aquatic > Non-marine Saline and Alkaline > Saline | place... | reverse complement strand
GATATGAGTAAAAAAAGGGCGGAAAAAAATAAAAGAAAAAAGAGTAGATAAGCAATAACCTTTGATAAAACACGAACTTTAGCACTTGCATACAACGTTGAGTGTATGAATAGTAAAACCCTTTTTTCTGCGGTGGGGATTGACTGCACTAACTAAAAATAAACAGAATGAAAATTAAAACAATTAAAAGTCAAAGTAGAAGAGATTTCCAAGCGGTTTACGAATGTGAGCATTGCGGACACACGCATGAAGGATCTGGATATGATGATGCTAACTTTCACAACAATGTAATCCCTGATATGGAATGTAAGCAATGCGGAAAGAAAGGCAGTGAGGATTATAGACCATTAACAACTAAATATGGTGAGCACGAAGTTGTTTAGAGCGGTGGCAAAGGGTTTTATTATTTATACACATTTGTTGTATGGGTGAAACCCTTGCCGTTTTAATGGCATACAACGAATTGTATATGATTAAGCGATAGCGACCCTTTTTAGGGTTAATTATATACGGTGTTGTACACTGTATGGCGGTTAAATAGAAATGAACTTTAAAATAAAAAACGAAATGAGTAATAATATTTTTTTTGAGCGATGGCAAAATGGATGACGATAGGAAGACAAATAACGCACTATGGTTTGGTGATTGTTTGGAGCAAATGACACGAATACCAAATAAAAGTATTGACCTTATTTGTTGCGATTTACCTTATGGAACTACTGCTTGTGCTTGGGACGAAATAATACCATTTAAAGAACTTTGGAAAGAATATGACAGGATTATTAAAGATACTGGAAATATTGTTTTAACTGCTTCACAACCATTTACAAGTCTATTAATTACAAGTAATATAAAATGGTTTTCGTGTGAGTGGATATGGAAAAAAGAAGCAGGAAGTAATTTTATGTTAGCAAACAAACAACCATTAAAAGTACACGAAAGTGTTTTAGTTTTTAATAAGCCTATAAATGAGATTAAAAACGATTTTGGAAAGTATGAAGAAATTAGAAACTATTTTAGAGACGAAAGAGAAAAAACAAACTTAACATATAAGCAAATAAATGAGGAGTGTTTTGGGAGTGCTTCAAATGGTGGCGGTATGGCTTCTAATATATTAACGAGTTATAAAAAAGGATGGTCTTTCCCAAGTAAAGAAAAGTACGAAGCATTACAGAAAATAGGTATTTGTGAAAAACCTTATGAAGAACTTAAACAACAATACTTAAACTCTTTTGAATTAGAAAGAACTTACAACCCTATAAAGACAAATGGAAAAGCATACATAATAAAACAAGGCGGAACTTCTGACGTTTACAATAACAAAGAAAACGGAATAGTTACAGAGAATAATGGAGATAGATTTCCAACAACTATTTTAGAATTTAAAAGAGATAAAGAAAAATTACACCCAACACAAAAACCTTTGGACTTAATGAAGTATATTATTAAAACGTACTCTAATAAAGGGGAAACAGTTTTAGATAATACTTGTGGAAGTGATACAACAGGAATTGCAAGTTTTGAACTTGGTAGAAATAGTATAAGTATTGAGAATGATTTATCTATTTATAACCTTGCTAAAAAAAGAAGGGAAGAAAAAAATATTATTACGGTTGATAAGTAAAACTTTAAAATTAGCAATCCTAGCAGAGATAAAATATGTACAAGATGCGCACCCAGATTCTCCGAGCGAAAAAGTCGCTAAAGAACTTGTAATTGAGGACATTAAACAGTACCTTGCAGAAGAGATTAGCGACAAAAAACTCCGTCCAATAGACAGAGTTCAATGGGTAAATATCGAAGATGTAGTAGCGAATGATTACAACCCAAATGCAGTAGCAAAAAAGGAGATGAAGCTGCTTTTAAAATCTATTGAGGAGGACGGTTACACGCAACCATTAGTTGTTGTTAGAGACGAGGAAAAAGGCAAGTTTGTAATTGTGAACGGTTTCCACCGTACAACGATTATGAAGTCTTATCCGCACATTCGAGAAACTACTAACGGTAAATTGCCAGTTGTAGTTATGGAAAAAGATATCTCTGCAAGAAGGGCTGCAACTGTTAGACACAATAGAGCCAGAGGTACACACTCGGTTGTATCAATAAGCGAAATGGTCTTTGAGTTATTGGATAAAGGATGGACAGATGAGCAAGTTGCTAACGAGTTAGGAATGGAAGCAGAAGAGGTAGTGAGATTGAAGCACATTACAGGATTTTCTGCATTATTCAAAGACAGAGAGTATAACAAATCTTGGGAGACCAAGAAGCAGTTATTAATCCGTAAGGCAGAAAAAGAAAAGAATAGAGAAGCATTCGATAGTTAAGATATGGCACACATTACACCAAAGAAAATAAAAGTAGCGGACTTGATCCCTTACACCGATAACCACCGAGTTATCACAAAGCAGGCAGTTAATGCTGTAGCCACGTCAATTAAACGATATGGCTACAACGTGCCAATACTCGTAGATACTGAAAATGTAATTATAGCAGGGCACGTAAGACATCAAGCACTTCTACAACTCAAAGTTAAAGAGGTCTTGGTTATGGAAGTACAGGAGCAGGACGAAGTTGCTAAAGATAAAATGAGACTTCTTGACAACGCTATCTCACAGGCTACCGAATGGCACGATGTAAAGTTAGGGCAGGAGTTGAGAATGATTAAGGAATTAGGAGACAGCACAACTTGGGACACTTTTGCATCTATGTTTGATGAGGGGTCTGCACTTGATAATCTTCTAAATCAATCTTTGGGAGGTAAGATTAAAGATATTACTGAATACGACCTTGATAAAGCAGGGAAGTCAGAGCATAATAAATTTAATAAAGTTAGAACTAATGACAAAGACAGAGAGGTTACTTGTCCTAAATGTGGTTCTAAATTTGAAATAAGAGTATATGGCGAATAAAATAGATACAACCAATATGGAAATTGAAATGGTGTCTCTTTTAAAAATTAGACCGTATTCAAACAATCCACGTTTCAATGCTAAATCTATAAAACTACTGGAGGAGGCAATAACACGCTACGGATTTTTAGTTCCAATCACAGTTGATAAAGATTATGTAATTGTTACAGGACATTCAAGATATAATGCAGCACGTAATTTAGACTTAGAAGAGATACCAGTAGTAGTATTGGACCTCCCAGATTTAAAGATAAGAGAATACAGAATAGCAGACAACAAGGTAGGAGAATTTTCTGAACTTGATTTTGATATGAAAGGAGCAGCACTTGCAGACTACACTAAAGATGATGAGTTAATGCAATTAGCGTTTCCAAGTTTTGCCCCAGTAGAACCAATTAAGGCTATGACTAAAACCAGTGGAGATGAAGACCCAATAATCATAGAATGTATATGTCCAGACTGCCTGCACGAATTTGATGCGAACTCTGGAATACCATTTGCAATAGAAGATGAATAAAAAACAGAAAATACTATCGTGCATAGGTTTTGTAAATCCTAAATCAACTGCTAAAATGTGCAACACTCAACAGGCTTATGTATCTGTAGTTTGGGCAGAAGCAGGATATTTTTGGAGGGAAGAAAAAGGTTACGATAGTTTTGGCAATAAAAGATAAATTAATATTAACATAAATACCGAGATTATGGACAAAAGTTTACAAGACCAAATTAACGAAATGCTAATAGGTTATACCAACCTAGATTTGGATGCTCCAATTACAGAAGAGACACATTTAGAAAACGATTTAGGATTAGACAGCCTAGATAGAGTAGAAGTAATAATGTTAGTTGAAAAAGACTTTAATTGTAATCTACCAGATAAGGAGGCAGAAGCAGTAGTTACAGTAGGTCAGTTGTACGAAATCACGGCTAAATATAGAAACTAATGGCAAAGACAGATACACCTAACTGGGCAATGTTTGCCCACCAAATCATAGAAGCGTTAGCAGATACTATTTTCAATGAAGATAGCGAGCATCATATTAATATGGAAGAAGATGAACTTACAGACTTCATCCACGCAATGGCTACAGTAGCACCATCAGACATCTACAGAAAAATAACAGGAGACCAAGTAGATAATTTAGGATTTAACCATATTGCTAACAGACTTTGTGTTCAATACAGAACTGAAAAGAATGTTGTTGAGAAAACTACAGATGATATGGAAAATGGAATGATTGTAGATAAATCAAAAGAGTAGTATGGAAGCATCAGAGTTTCCAGAGGTAAATTTACGAATAGCAGAGCATCAACCAGAGTACGCTACCTTGCCTGCATTCCATAACAAAGAAGAGGGTAGTGTTACGTTTTGTTTCAAACTCACAGAAGAAGAGATAAGCAGAATGTATGCAACTGGAGAGATTCGGTTTAAACAATTAACAGGCAACAGACCTATGCAACCGATAGCTTTATCCACTAATAAAGAAGAATTGATACCAAAGTAGTACAAAAATAAAAGATTTAAAAATATGTGAGCAAAGTAGGTAAAATTACTAGGTTCGCATATTTTCTTTTAAATACAAGAGGTTGTTGTAAATATGTATAAAAAGTTGTATGTTTGTAACCAAAATTTTCCACAAAAATACACGCCCATAAAAAAGGAGACACAATGACAGAACAGAAAAAACCTACCATAGCTAAACTAAGTAAAGCACAAAAGAAGAAAGCAATGGTACGAGCCATCCATCAAACTCTTGGAAATGTAACTGCATCTACAAGGGCTGTAGGCATTGACAGAAAAACTCATTATTTATGGATGGAGCAGGATGAGAAATATAGGCTTGCTTGTGAGGAGGCGGTAGAAATTGACTTGGACTTCTCGGAGGCTGCTTTGCGTAAGAACATTCAGAACGGAAAGGAGGCATCTATAATATTTCACTTAAAAACTAAAGGAAAGCATAGAGGCTACATTGAAACACAGCACAACCTCAACACCGAAATTACTAAAAATGATATGAAAGAGAAATCGGTAGAGGAATTATTAAGAATAATTGAGGGAGACGATTAGAAAGCTATATACAGTTCATTTAAAATATTTTCTGGAGTGTTTATACCTTTGAGTAAAAAATAACCTCTTAAAACGCTTAAAAACGAATATGGCTAAAAAGTATAGTCCGAGACAAATAAGAGCATTAAAACAGCTTGCTGAAATAAAGCAGAATGAACGATGGCGTAAAAATCCTATGCTATGGTTAGAAGAGCGTTTAGGGGAAGACCCAAAAGATTTTCTATGGTCTCTAAATGAGGGCTACGATACTCACGAATGGGACGGAACTAAAGACCCACTTGCTACAGCTTGGAATATCCTTGGAGCATCTTACAAAGAAGTATCGGAGGGCAAACTACCAACTTATAAGAATGTAGCAGTAGAGAGCGGTACAGGATGCCACGCTTACGGACAAGGTATTTTAATGCACAACGGCAGCATTAAAAAGGTTCAAGACATAGAGATAGGAGACAAGATTATGGGGGATGATTCTAAACCTAGAAATGTACTTAAATTACATAGAGGCAAAGAGTTAATGTACAAAATAGTACCCAACAAAGGAGAACCATATACTGTAAACGCTTCTCACATTCTAAATCTTAAACTAACAGGAGATAAAAAAATAAAAGGTAGGAGTTATCCACTAACAGAAAATGTTAGTGTGAGAGACTACCTCAATTGGAGCAGCAGGAAAAAACATAATTATAAGCAGCACAGTACTGGAGTAAGTTTCAGAAAGAAGAAGCTAGCGTATTGTCCTTACTTTATGGGGTTATGGCTAGGAGATGGCAGTACAAATTCTCCTGCAATAACTAATATAGATGCAGAGATTGTAGCTTACATATATGAATTTGCACAAACCATAGGGGCTAGGGTAAGTAAAAGAGACAGTCAAGGTACTAGAACTCCTAATTATCTAATAACCTACGGAGGAGGCAGAAATAACTTAAAGAGATACTTAGAAACAACTTTAGTACAAAAGGAAAAAAGAATACCAAAAAATTATCTTACTTCTAACAGGAAAGACAGACTTAAACTGCTAGCAGGTCTTATAGATAGCGACGGCATCCGTGATGGGAAAGGCTTTGAGTATTCTACGGCATTAAAAGGACTTTCAGAAGATATTTTATACTTATGCAGAAGTTTGGGTTTTATGGCTAATAGTCAGTATTATGAAAACGATTTCAAAGGGGTCTACAGAATCAACATCAGCGGATATTGTAATATAGTACCAGTATTAGTACCTAGAAAGAAAACACCCAAAAGAATACACAATAAAAATGTACTATTTACAGGATTTAATGTAAAGGTTAAGGAAGTAGGAGACTATTACGGTTTTGAACTAGATGGGAATAATTTATATTTAATGAGTAATTTTGTTGTTACTCACAATACAGGTAAAACATATTGCTTGGCTCGTATCGTATTATGGTTTTTAGATTGCTTTGATAATTCTTTGGTACTAACAACTTGCCCGTCAGAAAACCAGTTGAAAGGCGGTCTTTGGTCTGAAATTAGTATGCTATATCCAAAGATTAAGAAATTGAGACCAAACTCTCAAAAGTGGCAACTAAAGTTAGCGATGGAGTGGAACATTAACGATAGTATGACCGAAGAGGAGAAAACACTCGCTAGGTCTAATGCGTGGCAGGCGACTGGTTTCATTACAGGGACATCTTCTAACAAAGAGAGTGAAGATAAAGCCAGAGGTTTCCACAGGAAGTTTATGTTAATCATTCTGGAGGAGTGTACAGGTATTCCACCATCAATTATAACTGCCCTTCAAAACACTTGTACTGGTAACACTAACTTCATCATAGGAGTAGGAAACCCTAACAACGAGTTCGATGCTTTACACCAGTTCTCAATTCAAAAAGACTGCTTTGCAATTAGGGCATCCAGTCTTGACCACCCAAACATAGTAAACCAAAATGAGATGTTTGCAGGGGCTATTACTCAATCTTCTATCAATTCAAGAAGCGACAACTACGGAGAAAGTAGCCCACTATGGCAGGCAATGGTACGAGGCATCAGTCCTGCACAATCTACGGATAGTTTGATTAAGATGGAGTGGATAGAAAAATGTGTTAATACAGAAAATACAGATGATCCGAAAGTCAGTAGTCAGAATGCAGTAGGAGTGGATGTTGCAAACTCTACCAATGGAGATAAAGCCTCACTTGTATTTGGAGAACTTAACACGATTAAAGCAGTATTTGAGTTCCAATGTGAGAACGCTACCCACCTTGCTTATAATCTATATATGGACAGTACAGCACTAGGAATTAAAGGTTATTGTGATTATGAAGTTCCAGTATTAGACGACTACAATATTAATGCTCAATTCGTGGGCGTGGATAGTGTAGGAGTAGGAGTGGCTACAGTAAACGCTTTTGTAGATGACAACTTTAGAGTTCAATCATTATCTGGAGGACAATGGACAGAAGTTATACCCAAAGAGGAGCGTTGGGAGGCAGGAAAAAAGATACTTGCACCAATGTACCGATTTCAGAATTTAAGAGGGCAAATGTATTGGGAACTTCGTGAGGACATCCGTAGAGGTTTTATTAACATAGACCTTGGAGATGATAAAGTGATGTTAGCCCAATTATGTAAGGAACTCTGCATACCAAAGTTTGAAGCATCTAATTCTATGATAACCATAGAGGGAAAAGAGAATATTAAGAAACGTCTAGGCGGTAAATCTCCTAACGTAGCAGATGCAGTTGTATATTGGAACTGGGTACGAAAAGGATATAGAGCAGAGAATAGAGGTTTTGCTGCTTTCTTGGGAGGCGAGGGATTAGATTAGAAAAAAGTTGTACCCACCGTAGAAGCAATGGAGACCTAGCCCACGCCCTCATTGGGATTGTAATTTTAGGCTAAAATGAAATAAAAGTAAGTTTTTCTTTGTTTATAAACAAAATTTTTGTACCTTTGAATTGTTAAACAAAACCAGTAAATTATGAGAACACGAATTACAGACGTTACTTTACAGATTAATGAGAACTTCAAATCTAAAACGGTATTTACTACTTACCAGAATGAGGGGCAAGAACCTTATGATGGATTTACACCTTACCCTACTTTAGAGGAGGCAAATAAAGCTGCAACTTTAATGACAGGAACTTGTAATAATGACTTCATTAGCGATGTGAAAGGATACAATCAAAAACTTTTTAAGTTATCTGGATTACGAGTAGATAGCTTTATTACAACTAAACAATAAAAACCAGTCAAAATGAAAGAAGCAAAAACTATTATCGGATTTATAAACGATACACTACACGGTTACAATTTAGTAATGGGCAAAGAAGTTACCCAAGAAAGAAGCCACAAAATAATAGCAGCAATAATTGGAGATATGCCAGTAGGTGCTAAATGTAGAGAAGTATGTGCATACTGCACTAAACATTATAACTTTATAAGCGGACTATAAGATGAGAGAACTAAACACAGACCAAGTACAGAAACTAGGAACTAAAGTTAGAAATCTTCTACGAGTTCCCCAATTAAAGGGAACTGAATTAGTTGATACTACAGTTGGAAACAAGACCGATTTAGGATTAGGTAGAAGTATAGAAACCCTAATTGTAGAGATTGACGATAGCGAGAAAGCTAAAATTAATCCAACTAGAGATGACATCAACCTCATCTATAATAATTGTCAAAAGTATGGAGGCTCATTTGCACAGGCTATGGCTTTAGCACTACGTAGAGCAGATGATGGTAACGAACGCAAACTAATCCACGAATTTGGAGACCTTTACGCTAAATACCTTTTGATGTAATGGGAACAGAAGTAACAATGGAGTTCCTGCAATCTAAATCGTTTAGTAGAATAAGCGGATGGAACGGTAAATCTTTAGATACAGTAAGAGCCAGTAGTGGCAACATTACAGTTCTAACTGAACATATTTTTGGGTTTAGAGAATATAATTTCTTGCCTATAGAGGGTTCTGAATTAGCTGGGCATTATGATTTCTATGTTAATATTAAAACTTTTGAATATGTAGTTGTGCAGAACGGCTATTATGGAAGTTTAACCTACACAACTCCTGCAAAAGATAAGAGCATTTTAAAGTTAAATGAAATAGACACTAAAATTGTAGAGGCTAAAATTGCACATAAATTATTAGGTGCATATTATCACGAACCTAAAACCCATTTTTTCGGGACTAATCTGTTTAAAGAAAATAGGCAACAAGGTTCTATAATTTGTGATGATAGAGGCTGCGACATTTTAGGTAGATTGTCAGATAAGGATAAGGATGAGGAAGCACTAAAAATTTTAGATAAATGAACATAGAAGTAACAAGCAAAACGTTTTACAAAATCTTTACTAATACAAGTGCAGATTTTCTAAATACGGAACATTTAGAGAGTGCTAAAAAGCATTTTTACTACAATGAAGAAAATGAGCAGAAAGGTATTATAGTAAAAAATTATACCTCATCTAAAACTATTACGCAATACTACTTAACCGATATAAACGCTTAATTATGGCAAGTAAAAGATGTGGAACGGGAGATAAATGTCCCGAATATGATAAGCATAACAGGGTCTCTGGTTGTAAGATATTTGATGACCGAAATGACTGCACCAAAAGTCTTTCACATAAAAACAAAGTGAGTAAGCACAGTCGTAAAACTCAAAAGAATAACCACGCTAATATTTGGAGATAATGGAGACACTATTTAATCAATACAATAAAATTAAGCCTAAATATTCTGATGCTATAGTTTTATTACACTCGGAAGATAACTATATAACTTTCGACAATGATGCCAAACTACTCGCACAGGTACTTGATGTAGATTGTTATTCTAGGGTACTTACTAAAGGCTCTACGAAATCTATACTAATATCTAAATTTAAAGAGTTTAGATTTGATGAACATTTAGAAAATCTAGTTAAATTAGGGAATAAAGTAGCAGTATGCGAAAATGTAACTAATGGCAAATAGTTACCAAACCTCATCCGGAGAGCGCATCCTAAAGACGGTAATTGATGCCAGAGTTAGAGAAGCCAAAGCTGAAAAGATTGAGCAGATGATAGATGAACACGGCTACGTCTTTTGTGAGGACTGCAAACAGAACGATTGTAAACCAATAGACTGTTCTCATGATATATCCGTAGATCAATGTCAAAAGCAAGGAATGTCAGAATCAGCCTACGATGTAAGTAATATCACTATGAGAGGCAGACCGTGCCACCGTAAACACGATGGAACGGAATAAAAGTAAGTTTTTATTTGTTTATAAACAAAATTTTTTATATCTTTGTTTTGTTAAACAATTAAAACCAGTCAAGATGAGTAAAAGTAAATTCACTAATTTAGAAAGATTACAGAAATTATGCAACATAGTAAACAGAAGATATGCCTCTGAACAAAACGATGACGACCAAGTGGCTCATATGTATAAATTTGAAAAGAGTGTTTCAGATGTCCGAGTTATTATAGGATGGGACGATTACCAAGCGATGTCAGTAGAGCAATTAGAAGAAGAGTTTAAAACTTCTAAAGAGATTACTAAAGACGAGTTCTATGTAATTAAAGACCATAAGAGATATAAGTGCATTCTACCAATTAAAAAGATATTAGATATGTATTATCACGTAGTAAAGACAGAGAACAAAATTGAAATAGTACCATCAGAAGAGGTGCTTTGTGAGAAAGTAGAAAACTCTATTTGCAGTTTCATAAATAGAGGCTTTGCAGTAACTCATGCTAACCAACAATTCTTTAAGTAATGAACCGCGTACAACAAGAACAACTAAATGCTAAAATAGAGCATAGAGTAAATAAATTCCTACAGGATAGCCACATTACTGGAATTATTCAGATGCACAATGGATCAATATCAATGATGCTACCTAAAAACCAAAAGCTAACTGGAGAACAGCAGAGAGCCATTGAATTTGTGCTAGAGCAGGAAGTTATAGCTTTTGCTAAAGAAAATGATTTAGAGATAGCTTGTGAGTGCGGTAATTTCGCTAAATTGTACTCTTTAAAAGAACTTCTGCACGAAGCAATTAAAGGAGGGATTAACAGCCAAGCAGTAGAGATTGACGGTAACGGTAAGTTAGACCAGTCGAAGCAAATCAATGAAGCAGTTGAAAGAGTAGTAGGAACGGTTATAGAGGACATCTACACCGATTATTACATTGAAGATAATACTTTATACATAGTAGTACCAACGTTGCAGGAGTACATAGATGGAGACGATATATTAGAGTTTAGTGTGAAAGTTAGACCACTAAAATAAAATTTTTTCAAAAAAAGTTATAATTTGTTTGTTTATAAACAAAATTTCTTGTATCTTTGAATGTTGGGAGGAGTGAACCATACCAACTTAAACAAATTAAAATCCAGTCAGATGAAAAATTTAAAAACGTACACAGTAGAAGAAGTTAGCATATTATCTTTAATGGCACTTCAAACAGCAACAGAGGCCGTATCTTCTGACGATGGAGTAGAGCGGACTGCAAAGATTTTAGGTTATAACGTAATACCAGTAGCATAATGTTATTAGCAGTATTAACGGTAACAGCC
>Ga0075117_1002140_pt1 | contig 11528 bp, 13 predicted proteins | sample AntAceMetag02UKJ_FD_69789 | JGI IMG/M metagenome (GOLD analysis project Ga0075117, IMG submission 69789) | Saline lake microbial communities from Ace Lake, Antarctica - Antarctic Ace Lake Metagenome 02UKJ | ecosystem: Environmental > Aquatic > Non-marine Saline and Alkaline > Saline | place... | reverse complement strand
AAATACGAATATACCTCATACAAAAAAATGTGTATCTAAGTATAACCCATTATCAAGGTCTTACTTTAAAATGATAGAAATAATTAATACATTTGGATTACGATTTGATTCAAAACCCATACATACCTTTCATATTGCGGAGGGTCCAGGTGGATTTATTGAAGCAATGGTACATATGCGTAATTGTAGTCATGATAGTTATGTTGGTATGACAATATTAGATGATAAAAGTGACCCCAATATACCTGCTTGGAAAAAAACCCAAACTTTTTTACAGAAGAATCCAAATGTATATATTGAACGAGGAAATGATAAGACAGGAGATATATTGAAATTAGAGAATTTTGTATATTGTAAGGAAAAATATGGTTCTTCGATGGATCTAATAACTGGAGATGGTGGTTTTGATTTTTCAGTTGATTTCAATAATCAAGAAGTACATATTAGTGAGTTATTGATGGCTCAAGTGTTCTATGCTTTAATTATGCAGAAAAAATGCGGTAGTTTTATACTTAAGATTTTTGATTCCTTTATGAATCATACATTAGATTTATTGTATATATTATCATCTTTTTATGAATGCGTACATATAGTTAAACCATATACAAGTAGATATGCTAACTCTGAAAAATATATTGTATGTAAGAACTTTTTATATTCGAATAATAGTACTTTCTATGATGTATTATACAATGCGTTTGTCAAAATGACTACTAACAAAGGGGAAAAAAATGTAAAGCGTTTTTTGAATATACCACTATCTTACCATTTTATAATAAAGATGGAAGAATATAATGCTGTATTCGGACAACAACAACTTGAAAATATACATTATACCATCTCGTTGATAGAAAGTAAATATAAACACGATAAATTAGAACAAATAGCAAAAACAAATATATCAAAATGCGTACATTGGTGCTCGAAATACAATGTTCCGCATTTTACAGATTTGTAAAAATTATAAAATTTACATTATTGTAAAATTTATAACATGTTAACGTTTATCCTTGGATAGAAACATTCGGACAATTACGTTGTTCGCCAGTAGATGTAAATGTTGGTGTTTTTGGAAGTGGGTATCCCAATTTGTCTTTTACAGTATATCCATTTGCGGGAACGCCATACGCAAGAGCATTCGCAACATGTGGTCCAAACGAATTTCTATAACTGGATGCTGAATTTGTAATTGCGTTGTATTTCAAACGAGTTATGCGAGAACTGGATGACACCGCACCCTGTTGGGCGTACTGATGATTATTAGGTTTATAATAGACGCGGTTATATCTGGGTTTGATAGCAGGTCCATCAACTGAATTAGATGAAACAATATATTCTGTGGTTTGATTGGCAGCAGGATATGAACCGGTAGTAAATCCTACAAGAGTTTTAAACCCATTATCCAATACATCTACAATAGGTATAACTGTTGCTTCAGGAACGTTCCAGACAGGAGGTCTGGTTCCTGAATTAGTTTCAATAGTAGGTTGAACTAATCCTTGTTGTGTAACAATCACATCTGAAATAGGTTCTATCTGTAATTGAACTAACTTGGTTGATGAATTAAATACAAAGTTGATGAAAAACTTTTTAGAACCATTATCACTATCTACCATATAATGTTCGTTTAAAGTCATTTGTGAATGAAGAACTCTATTTATATCAGACACATCATAAAACCCTTTTAGTAGGTTAACTGTAAATGTGCCGTATTGTCCTGCTGGTTCATCCGCTACAGGAGTTCCTCCACCTGCACCAGTAGGATTGCCGGCTACCCATTGATAAGTAAACGATGTATCTGCTGATAAATAATATCGCTTACAATCGGTAGTTGTATTAGTAGTATAGATGTTAGCTATGGATTGGCTACTTCCTTGTACCGCAGTTGCGTCACCTTCTCTGAAATAATGGAAGTTGTTTTGTTCGTATGTCTTATTACGACTGTTTAAATATTGTCGTGAATCGGTATAATAGGTTGGCTTATGGGTAGATAAATCAAATTGCTTTTTTATCATACCTGAACTACGAACACGACGTCTTGCGTTTGTTTCGGGAGTTCCTACAACACATTCAGACGCACAATTCCCTATGTTTTCACTTGAGTTAGTAGTTAAATTAAAATCCACAATATTAACTAAACCATTACAAATACTACTTTTCGAATTAATGATAGAACTGCCTGGACGATTTAGTTCTTCTATAGTAGTTGTGTTGCGACTTGTAGTACAACTATTAGTACCAATTTCTTTACGGTAAGTTTTTAGAGGGAGAGCTGAAAAAATATTATGAGTATTATCACTATAAATTGTTCCATTTTTTTTAATATGAGTTACAACCTGATTAAATGTTTGTCCTTTCCATGGAATAATGGGTATTTGATTCATTACTACTGATGACATTATTATATTATATAATAGTATAATATAATACCATGAAATCTTTAAAAAGTAAACTAATCGTAATTTTAGTATTTGTTGTATTTTTATTAAAATATAGCTGGACTCTATATTCAACTATATGCTACCCTAAAGAAATGTTTACAGCTGTAACTGAAATCGGGTTAGAAACTAAAGAAGAGTATGAATTACGCAAACCAGCTATAATTAGTGGAATACCAAGAATGGACCAGAAGTTAATTGATGATAAACTATATCAGATTGCTAAATTACAAGTAGAACTGAATACTAACAAGGAATCTAATAAGTCAAACGCACTTTCTACTCAGATTATAACATTACAATCAGAAATAGATAAATTACGTATGTAATTGAGTATATATTCAAATGCAAAACCAGTTAAATATATAATTGCTATATATTTAACCATGAATATTGTATTAAGTCACAATGATTTTAACATAGAAAATATTAACTTATTGAAAAAGCGAAATAATACTGTTATTGAAGGTACATTTACCAAATTTACTTATTCTAATGAAAATTTAACCATGAATGGAATATACTTACAATTGGTTCTTTATAATATGGTACTGCATCAGGTTGATAGAATCACCGCTCTCACATTTCAACCGTATGATAAACAAAATTTAGAATACATACAATATATTACGAATGTAGAAATGGGTATTTTAAAGTATTACAATAAGTTGAATGATTCAAATAAAAAAATGGTAGGCATATTAACAAATAAATTATACTCAGGAAATATACGTTCAAAATTAAGTAAATCTTCAAAAATCAATAATATATTAACTATTAAAATTTCTGGGATTTGGGAAACGACGAACGAAATAGGATTAGCTGTAAAAATAATACATAATGTAGATTTCTAAAACATTCTACCTGGACGTCTATATGGCTTATATATACTTGTAGACACTGTATTTGTCTGTATTGATGCGGGTTGATTATTTTTAAAATTAAATTTATTTACACCTACAACCCCTGTTTCTTCATTAATAATATAATTTAATTCAATAATAGATTGAAACCCATCTGTTCTCGGTATGTTATATTGTTGAACGTTAGCGTCTCTTTCTAATAATTTGGTTGTGTTCGAATTTAATTTAATAATGTTCCCGTCATTAAATGGAAAGAATTGTGAATAATCAGTTGTAATATTTTGTTTAATCGTTCTTTTTTGAAAAATAATATCTTCATATCCCCAATCCCATACATTCGGAAATCCAGATGTTCGTTCAAAATCTTCTGCTGTTATAGAAAATATACCTCCCAGCGCATATTTAAATCCATAAAAATGTTTGATTGTTCCGGAAGTTGTCTTATAATCAATCGTTTTACTATCATATGGCATCACATCAATGTCATTAAATACAAGTGTTATATTTTTATAATAATTTGGATATTGATTTTTCAGAATTAAAAACCCTATATTCTTCATGGCACCGCGGTTAAATTGTTGGTCGTTATTTTGATGAATATACAAAATTTTATAATATGTATCAGGATAATCTTCTAATACTTTTAACATTTGTGCATCAAAAAAATCCTTCTCCAAATATTTATCACAATATGGTACAACAAATACTATTTTGGGAATATTACGTTCAAATCGTTCTTTGGCATTTTTAACTCTCAAATGTCTTGCTTCTACTTTTTCGGCATATTCAATATCAATATTATTAATTGATTTCGTTACTGGTTCCGGTTTGGGTTCATCTTCACTATCAGAATTGATTACATCATCATGATTCATCATAGAACTAATGTAATCTTCCATAGATAATTTTGTTATAGGTGGTGCTTTTGTTTCGGGTTCAGGTTCAGGTTCAGGTTCAGGTTCAGGTTCAGGTTCAGGTTCAGGTTCAGGTTCAGGTTCAGGTTCAGGTTCAGGTTCAGGTTCATCTTCACTATCAGAATTGATTACGTCATCATGGTTCATCATAGAATTAATGTAATCTTCCATAGATAGGTTGGATGTATTTGAAGATACTTTTTGTATAGGTGGGGCGTGTGGTATATATGGTTCTTTTTTTGTCGTGATTGGTGGCTCATCTTCACTATCATAATTTATTACTAAATCGTGTATTTGTTCTTGTCGTTTGGTTAATGTCTTACCAGATAATAATCTATCAATATAAGATTCCATTCGGAATTAGTTAGTATATACAATTAAAAGACATAATTGTATATGCGGAATCAATAAAAATTTATTTAAACGCACGTGTCATTGTATCAAAAAATCCTTTATATTCTGGTGAAAAATCCTTGCATTTTGGTTTTCCAAATAAGAATTGTGTGTAATTAAATCCATTCTGTCCGAATTCTATCTTTTTTTCACCCAAATAATGAATAAACCCGACGAGTGTAGTAGGGAATACGGCAAATAATAAATATTTCTGAATCATTTTTATGGTTTCTATTTTTTCTGTAATATTTTGTGTAGGCATTTTATCATCCGCATCAGGACTTACTGTGTTATCACCTATTTTACTACGGGTTATTTGATTTTCTTCTTCAATCTGACTTAAATACACATGTGAAACATATAAAATAGCAAATATTCCAAAGACGATGAACCAAATTATATAATTCAATTTGGATAAAAACATGAAAAAACTATACAATAACACTGATACATAGACAAAATTACTGGATGTATATAAATTAGGTCTTGTTAATACAACAAAAAACATTAATGATAAAAACCCTAATATATGCTTTACTATCATGTTTTTTGAAAATACAGACTGAACCTTACATGGAAATAGTTCACCTAAATAATTGGCAGACATCAATAATGATAAAATGATGAAAGGATGTGTTAGTTCCGGTTCAATTTTAGAAATGAAATCAAACATGTTATATAATATTTAACCATAAAAAAAAATATTTTACAAGAATTTACGTTCAACTTATGTGTATTTCTTCATAATTGCTTTTGGTAAGAGTTTGTCACTAATTGCGTCAAGTTTCTTAAAACATTTATTAATAGTTACCTCACTAACACCTGATATTTGTTTAATATCTTGTTTTGTAACGGGTAACCCACAGTTATGAGAAACAAAGTATATAACCCCCGCCGATATAGCGTGAGGAATATTATCTGTAATGATGTTATTCTTTTCTATTTTAATCGCAACGAACTTAGCAAGCATAGTTAACTCATTATTAATATTTAATTTACTGCAGTATCGTTCGATAAATGAACTGGGTAAAGTCTGACATAATTCGGCTTGGTGTGAAGGGTCAAGACTTCTTTCAATATTATGTAGAATATTTACTGCCATAGAACAACCATTTGTAGCACTGGTTTTATCTAATTTGAAAATGTCAGCAATCTCATGTGCTGTTCGGGGACATTCATTTAAACGACATGAAATATATATGGATGCCGCTTTAATACCATCTCGATTCATCCCTCGAAACATTTTCTGTTCGGAAATATCCTTGTAAACAATCATAGCATGGTCTATAAATATACGCGGAACCCCCGCATTTTGAGCCATCACCGTAATAAACTGGAATTCTTCATATAATGATTTTTCACGATGTGGCATAGATTGCCATTCAGTCCATTTACGTATTTTTTTCATTTCATAGGAAGATTTATTATTGCATATTACTTTACATCCAAATGATGATTCGACGAGTAACGGGTTTATAGGATTTCCACAACGTGTAGGGTCTTTTGCGTTTTTATCCTCAGAACCGTAAAATCTCCATTCTGGTGAATAATCCAACGCATCTTTATATATTACTCCACACGTTGTACCCGTACATGTAGGGAATCCATTTTCCATAATCATAAGAGGAGCCTTACATAGATTACATACTTCAGAATCTTTAGCATATACACATTCGATAACGTCCTCTTTTTTTTTATAAATGTCAGATTCAGATTTATCATTATCGTAAATATCCCATAATTTAGATTTATCATTATTTGAACGAGTTACCTTTTTTTTTTGGGTTTTTTGTTTGTTTGATGTTTTTACTAAACCACTATCACTTGCATCCTTAGATAAAACGCAAACAAGTTCAGACATTTAGTTTGTATTGATATTTATTAATACAAATTTATACGCACTTTTATTATCCGTTATTTCTAATTCTTTTTTCAATTTTATATCAGTATATTGTAAATAATGTCAAGCCAACCAGGAGCAGTGATTCAAAAACTCGCATCGAACATGACCCAAACAGTTGCAGAACAAGCCAATGATTTCGTTCAAGGAGCAACTACCAAAGCGGCGTTTGATAAAGCAATAACTTTAGGAGAACAAATAGCAAATTACACGTGTAACGAATTAAAAGTTAACATACCCACAATGATAACTACGACTACAAATGAAATTATCAAACAATTAACAGCCAAAATTGATAGTGAAGAATTTACTACAGATTTTATTAATGTGCTTCAAACAAAGCTCTTACGAGATGAAACTTATTCTGAAAAATTTTTATCTAAATTTGATGATTTATTTGATAGGGTTATTAAAGAAGCTAAGGACCGACATGATAAAAAAGAGTATGCGAAAGCAAAGGAAGAACAATCAGACAACACGAATAAGATGCTTGTCGGAAATGGGCGCCATAAACGTTCAAAAAGAAGAAGAAGCAATGAAAATAAGTCAACTAAACTCACGAAACGTGTCCGTTTTTCTATGAAAAAGTAACTTTTCTTTCTAATTTTTCAAGCATTTCAGGTTTGTAAACTAAAGCTCCAGTAGGTTTATACTCATCTGTATCATTATATTCACGACGTGCTCTTTGTAAATTATTTTGTTCGCTATTAAATAATTTGCCATTCGTATCTTCATCCTCCTCTTCTTCATCTTCTTTTTTAACTATGTTACCTTTTTCGTCTATAACCATACCAGTTTTTTTACGAATTTCATTTCTTACATAATCAGGTATCCAATTCGCCCATGTTATAAACAACGTTGATGGATGAATGTATCGAACATAGAAGCCATTTTCTTCTAATTTTGCTACTAAATAACCTATACAATCTCCTTGTTTGTATACAGGTTCTCCAAAAATATATTGAGGTACTTGAAACCAAATATGACTTTCATTTCGTTTACTTCTGGATGTATGTTTTATACGACTGTGAACTCTGTTTAATAATTTATTGTAAATACTACGCTCTTTTAAGTCACGTTGTTGTTTTTTTTCAAACAATTCATCTATATTCATTTTTTCAATATCATCTGTTTCATCAGTATGAATAAAGACCGACATTTGTAATATACAAGTATTCAGAAAAAATATAAATAATACCAACGTATAGGTGTATACACTAATGATACCCTATAAACATCCTTCCATAATACGCCATATTGTATGTTCTGGTGGTGGTGTTACAGGGTTCTCTTTTTATGGAATATTAAAAGAATGTTATTTCCGTAAAATATGGAAATTAGAAAATATCGAAACCATATATGGTACGTCGGTAGGTTCTATTTTTGCCATAATACTTGCTCTGAATTATGATTGGAAAACAATGGACGATTATTTGATAAAACGACCTTGGCAGAATGTTTTTAAATTTAATTTATATTCTATATTGGATTCTCTTCAACAACGAGGAATTTTTGGTATAAAAACAATAGAAGATACATTTTCATCCCTTTTTTTAGGGAAAGACATCCCAATTAATGTAACTATGAAAGAATTTTACGATATTACCAAAATAGAAATCCATATCTTTACAACAGAAGTAATGAATTTTGAATTAGTAGACATATCATATAAAACACATCCTGATTGGAGAGTAATAGATGCTGTATATAGTTCTTGTTCTATTCCAATTATTTTTTCGCCATTGATAAAAGAGAACAAGTGTTATTGTGATGGTGGATTATTATTAAATTATCCACTGGATAAATGTATTGAAAATGGTGCTAATCCGTCCGAAATAATCGGATTATGTAGTGACATGACTGTAAATGATGTAGATGCGATGAATGAAAAATCATCATTACTGGATTATGTAATTGTTATATTAAAAAAGGTTATTACCGCATTTTTACCCAAAGTAATGCATGTTATTGAAAATGAGTTCAAAATAGGTTCCCCTGAAATATCAATTTATGACATTGTTACAACTACAAGTAATATGGAAAAACGAATAGAACTGATACAAAATGGTGTTGATGTAATATATAATTTATTCACATCAACCGAAAATATTTTAATGGCAAATGAAGACACATTTATTCCATCAACATAGTATTTACAAAATGTTCCAACGTACTTGTTGTTATTTTAGAATCGAACTCAATTGTATTTTTATCCTTTACCATTTTAACAGTGGGGTACGATTCAATATCATATTTGCTAATCATATTTTGAACTTTACTGTTTTCATCGGTACAGTCTACGTCAACACATTTGGTGATATATCCATTCACTTCTTTGTTATTAAACTGCTTTTTGAAGTTCTCCCATTCCGGTAGTGCGGTCTTACAATGAGGACACCAGTCAACGTGAAAGAACATAACACTAACTTCTTTATTTCTGCGATTAGCGTTTGGTACGTTCGCAAATTTGTTCTCTTTCTTATTTACAAAATATGTATTATAACCATAATTAGCAGCATATCCAAAAATGATAGCTGCAATTAACATAACTATATATTTATAGTAAGGGCTTACTAGTTTGGTGACAACTTCGATTAATCCTGGCATTATATAGACTATAGATATATTTTGTGTATTGGAAAAACGAATAAAATTTAGTAAATAATATTTTGTCAGTGGATTATAACTTAAGATGGGCAAAACAATAAAAAATAAGAAGACATATTCTCTAAATGATTATAATAGCGGGGATGGTATGTTAACCAGTGTATGGGGTCCAGGTATGTGGCATTCACTGCATACTATTAGTTTCAATTATCCAATAAATCCTACTAAAAATGATAAACGAAATTATCGTGACTATATATTAAATATGAAATATATATTGCCATGCGGTAAATGCAGGAATAATCTCCGTGATAATTTTAAAAAGTTACCATTGAAAATGAAACATATGGAAAATCGTGAAACGTTCTCGAGATATGTGTATGAGTTACATGAACTGATAAACACTATGTTAGGTAAGAAATCGGGATTGTCTTACGGTGATGTACGAGAACGATACGAAGATTTCCGTGCTCGTTGTACGATATCTCTGAAAGAAATAAAGCCAAAGAGAAAAACGTATAAGAAAAATGAAAATGGATGTACGGAACCGTTATATGGAGAGAAATCGAAATGTATACTGAAAATTATACCTAATACCTACAAAGAAGACACTTTCCAGATTGATGAAAAATGTGTTAAAAAGGTAATTGAATGATGATATATTTAGTAATTTACAATTATATCATTGCCATAGCGGAAATATATTTAAATTATATATGAATAGATATAAATGACAGATAATTTGATAGAGAAACCCACTACTAAAAAACCCAAGTATATTCCTTTTTGGGGCGAGAATCCGAACATATTATTCGCATCTAAACATGTAATGGAATTTTTCCCTACCGATAACATGACATACGAACAAAAATTAAATTCAGTAACCCGTACAATCATTATCATGACATTAATTAGTACCATTTTATACGGTGGTGTTCGTCATTTAATCATAGGGGCTATTACCATTGGTTCTATTTTCATTCTTCATCATTATCATCAAAAAGAGAAAGTCAAGGTTGAATCTAAAAAGGTGATTGAAGAGGTAAAAGAAGGGTTTGGAAACCCAGCAATGGATTTTTTAACGCAAGATGGTGAAGAAATCCCTACTGACATATTTGATGAACCTGAACCAAGTAATCCATTTAGTAATGTTATGATGACTGATTATGATTACAATCCTAATAAAAAACCTGCGCCAGCAGCATTTAATAAAAATGTAAACGATAAAATTTTGAATAGTGCCAAACAAATGGTAGCAGAAAGCAATCCAGACCAACCCGATATAGCAGACAAATTGTTTAAAGATTTAGGAGACCAATATGTATTCGAACAGTCATTACGACCATTTAGTTCTAATCCAAGTACAACAATCCCTAACGACCAACAAGCATTTAGCGAATTTTGCTATGGAAGTATGATTTCTTGTAAAGAAGGCAATAATTTTGCGTGTGCCAGAAACTTATCTCGTTATACCAATTATTAAATTTTAAATTTCCATATAATAATTTCCTTATATAGAATTTCATTCTCTTACTATAGTATAAATACAATATGTCCACAGTTAGCCCTTATTTGTTTAATAATACCGACCGTATTGGTTCTGATAAAAACGACCAAACACAAAATAACGTTCATAATACAAGATATGCCAATCATACTTTTGCAAGCTTTTTTAGCGAGAATACTTCATCTCAACATGTCGATTTTGCAGTTCAACAACCTACTATGACTTTTAGCGGTATTTCCCATGGAAATGGAATTAACGGCAGCGTTATTGATAATGAGTCGAATCTGGTTATCAAGACCGAGCAGACCAAGCCATTTGAGAAATTACAATTATTTCAACGTCCATTCGCAACGGTACCTTACTTAGGACGTGGTAGTTGCGACCCCGCTTTAGAAGCACAATTACAACATGGTGAAGTTGTTGCTGGAAAGAAGAGTGTATCTACTATTATGGAAAAATCTTTCTCTCAATATCAAATGTACCCTACTGATAACAAGATGGAAGAGCGCGTGAATAACGCATCTTACACGGTTGAAGAGGCTGCTCTTGATGGATGGGTTCGTGGTGGTAAATCCACTCGCGAAATGTCGAATGACGAAATCATGCAGCAAAATAACCGTCCCAACGGAAATTTTTAAGCTGATGTCGTAAGATTCATATAGTATATTTTCATACTATATGAAGTGTTGGATTCTTAGGTTTCTGTAAAATGTTTGTATGTATACTTACAATAATATTACTTTTGTCTATTCTTTGTTTGGAAACCTCATCATTTTTCACTTTCTCGCAATCTTCTGGTGTATACACATTTGAAGATTTAAAATGGCACGATAAAGAAATTAAAGAATAGTTACCATATAATAGTAATGAGAAGAGGTTTTTATAATTGTTCCTCTAAGATACATT
>Ga0075117_1002139_pt1 | contig 11531 bp, 7 predicted proteins | sample AntAceMetag02UKJ_FD_69789 | JGI IMG/M metagenome (GOLD analysis project Ga0075117, IMG submission 69789) | Saline lake microbial communities from Ace Lake, Antarctica - Antarctic Ace Lake Metagenome 02UKJ | ecosystem: Environmental > Aquatic > Non-marine Saline and Alkaline > Saline | place... | reverse complement strand
TTACAATGCCATTGATGCCGCCGACAAGTTGAGCTGTCGTCCTGATTTCACTGTGCTGATTTATCCCGCATATATTTACGATGCGAAAGACAAGCGGAAGATGGCTGCTGAAATCAAAGTCGATGCCAAAACGCCGCCGGCGTTTATCGTGCAGACTCTGGATGATCGACGTCTGGTAGACAGTGCCTTCAACTATACCCGCGCATTGAAGGATTCCAAAGTCGATGGCGAGCTGCATCTTTACGCGCGAGGTGGACACGGCTATGGCCTGCGGCCTTCCGACAACCCAATCTCAGGCTGGCCAAAACTCTGTGCAGACTGGCTGAAAAGAACGACGAAGAACTAATTACATTCAATAAAAAGAGAGTCGATCACACAACCTTCAAGGGCCGCCAACCACATTAAAGTGGCAGCATTGATACGGAGGTCAAGTGATTCACTTATGGTTGGAAGCGAGAGCAAAGAAAAGGCTTCTTTAAAAACGGGAATTTGGTAACTTGCTGAATTTCAACGTGATTCAGATTGAATTGCTGATCGGGTGACTTCACAATAGAAGTTGCTATTATTTTTCTTCATAAACAGCAGGAGCCAGCATGCACATAAAGCAGACTCAGCACAGACGACATTTTATCAACAGAGTGATTCAGGGATGCGTGGCTGGTTCATTGCTGCCGTCTTTTACTACTGTTTTTGCAGGTGAGAAAAAAGCGACGTCCAGAAAGATCCCCGCAGTTCCTGGTAAGCTTTCAGTCAAGCTGCGAAATCGTACGGCGAAAGCACCCACTAAACCGATTCAGAAAAATGAAGAATGGAACGCCTCAGACACTGCGATTATAATTTGTGATATGTGGGCCGATCATCCTTGTAAAATGGCGGCCCAACGCGTCGATCGGATGGCACCCAGGATGAATCAGGTGATCTCGCAGGCCCGCGATCATGGCGTTGCTATCATTCATGCCCCCAGCGGCGGAATTCAACTTTATGAAGATACTCCCTTCCGCGCGCGAATTAAACAGGCGGCGTTGCTTAAACCTCCCGTACCAATTCAAAACTGGTGCTACTTGAATCCGGAGAAGGAGCCGCCACTCCCGGTTGATGATTCCATCAAACGATCTACCGAATCCACGATTCGTGGCTGTGATGACCCGGATGCAAATTACAAAAAGAATACCGACCGCCATCAACACCCGGCCATCAAGATGATCGGCTACGATGTGATTAGTGCTAACGGGCAGGAGATCTATAATTTTCTGGAACAGGAGCAACGGAAAAATATTGTAATCATGGGCGTTCACACGAACATGTGCGTTTTAGGACGTCCGTTTGGAATTCGTCAGATGAATTATCTGGGGAAGAATGTCGTGCTCTGCCGTGATTTAACAGATGCACTTTATGACCCCCGCGATCGTCCTTATGTCAGTCATACACGGGGGACTGAAATGATTATCGAACACATCGAAACACACTGGTGCCCCTCAATTCTGGGACGCGATTTAGCGAACGTGATTCCCGGTTCGAATAACCCCGATTCCTGATACTCGTGTAAGCGATCTGGCTAATGAATGAATCCGTTGAAAGAATCAGTGAAGTGCAGAGTGGGTGATATCCGCTCTGCATTTTTTTGGTTAATCCGAATTACCTAGAACCTCGCCGACCAGTCGACCGCTGGTGATGGCCCAGGCGATGTGCAGGCCATGTCCCCAGAGAATCTGCCCGCCTAGTCCGTTGCAACCAATTGCGTAAAGGCCGGGGATGGGACTTCCGTTTTCATCAAGGGCCTGCAGTGCCTGGTTAATGGCGACTCCTCCTTCGGTGGTTGTGAAGTAGGCTTTAGCGGGCCCGAGTAAGACCCAGCGATTACCCGCCAATGCATGGTTGTCTCCACTACGGCCGAAGGGATCGTCTTGATTTCGAGTCGTATAATGATTGAACTTTTCGACGGTTTCGGTCAGGTGAGCGAGATTCAGATTTCGCTTGTGTGCTAAGATCTCCAGTGAAGCCGCTTCCAGACTGACGTCGGGACGCAATTTCAGATAGTCGTTCACATACGCGTATGCAATTTGGGGAGCCGTCGAGATAAAATGTGGCCATTGACTGTAGTGAGCAGCGATCCTCTCATCCAATAAGATATAGGCTATTTTTCCCGGCTGTTTGGAGATGGCGATTTCACGGCCGGGAGAATCCTTTTCGTTACAGAAACGGCGGCCTTCCTCATTCACCAGGATTGCTCCGTCGTCAAACAAAGAATTTTCGGGATGCTGCCAGGTAAGTAGCAGGCGTTTGATACGCCAGTTGATGAGTGCCTGCGGGAGATAAGGCACAAGTCGCCCCATCACTTTTGCCAGGAAACCACTGGTGGGAATCAGCTGTTCAAAGGGATCACCGGGAGGGGGCACAAAGCGCAGTTCCGGTCCATACGTAATCTCCATATTCAGCAGTTGTGCGCCGACATGTTCTGCGAGCAGATGTCCGTCGCCACAGGCTTTTTGATTCACGCCTTCAATCGATTTGAACTGATCACCTTTAAAACGGCCGATGATTTCTGGTGCGTTTGCATAATCTCCTGCTGCCAGGACCACGCCTCGCTTCGCGATGATATTTTTTCGTTCTCCCTCAATCAAAGCGACCACCCCTGTCACCTGTTGTCCGTCGGAGATGAGTTCTACCACCGGCGCGTTGCAGACAATGGTTCCTTTTCGTTTCAGGATTTGAGATTGAAACGCGGCGATATAAGCTTTTGCATTCGGCACAATATTGTGCATGCGGGGCACACGGTTTGGTGGTTCCGGGTTGGGGCCGTGGAAGTAAAGCCCCATGGCGCGCAACCATTCCAGAGTCTCTGCAGTCTGACCCAGAAAGAAACGTCGCAGTTCATTATTGCTCTGGGCTTCTATTTCTTGTTTCGCGAACTTACCGGCATCTTCTTCATGCGCGTTGGCATTGTCGTTGATCCCGGCTGCATGTTGCATGCTGGTTCCATTTGCTGTAAAGGAACCGATGGCCATGCCTGTTGTGCCACCCAGTTGAGATTGCTTTTCCAGAACCAAAACACGCAGGCCCTTTTCCAGCGCACGTACAGCAGCCGCCAAACCACTGCCACCCCCACCAACAATAATCACATCGTACTCAGTTAACACGTTGGATACTCACTGTTGAAAATTTCTTTGAAATGATAACAAACGTCAATCGTAGCAGAAATTATACTGAATAGGAAAAGCCCAAAGATCTGACCGTTAACCGTGTTAAATCAGAATCGCCGATCACAGTACTCGGGTAATCTTTAACGGTTAATACTGAGGTTATTAAATCATTGTCGAGAGGCTCTGTACTTGCCGAAGGAATGATTAGATTGTTGACTTAACTGTAGCGAACAAGTATGATCCATGCTTGTTCACTAACCCTCGCCTGAACGCGTACGACTGCTCCCTCCAGACTAGAATTTGTCGGCCATGCGTAAACGTCTCACACTGGTAACGATAGCCCTTTGGTTGATGGCGATCTCGCTCTCTCCCCTGGAATCGGTCTGGAGTGCGAAAAAGCCGACCGGTAAGTTGGCGAACTCGAAAATGAATCCGAAGCAGCGGGCTTTTTTTGAAAACAAAATTCGTCCCGTGCTCGTCAAAAAGTGTTACTCCTGCCACTCTTCAAAATCGGAAGAACTGGGAGGCAAGCTTCGCATGGATACACGAGATGGCATGCGCGTCGGAGGCGAATCGGGACCTGCATTTGTGGAAGGGCGTCCCAATGAAAGCCTGCTGATTCAGGCATTACGTTATGACGGTTTGGAAATGCCGCCGAGTGAGCCACTCTCAGCGGCGGTGATTACTGATTTTGTAACGTGGGTCAAGATGGGTGTGCCCGATCCACGCATGGACCATCCGCTGATTGCGAAAAAACCAATCAAAGAAACGGCAGAGTCCAAACCGGAACTCTGGTCATTTGCGCCTGTCTCCCAGCCCGAGATTCCAAAAGTACAACAGCAAGGTTGGTGTTACGACCCTCTTGATCAATTTATTCTTTCACGCATGGAAACAGCTGACCTGTCTCCCACGCATGATGCATCTCCTGTCAGGCTGGTTCGACGTCTCTATTATGATTTGATCGGTGTCCCGCCGAATGCGAAACAAGTTGAATCGTTTGTTACCGATTATCAACGCCGACAGCAACAGGCGGTTATTTCTCTGGTAGATGAATTGCTTGCCTCTCCGCATTTCGGTGAACGCTGGGGACGTCACTGGTTGGATGTGGCCCGCTACGGTGAATCCAATGGCAACGATGGTTTAAGTCGCAACCCGACATTTCCCCATGCCTGGCGATATCGAGACTATGTGATTCAATCATTCAATGCGGATGTGCCTTACGATCGTTTTCTGACCGAACAGATTGCCGGTGATTTATTACCCGCCACCAACCCGGAAGAAAAGGACCGCCTGTTGGTGGCCACCGGGTTCCTGGCACTGGGATCAAAACCGGCAAAAGCCATGAATGTCAACTTTCATATGGATGTGGTGAACGATCAAATTGACGTTGTCAGTACGACTGTCATGGGGCTGAGTGTTGCTTGTGCCCGTTGCCACGATCATAAACACGATCCGATTCCCACGAGCGACTATTATGCAATGGCGGGAATCTTTTTAAGCACCGAAACTATGTGGGGTTTTGCCGCAAACCAGCCGTTAACCGCACCTGAAACCCCCCTGCATATTCTGAAATCGAAGAACGTTTACGTTCATCCGCCAGATCTCGGTTCGAAACCCAAAGTCGATAAGCATACTCTCTCGAGAAAGAAAAAGCCGAAAAACGTCTACCCTCCCGGCACACCGCTGGCAATGGGTGTGCGCGAAAAGAAAAAGCCGGTTGACTGTAAAATTAATATCAAAGGGGAATCCAAGAAACTGGGTCCCAGTGTGCCGCGCGGATTTCTGTCGGCCTGCAAAATCGAACAACCACCCCAAATCACAGCTAAATCGAGTGGTCGTCTACAACTGGCAAAATGGCTTACCTCTGCAGATCACCCGCAGACATCGCGGGTGATGGTCAATCGGATCTGGCTGCATCTGTTCGGTCAGGCACTCGTACGCACGCCTGATGATTTCGGTGTCTATGGCGAACGTCCTACGCATCCTCAGTTGCTGGATCATCTGGCAACACGGTTCAGGTTAGAAGGCTGGTCGATCAAGCAATTCATTCGCACGATTGTACTCAGCCGAACCTATCAGCTCAGTAGCTTTTGTGACGAGGATATTCGACAGGCAGATCCTGAGAACAAATTTCATTGTCGTCACAATCGACGTCGGCTGGATGCGGAATCATTAAGAGACAGCATCCTGGCTGTCAGCGGTCAATTAAACTGGGAACCTGGCCTGGGCTCTCCGATTGCGAACGTGGACGAGCTGGTCAATAAAGCGGGTAACCTGCATCAACCCAGCAATCATCGCAGTATTTATCTCTGTAATTTACGTCATTCCGATCCACCCGAACTGTCGGCCTTTGATCTACCCGACTCCACACGACCGGTGGGCAAACGCAATGAAACCACTTTACCAACACAAAGTTTATTCCTCATTAATAGTACGTTCCTGGTCGAACAGGGGCAGCATTTTTCCAAATCAATTTTATCGATACCTAAGCTGGATGATACGGACCGCGTACATATGGTTTACCGAAGGGCTCTTAACCGTGCACCACGGTCAGCTGAACTCCAACGGGCTTTAGCTTTGATTGAAAGCATTGACACCGATTTGAAATCAGATATTTCCCAGGCTGAAATTCGTCGAGTAACTGTCTGGGCGACACTTTGTCAGGCATTGTTGACCACAAATGAATTTCGTTATGTTGACTAAAGACAAGAGCGACGTATGAAGAGCGATCACAACCAAAGGAAACATGTTATGCCGTTAATGTCACGTCGCGAACTGTTAAGTTCTGCCTCTTGTGGTTTTGGTTATCTGGCGATGGCTGCTTTATGTGGCCAGAAGACGTTTGCCAATAATTCCGCTGGCATCGCGACCCTTTCCGCTAAAGTACCAACGCTACCGGCTCGTGCGAAACGTGTGATCTTTCTTTGCATGAGTGGTGGACCCGCGCAACTGGATACTTTCGATTACAAACCGCAAACCGGCAAAAAGAAACACGCGGGCTCGGTTTTCAATTTTGCACAGCATGGGGAAAGCGGTCTGTGGATCTCTGAACTCATGCCGGAAACCGCGAAACACGCCGACAAATTATGCGTGTTGAATGGCATGCATGCAGATATCACGAACCACGCGCAATCATTTCTACAGCTACATACCGGCGACCGTCTGCGCCCCCGCCCCAGTTTGGGTTCCTGGGTCGTCTATGGATTGGGAACTGAGAACCAGAACGTCCCCGGATTCATCAGTTTATATCCCGCCAAGCCGTCCGTTTATTCCAGCGTATTCCTACCTCCGGTCTATGAGGGAACTCCCATTGGTCTCAATTCAACGAATATGTCAACAGCCACGATCGGAAACATCAACAGCGATCATCTGCCGACCTCTGTTAAACGGCGACAATTAGATTTCGTACAGGCGATGAATCGTGAGCATGCCACCATTCGACCAGAAGACGCCCGACTGGACGCCGTGATTCAATCGATGGAACTTGGATTTCGCATGCAGATGACGGCGCCTGAATTGCTCGATATCAGTCAGGAAACAAAGTCGACTCTGGAACGCTATCGGGTTGGTCAGGGCAAAACTGTTGGAACCTGTAAAAATTCGGACTTCGGTCGCCAATGTTTACTCGCCCGTCGTTTTGCTGAAGCCGGCGTGCGATTTATTGAAGTCAATCATGGTAGTTGGGACCAGCATAAAAATCACCGTAGGGATCTGACCGCTAATTGCGAATCGACGGATGCTCCCATAGCGGCTTTACTCGAAGACCTGGAACAGCGTGGCTTACTCGATGAAACACTGGTTGTCTGGGGAGGCGAATTTGGTCGTCCTGGACTGACACCGGATAATGGTAAAGATGTTTCTGGGCATAACGCGCGGGGTTTCACATTCTGGATGGCAGGTGGTGGCATCAAACGAGGATTGGCTTACGGCAAAACTGACCCGACTGGCGCACGGGCCATTGAAGGGAAAGTTCATTTTCGCGATCTGCATGCCACAATTTTGCATCAACTGGGCTTACAGCACGATCAATTAAAATTCAAGCAGGGCGAGAGAGAATTCCGGCTCACGGGAATTGAAGGCGGAAAAGTCGTCAACCAGATCATCGCCTGATTGAGGCTTTCCACAATAGTGATGAGCGGATGTTTTTTACGACGCATGCAGAGAAGAAGAATATGCCACACCGTTTCCCCCTGATCTATTTCATTCTCAGTTTTATGTTCGTCGTACAGTCAAATTATTTACGGGCAAATCATTTACAGGCAAAATCCAAGCCTAACTTTCTGATCATATTTACTGATGATCAAGGCATCAACGACGTCGGCTGTTATGGAAGTGAAATACCCACCCCCAACATCGATCAACTTGCAAAAGAGGGTTTGCTGTTTCGACAATATTATTCGGCCTCGGCGATTTGCACACCTTCCCGTTTTGGTATTTTGACAGGCCGTAATCCGAGTCGTTCAAAGGATCAATTACTGGGCGCTTTGATGTTTATGAGCCAGGTCGATAAAAACCGTGGTATTCAACCGGGTGAAACCACGATCGCTGAAGTGCTTCATCAAAACGGATATCAAACAGCCTTGATCGGCAAATGGCATCTCGGACACGGCAACAAAACATTTCTACCAACGTCCCACGGCTTTGATCTTTTTCGTGGCCATACAGGTGGTTGTATTGATTATTTCACAATGACGTATGGTAATATTCCCGATTGGTATCACAACCAGCATATTGTTTCTGAGAACGGTTACGCGACTGACCTGATCACCGAAGAAGCAGAGCATTACTTGAAAAGTCAACGGAAGGGAGAAGAACCGTTCTTTCTTTTCCTGTCTTATAACGCCCCTCATTTCGGTAAAGGCTGGTCACCCAGTGATCAGAGCCCGATCAATATCATGCAGGCCCGCGGGTCTGATTTAAAACGGGTTGGGAAGATTAAAGATAAAGTCCGCCGTGAATTTGCCGCCATGACTGTTGCACTGGATGATGGAATCGGACGTGTCATGACGTGCCTCAAAAACAATGGGCTCGATCAAAATACATTGGTCATCTTCATGACGGACCACGGCGGCTCATACGTTTACGGTGGTAGTAATCAGCCATTTCGAGGCGCCAAAGCCAGCCTGTTTGAAGGGGGAATCCGTGTTCCCTGTATTATGCGCTGGCCTGGAATGATTCCAGCGGCTACGGAAACGAATGAAGTGACCTGGGCGCTGGATTTGTTTCCCACTCTCTGCCACTTTGCCAATGTTGAAACGGACGGATTGACTCTGGATGGTCAGAATCTGTCTAGTTTACTGACCCGACAAACGCCTGTCGGAAACAGAGAAATGCTCTGGCAACTCGGACCGCACAAAGAATTAAAACGTGGCCGTTGGACCGCAGTGCGACAAGGGGACTGGAAATATATCCAAAACGAAGCAGGTGAGCAATTTTTATTCGATCTCAAATCTGATCCTTACGAGAAACAGAATGAGCTATCGAATCAACCAGATAAACTGAAAAAATTCCAGAACCGCAGGGATGAGATTGTGAAAGAATTATCTTCTTAGATTTAAAGCTAAGATCGAATGTCCAATATCAAACGACCCGCTCACAGAATTGATCCGGTCTACAAAATCACAATCTGAATTATGAGGAAAGAAGACACGTTCATGTCGCAGCATGTAAAAAAGAGCTTTGGTTTTTTAAAGACAACAGCCATCGGGGGTTTGATTTTTCTGTTACCCTTAATCGTGATCGGCGCTTTAATTGGCCAGATCGTGCCCATTGTGATGTCGGTAGCCGCTGTGCTCGCAGAATATATTCCTGTCCAGACGCCAGCCGGTATTGCGATTTTGATTGGACTCTCAATTACGATCGTGCTTTTGATGTGCTTTGCCGCAGGTTTGATTGGTCGCTGGTCGATTGGCAAAAAAGTGTCTAAATTCGTCGAAAATAATCTGATACTTTTGTTTCCCCGATATGCGATCTACCGTGAACAGCTCAAAGGCAGCATTGGCGGCGATCACAACAAACCTGTCATGATTCCCGTACTCGTTCGCTTTGATGACGTCACACGTGTCGCCTTTGAAGTCGAACGGACAGGCGGAGATCTTGTCTCGCTGTACCTGCCTGGTTCGCCTGATCCCTGGTCCGGGTTTGTGGTCTTTATGACGCCTGATCGCGTGGCGCCTATGGGAATTCCCTTTTCCGAAGCACTCGGGATTTGTGAGCGCATGGGCCGTGAATCATTACACTTACTGGATCAACAAAAGCCTCTCCCCTAAAATTACATCAAGATTCGGTTTCACTTGGTCCAGTGGTGGTGTAGGATTAAATAATCGAATTTGAAAACGATCCTACCAGCCATCTTACATTAGCGAGATCCTGCCATGCCCGTTCACTTGCCTGCCCAGAACCGCCGTCAATTCCTGATCACTTTAGGTGCGGGATTTGTAACCTATTCGACCAGTTCATTTGCCAATGCCAGTGCATTAGCCAATGAACGACAAGAAGAAATCGTTTATCTGCTAAACGACACGCATATCGGCGAGAAGCATCCAGAGAACTCGCCTATTCCCAGCCATTTGAGCCAGGTGGTCAATGAACTGGTCGACCTGAAACAAAAACCGGCTTGTGTGTTGATCAACGGGGATCTGGCTTTGAAAGATGGTCAGCCCGGCGACTATCGTCATTTTGCAAAACTGATTCGTCCCTTGCATGAAGCCAAAATTGACACGCACCTGACGCTAGGCAACCATGATGAACGCGATGTCTTTTATGATGTGATGAAAGAAGAGCAACCAAAGTCTCCTCCGATAAAATCACGACATATTTCCGTTGTACAAACGAAATATGCAAATTTCTTCTTACTCGATTCACTCCACAAAACGATGGTCACACAAGGCACGCTGGGCAAAGAACAACGAACCTGGTTAGCAAATGCTCTGGATGCGCATCCCGATAAACCCGCCATTATTGTCACGCATCATAATCCACGTCTGGGTGGAGATCCGCTGCATTTTCCTGGCGGGTTGACTGACTCGGTTGAACTATGGGAAATTCTAAGCAAACGCCCCCAGGTCAAAGCTTACATTCATGGGCACATTCACCACCGCAGCCACGCCGGGCATCAAGGCATTCACATTATCAATACACCGGCGACTTCTTATGTGGGTAATCGTTCCATCTCAACCACCGGTTGGACGGTTGCCAAACTGAGTCCCGAGGGAGTTACTTTGACAACACGCACGAATGATGAAGCCCATGCCTGGAACCAGAAAACGAAAACACTCAAGTGGCGTTGAGGAACACGATTGTTCTAATCGCTCATTATTTCTGCCGAGGTAGTTTCAACGGAATTTGTTTTTTCCCGCGTACCACCGTGACTTCAGCAGATTGTCCCGGCTGCAACGCGTTGACGCCATAAGCGAGGATATCTGTTTCTCGGTAAAGATCGTTTCTTCCATTGAACGAGATAATCAGGTCGCCTGTTTTGAAGCCTGCTTTTTTGGCAGCAGCATGCGCACCGTACTGTCCGAGGCGCCGAATTCTAAGCGCCATCGACTGATCATTCAAAATGCCAGCTGCTTTTCGTTGCGCGTCTGTCGATTCTTCCAGGACGGCTCCTCCCAGCACCATACGACGCATCGGCCAGCTACTCACCCGCCACGATAAATCGTCTTTGCGTTTCCAACCAGCGGGCAAAGAAATTGTCAGGTCAAGCTGCTTGCCTTTTCGATCGATGACCGTTGATAATTTATCCTGATCATCGGCATGATGCAGCACCCACTGGACGTCTGCAATGGAGAGTAAAGGTTGTCCCTCCATCGATAAAATCTGATCGCCTTTCTCTAAACCAGACTGCTCTGCAATGGAATCAGCCTGCACCGTTTTCACTACGGCGGTCTGTTTGGGATCCAGAATCAGGCCGAGGATTTTGGGATGGGGGTACTGAAATAATACTTGTTCCGGAATCGGCTTCTGATTTCTTAAATACAGATCACGTTGTGCATCACCAATTTGATGGCAGTGGATACAGCTTTTGACGATCTCTTTTTTCTCATTTATTTTGGATCGATATTTTCCCGCCAGCAAAGGATACTTTTCAGGCGAGGGTACATCGGGTCGCTTTCCTGTCTTATCTTTGAGTGAGGCTTTGACCGTGTCGTAATGGGAATGTAATTTCAAAGCAGCCTGCATTGCTTTCGCGAGTGCTTCAATCGAAACATCCTCAGACCAAAGTGTATGATGCGAGCGCGTACCAAAGCGACCATAGATGGTTCGGTCCGCATTCAGCAGAAATACCGCGAACGATTGATCGTAATCATATTGGAATAAAGACAGATCCAATCCGTTTGTGGAAATCAGTCGCACACGCACAAACTGATCCATAAGCGGTTTCAGCAG
>Ga0075117_1002138_pt1 | contig 11533 bp, 5 predicted proteins | sample AntAceMetag02UKJ_FD_69789 | JGI IMG/M metagenome (GOLD analysis project Ga0075117, IMG submission 69789) | Saline lake microbial communities from Ace Lake, Antarctica - Antarctic Ace Lake Metagenome 02UKJ | ecosystem: Environmental > Aquatic > Non-marine Saline and Alkaline > Saline | place... | reverse complement strand
GAATGCACTGTCAAAAGAACCAGTTGTGAACGTGTCAACGTTGGTTGCAGATGCACCTATCGATGTTTGTTCTCCGGTACTTGTGCCTGCTGATTCCGTAACAGATGCCTGCGTGGCTATGTTTGTCCACCCTGTTGTGTCATATCTCTCATAGGTGTCAGTTGAAGTGTTGTACCTGATCATACCAGTGACACTACTGCCGGGTCTGTCTGATGTCTCCCCTCTAGGCAGTGTTACTGCACCTGGTTCAAGTTTAAAGTTGTTGTGAGTGATGTACAGATCGTCTGATGTCTGTCCGCTGGCCCTGTAGATATTGTCTGCTTCCATGGTCAGACGTGCAAAATAAATCTTGGTGTTCGGGTTACAACTTGCCCTTAACCTTGCTTTACCGCTTGATACATCTGCTGAGAAAGTTGCTAACGTGTTGTTGCCAGTGATAATAAAACTCTCAGATACGGTTGCACCCGAGCCTGCGTTGTTAACAGTCATGGTCACTTCCGAGTTCTGGTATTCAGAGCCTGATTCCATTGTGATGAAATATCTAGCTGATTTGTATTTGAATGCGTCAAACGAGTCTACTGTTTCAACTGCAGAATCTATGTCACCTTTAACACCGTACAAGAAGTTATCAAACTCTCCCAGTTTGGTTTTTGATCCTAGGTCCTGTCTGTATAGTATCGCCGTACCTGTTGTGTTTCCACCTGCTGTTGAGCTCAATGTCACAGTGGCACCAGAAATTGCGGCGCTGATTGTGTGCAATGGTGTTCCCCTACTTGATACGAGGGCGTAGTCGTCGTGGTACACTGTTGTACCATCATGCGTCAGGCTAGTCTCAGATATTTGATAATCACCTGATGTGTCGTCCTTGATCAAAACAACATACTTGGCACCCCTTATGTCTGTCTTTGTGAATTGGTCTAGTGTTGTTGCCGTTGAGCCTATGTTGGTCGATGTTGCTATAATTTTTGAGTTAGTGTTTGCAACTGTTTCGTGGTGATCTCCCAATGCCACCCTGTAGATTCTCAAGTTAGTATGTGACGAGGTGTTTGTGTTCGCTGATAGCTGTACCATGTCCCCAGAAATTGCAACTGTAAAGTCTGCAATCCTTGTGGAATCTTCATTCACGTTGTAGACGGAAACATAAGGTGTTGAACCGTCGTGTACTACGGATACTTTCAGGTGTCCAACGAAACCGTTGTCTTTGTCTTCCATAGTCACGTCGTATATGGCACCTCTATATTCTGTTGTGTCAAATTCATCCACAACAACGGATGTTGTGTTTAATTTATAGTAGTTGAATTGTTTTACTGCTGTGTTATTTCCACCACCACCACCTGATGACTCTGTGAACGTGATGTTGCCTGCACCGTCTGTTGACAGTACCTGTCCATTACTTCCGTCTGTTGTGGGGAAATTTATTCCTGATATAACAACAGTACCAGAGCCTCCCGGAGATAATATTAAATCAGCGTTGGATGCTGTGCTAATGATATTGTCATTGAAAGTTAAATTGTCAATGACCTGTGTGCCGGTATTCTGTAGATACGAGCTTAAATTTGGTCCTGTTACAGTTAAAGTGTCACCTGACACTGCTGTGGTAATTCCCGTTGCACCTGCAATTTTAAATGTTTCGCCGGTGCCCAATATTGCACCTGTGGAGTCATCGCCAACTATCTGTATGTTGGTACTGACGTTTACCCCTGTTAATCCAGAACCATCACCAACAAATGCTGTTGCGTTGACTGTGCCTGATACATGTAGTGCTGTTGAGGGTTCGGAGGTACCTATGCCCACGCGATCGTTGGTAACATCGAGATACAGTAGGTTAGTCTCAAATGCCAGATCAGTACCATTACGAGTCAAATTTGACTTCAGCACAGATCCAGATATACGGCCAATAGCCATACAGCGTGGTCTCCTTTATAAATCTATCATCGAAGCAATGCTTCGCGAGCCCTGTTACATAGTGGGCCAAACTGTATCAGTATTTAGTGCTAAAATGAAAAGGGCGACACTAAGGCCGCCCTTTTACTACTTAGGAAGTGTAGGTACTTATTAGTGACTTACTCGAACCGCCGCTAATACTGAACCTGCATCTTGTGATTCTTTGCTGTTTAAAGCTCTACCAATCACGTTGAATGCTGTACATTCTGCTTTGGTAGCCGCTTTAGCATAGCCTGATACAGATGAAGATATTAATCTGTCACCTTTGTTCACAGGACCTATTACTTTAACATCTACTCGTCCAGTCATTGCAATGTATGGATGTGTTTCGTTATTTCCAGCACCGCCATTCATTTTGAATGCCGCTTGGTGTTCCCCAGAAACAACACCAAACACTTCGTCTGATGCTTCTTCTGCTACTGCTGTGATTTCTTCCGCTCCGCCCAATGCTACAACTGTGCCTGGCTCATACATCGAGTCAGATGCAAATCGTTCTGCAACATCTGAGTATTGCGCCGCTGTTGCTGTACCTTCTAGGTTAGCTACCAGTGTGGACACTGATGCTATTGTTACTCCACCTGATTTATCTCCTGCTGTGGCAGTTGTTAAACCTAGGTTGAACTTGTCCGCTGATTCATCCCAAAGGAATGCCGCGTTGTTGCCTGTTGAACCACGTTCAATAATGATACCTGCATCATTGAATGATTGTGATATACCTGTGTTCAACTCAATGATGTTGTCAGCCACTGCTAAGTTGGCAGAACTAACTGTTGTGGTTGTTCCGTTTACAGTCAAGTCACCTGTAAGTGTCAAGTTACCTGTAACTGCTACTGCACTTGCAGTTGTAAGGTTCAATGCACCCCCTGATGTGATTGTAAGGTTTGTGTTGTCTGATTCAATATGCTCACCACCGTCACCAAACGCTAGACCAACGTTGACTGGAATGTTAACGTCTGCGCCTGCCGCCAATGTGATGTCAGCGGATGCTGTGATTGTTGTGTTTGCCGCATTTTGAACTAGTACGTTTCCACCGTCTGCCGCCACAGTGAATGCACCGTCTGCGCCTGTGTCTGACACAGTGGCAGATGTGTTATTGACTGATATTGCAGTGCTGGACAGTGCTGATAGTCTTGTGTCAAGATATCCTTTCACTACCACATCACCATCTGCTGACGGTGTAGCTGTTGATATACCTGTTATTTTGTTGTTGGATGCGTCGATAACGACGTCACCCACGGATATACCGTTGTGTACTCTAAAGTTTCTTGTTGTCATGGTTCCTATATCTCCCTCATGAGTTGATGTTTTATTATTATTTGTAAAGAAAAACCCCTTACAGTGTTATTTACCGTAAGGGGTTTATTTTAAAGTGTTGAGTTATTATACAGATGTCAATGAGTACTGCACTTTAGCAGTCTGTGCACCACCTGATGATACAGCCTGTAACAACACAGAATTACTTGATAGTGTTGCTGTGTATGTGGATAGATCTGCACCCGAGGACGATGTTTGACCGTATACTGTCACGTATGCAGTTGTACCATCGTGTACAATCAATGCTTTTGCAACTTCATACTCTGTGTTGGCAGAATCTGTGGTTGTAATCAACGCTTCCATTGATCTGTATGTGTTTTTATTGAAACTAGCAATGGTTGTTGCCGATGATGTGAAGGCCGTCGCCGCAGTTTCAGTTCTAAGTATTCCACCTGATCCGGCCGCTGAGTTGTCAAATCCAACGATACCAAATATTCTAGCCGCCGCATGCGGTGCAGAAGTGAATGTTATGTTAGTTCCAGAGATTGAGTAGTTTTCTGCAGGTTCTTGATACACGTTATCAATGAATACCATCACGTTCGCGGCTGAAGCCGGAGTTGATGAGAAGAACCCTGCAAACGTTGCTGATGATCCATCACCTGTGGCTGATACTTTAGAAATGATTGGTGTGTCGCCTGCCATTTGGAATTCCACGTATGTAGATCCATCTTGACAACCTTCGTACTGACCATTTTCTGAGTTGAAACGAATGATACCTGCCGCTCCTGTGGGTCTTTGTGAGTCATTACCAACAGGCAATCTAAGAGCGTCTGTTGATGAACCTGCGTCTACCACATAAGCTGGAGTTGCAGTATGGATACCAATTCTATCATTGCCTGCATCACCAAATAACAAGTTGGCATTGCCGTTACCTTCAAATCTGAAGTCAACATCTGCTGAACTCTCGTTGAAGATGAATCCTGCACCGTCAACTTCGAAAGCAGTTGTGATCTTAACTGCACCTGTTGAGTCAGCAACCGTTATGGCCGCTGTTCCGTCATTGGCCTTGATGTTTGTAACCTGTGCATTCGTCGCCACTGCTGTTGTAGCCGTAGCTGTTGTGAATGTACCTGCCGCCGCTGAGTTGGCACCTATGATAGCACCGTCAATGGCACCTCCGTTGATGTCTGCTGTGTCTGTGGTGAACGTTTTACCTGTTGCGACAGTGAAGTCCTGAGCAGATGTGATTACTTCTGCTGTGTTTCTACTGTCAAATGTTAGGTATACGTTAGCACCTTCTTTGACTGTTAATGCTGTAGCTGAGTTGTCTGATACAGCAATGTTGATGTCTGTGCCATCTGCACTGATCGAGTCAAGAGCAATGTTGCCCACGTTGGTGATGTTGTTATCACCGACACTTAAAGCACCTGACAGTGTGATAATACCTGTTGAGTCTGCAATAGTTGCCGCTGTAGTTCCGTCTGCCGCTGATAGTTGAGGAGTTTGTAGATCTGTAACTGTTGTGACACCTGCGTGTAAAGCCGCATATGAATCGATAGTAACGTTACCTGCTGTGGATCCAGCTTCTCCTGCTGAGACTGCCATAGCAAACTCATCTAGTGATTCGTCCCAGATCATCGATACGTTGTCTAGTGAACCCCGATTGATTAATAAACCTTGGTCAAGCACGTTGGCATCTCCACCGGAGTTGTTTTTTGCCAAAACAATAAGTGGATCTTCAATAGTTAAATTTACTGTATCAATACTCGTTGTAGTACCATTAACTGTTAAGTTACCGCCTACTGTAAGTGCTCCTGTTGTTGCAACAGCACCTGATGAGTCAGCAATCGTGATTGCCGCTGTTCCATCGTTGGCTTTGACGTTGGTTGCTTGTACGCTAACTGCTGTTGCAGTTGTGAATGTACCTGCCGCCGCTGAGTTGGCACCTATGATAGCACCGTCAATGGCACCACCGTTGATGTCCACAGTGTCTGATTCAAATGTAACTCCAGTTGAAACCACAGTTTTCTTGTCAATGGTGATCTGTTCTGAACTGTCAGTTGTAACGAAAGTCATGTAAGCGTTAGATCCTTCTTTGATCTCCAATGCCGCCGCTCTGTTGTCTGTTAGTGCTAGGTCAAAATCATTGTCATCTGCTTGAACTGAATCAACACTGATTGCTCCAACGTTCAGTGCCGCTAAGTCACCCAGGTCAAGTCCATCTGTTACTGATAGTCTCTTGATGACAGTCGAACCAGTACCGTTTGGGGTGATATTGATGTCGCCGTTCGTGGTCAATGAGCTGATGGTCATGTCAGCTATTTTTAAGTTGTTTATTTCAAAAGAACCGTTGTCCCTGATGTGAGCCACATCTCCGTATGTTTCTGTGAAGAAATGGATTTCATTTTGATCTAATGCTCTCTCAACATCAATACCTGTGTTGCCGTCTATGTCAGACAGAGTTGATCCACCGGTCATGGCAACCCATGCACCGTTGTATCCTTCAATTTGTCCTGTGGTTGAGTTGTGTCGTATCATTCCCACAGCACCGGTCGGTCTTGCCGCTGTGTTACCTGTTGGTACTCTGATAGCATCTGAACCTGCCACGTGTAATGATACACTTGGGGATGCAGTGCCTACACCCACTCTTGAATTTGTTACATCTAATACTAGTAATGTTGTTTCGAATGCTAAATCTGTTCCAGACCTTAGAAGGTTGGATTTCAACATCTGTCCTGATATACGACCTATTGCCATCTTAATTTCTCCAAACGTTTTGTTTTGTCATGATTGACTGTTATAACAGTGGTATTTACCAGGTTGTCTTAATTTTTACGCTATAAGTAATAGGATACGATAATGAACATATGCACACACACGCAGTCAATATAGTGGGTTCTGTGCCCATACAATGGGATTTTGATCAGAGCGATCTGTTGGGCAGTACCATTCAGGCCGGCAACACACATAAAAATCATCCGTTTGACTATGCTGTCACAAATGCAGAGACTCGTCTGCAGGACATGCTGAACACTGACAGTTTCAAGGGCACAAAAATACTGGTGCCAGAGGATCTGTACAAGAAATACATATTTTTTGATCCTTTGGATAATCTACCCAATTTTCCTTTCGTGAAGAGCTTGGAACTGGAGGTGAATTCCTGTTCCGAACAGAGTCTTGCACTGCTGTTGGCCTGTTGGATGGAGATGGAAGTGATCTATCTGTTTGGCTATGACATCGCCAATCTCACAGAGCGATCACGATTGATATCCATTGCAATGGCTCATCCCCACAATCATATTGTGTATGTGCGTAAACCCAATCCCAACAAGATATTCCTGTTTGATGAGTTTGAGAACATGTCAGTGATGGATTATTTAGAATATCAGAAAGTGGTGGATGAAACAACCGGTCAATAAAAAACACATGAAATATCATCTCACCGTGAGGTGGCCAGCAATCTGTCGTAATCGCAGTGCAGAGATTCTCAACGAGCGACCTGATCTAGTGGAACAGATGAATCGTTTCCGACAGAAATTGGATCGAGTGTGTGAGTTGATCCTGCGTAAATCATTTAGAATAGACACAGGGCACAACATGACCGGAGTGAAGTTGTGGTTGGAATCAGGACAGGATGTGTATGATTTTATTATTCGACAACCAGAATTTGATTGGGAGATAGTGCCAGAAATGGGCACAGTGAACAGTCTCACAGGTGAATTTAAAAAATATTCTATAATTTATACGCCAACAGGCATCACAATAGATTAGTCAGCAAACCCGTGCATGACCACAACTCTCGCACCTTCATGTGGTGCTTCTATCACAGAATCTCCGCCAGTGAATGACAACACACTTCCGCTTATTGTGTAGTTTGTGTCAGGCTCCTGCATCACACCATCCACATATAATATCACAGTTTTTTCGTTTGTGGGAGTTATGCTCATTGTGAATTGTGTGGTGGATCCGTCACCGGTGAACACATCTTTGGTGATCTCGCCTGCTTCAGATGAAGTACGCAGTGAGGTATATGTTGATCCATCTTCTGACACCTCATACTTGCCGGTCTGCGAGTTGAAACGCAACATACCTGCTGTGGCAGAAGGCCTTGCCGCTGTGTTACCTGTGGGTAGATTGATAGCAGTGGTTGAGTTAAAAACAAACTGTCCTGTTCCTGCTGTGTCTAGAGTAAAGTCTGCATCGGTTACATCCTGATTGATAGTAGATCCGGCAAATGTGAAATTGCCTGTAGGATCTAAACTCGACACTAAGTTTTGTAATCCTTTAGAGCCTGTGTATCGTCCTCCGGCTATGTACACCACCTTGCCTGTGAAATTTACACCATTGGGTAGATTGGCTCCTATAAAATGCAACACACCGGATTGATAGTCAAAGAACCATTCGTCGTTGTTGCCTGATCCTGTGGCACCTACCTGTGTGCCAGATGCCGCGGCATTGCTCGCATCACCAGAACTGTGTACATATACTTTTACCTGATAGGTGGATCCAAATTCAGGTGGTATCCAGTCTGTGAGACCGGTCTTCCAGGTTCTATTAGCCTCTCCAGTGGTGTTGTCCACAGTACAAGCATCTGGACTGGATGTGGGGTACACAGTCACAACACCGGTGGATGATCCTGGCAGGATTGTGGGTATTTGGTCTGCCGCATTCCACGTGGTGTCACCTCTCAACAGTAAAGGAGATGCTATAGATTCATTGGGTGCTTTCTTGTTTGCATTGGTGTCAGTTTTACTAACTCCATATCCTATCTTCTTCCAGAGATAATCAACTTTTTTTGCGTCTGTGATTGCCATTATGCGATGCTCAGTGCTGTCACACTGTCTCCTGATTCTAGTTTAATTCTTATTAGTATGTTATTACCTGTGGCATTGGAAGCATTCTCAGATCCCAGTGTTAGAGTGAATGATTGTGCAGAATATGTTGTGTTGTCTATGATTCTATCTCCAGATGTAAATGCACAACCGTTGGATCCGTTACCGCCATTGCCTGTGTCAGCTCCTGGCACACCCGATCCTGCATATGACAACGAAGCATTCAACCATCCGTTGATATCAGAGGCATCATCGATCGCTGTACCCGGTGACGCAACAAAAAGTCCTGAAACTTTTCCTGTTAGAGTCACTGTAAAGTTTGCAGTGGAAGTTCTTCGGAAAGCGAACGTGTAGTACTGGGCTCCACTTCTTCCTGAGTTTAGATCTGGTCCAGCTGGCAGATGGCCTGAGCTCAGATCTGTTGTGTAATGTTGTATGGTACCTGCACTGGTACTCGTTGGTCGAACGATTGCTTCTTGGGTTCCTGCCACTGTGACTGCACCAGACCATGCATTATTTGTGTAGTAGTCGGCATTTGAGAAAGCCGGTGTGTCTGAGGCGGAACCCAATCCGCTTATTCGCACAGCATCGTCATCGTGGGTGGCTCCTAAAGAGTCACTAACTGCGATACCACCTTGATCTAAATTAAGACCTCCCGGTGTTTGTGTGAAAACTTGAATTTTTGTTGCATCTGCATCATAAGAACCTGCACCATTACAGTTGGTGGCTCTTGCTTTGATAGTGGAAACTGAGAACATGTTTGATGTAGTAAGAGGCACTGTGACTGCTCCAATGGTATAAGCAGACGACACCCCGGTGTCTGTGTTGGGTATACCACCTGTTAAGAATGTGCTCGAACCATCTATGTTTGCATATGTAAAATCTAAATTGGATATAATAGAGCCAGAACCCTCGGACACTGTGCCTGGTTCAATTTCATGTGGATTAGTTATATCAGCGTAGGCCTGTCCTGTTAGGTTAGCAATGGTTGTACCGGTTACTGTTAAACTTGGTGAGCCTGAATCGTAATAAGGTATACCTGAAACATACTGGAATGTACCAGCCGCATTTTGAGTCACTGTGCCAATACTAGTGGTTGGAGCAGATGTAACATCGTCTTTGAGCACATGTACATAGTTGGTGTTACCTGTTGCAGAATGTTCTAATCTCTGTGCTGTCAATCCTGCCGAGTATGCTGACAGTGCTTTTGTTATTTTTGCTGTGAACACTTGATAGAAATCTTGAGGATACGCACCATCAACTTCGTCGTAATCTCTTTGATTGCTAACAACCAAGGAAGTAAACGTTCCGTTTTCTCCTGCTGTTGCTGAGAACGCTTTAGCACCATCAGCGGATGCATTGATGCTCGCTGTTAGTGTGCCAGCGGCACCATTGTAGGCGTTTGCAACTGTTGCTGTGTCGATTGTAGAGGTACTTGTGTACCTTCTTGCAGTTGTAGAATTTAATGCAGTACCAGCAGACAATGTATCGGCTGAACTGGTGTTGTCGGTAAATGAAGCACACAGCTTGGGAGATGATCCTTGTGCTGAATCACTTAACGTCAAACTCTTTGTAGATAGGTTGGCCGGCGCCGAAGGCACTGCTTTCATGATCCACGTAAGAGTTTCTTCATCGTCTTGGAAGAATGTGTCTGGTGTGCCATATGCTCGAAATCTTGTTGTGAAAGATCCTGCTGACACTCCTGTAAAGTTCCTTGTTAGAGTTGTTCCAACACTGCCGGCAGTTGATCCGTCTTCTGCTATTGACACCAAAGAACTTGAATCACTGAAGTAATCATAGTCGTAGTTGTCTGCATTCTGCGAGGTATTGGTAAATGTTGCTGATGCTCTGTTAGCACCAGTTAGATCTGTGTGATCATACAACGTGTATTGATTGTTGCCTGTTCCGGTTGATACTTTATCTGCCGTGCCTGCTATGTTCGCTCTCACATCGGGCTCCACAATAATATTAATATTTTTTGAGAACGGTGTGCCAGAATGTCCAGTGGCAAGACTTAGACTGGTTGTGAAAGTGGATGTTACACCATTTGTTTGATTGGCAGAACTTAAATTAAATGTATTAGAAATATCTTCGTCTGTGTCTCCTGCACTTCCAGAACCTACATTAACGTTGGTGTTGCTGTCACCTTCTCCAAAATTCCAAGTGTACACATTGGCTGAGAATGTGCTCTGTGCTCCAGGATTGGATGCTGTGTCGTTTGTGAATGTAACAGGGAATCCTGATGTGCCTTCTTCGTTGATTCCTCGTATGGTGGAATCTGTTGTGGAATAATCTACAGCGTGTACAGAATACACATCAAAGTTTTTACTCGCAGTTGCAGGTATCACTGCTGGGTCTGCTGTGTTATGAGATAACAATTTTAATTTTACAGTATATCGAGTATCACCTGTGCCTGACCCGACCGTGGATCCGTCATCGTCTGCAGAGTTGTTGTAGGTGTGTGAAAGTCTAGAACCGGATCGACCGCCGGCCGCCGAATCTGATGCTACGGAACTGGTTGAGGTATCTCCCCAATCTACTTCGTAGGTCACTGTGGCACTGCCGGTGTTGGTGGTTACGTTTTCGAGATACACAGTGGCACCGTTGTCTGCTTTAGTGATTGCTGATCCACCCGACGCGGCCGCATACATAAAGAAATTTGGCACAGGTTCTGCTGTGTAAATCACAATGTACTGTGTTCTTGTTTTTGATGCTGTGCTTCCTGCTGAGCCTGCTGTGGCTGTGTGATTGTATGCTGTCACTGTTATGGTGTAAGGAGAATTTGTATTTGTACTGTAGGTGTGACTTGGTGTGGTATCTGTGGTGGCTGTGGTGGCTGATTCACCTGTGCCCCAATCGATGTCATATCTAGTAGCACCGCCACCCACTGTTGAGATGGTGAGAGTAACTGCTAATCCTGCTGACCCAGTGGTAACATCCGCAGAAAAATCCACAGACTTCACATAGGTGTTGTTCCGAATATTTTCCATGGTCTCGTTTAGATCATCCACAGCATCTGTTATAGATCTCGATCCCACCAATGCTGAATAAGCACCGTCTCCAAATGAGGAGTCGGCAGGAGTGCCCAACAGTATGTCCCCGCCATCACCCGAAAATGCTCCCGATGAAACAGCACTGTCCACATATGCTTTGGTGGTTAGATCAGTGTCACCTACCGGATCTGCCGCTTGTATTTTTGCTAGAGTAACACCTGATAAATCTGTTGTTGTAGAACCATCAGATGTGGTAGTTCCAAATCGAAATACATCCAATGTTTCGTCCCAGTACAACACAGCCGGATTACTGGCACCGCCTCTGTTGATCATTATACCTGCATCTGTGGCCGCAGAGTTGTTGGAATTGATCACTAAAATATTGTCTTCTACTGATAGATTCTGTGAATCTATCGTGGTTGTTGTACCTGCTACTGTTAGATCACCTGTGATGGTTACTGAATCTTGAAATCTTGCTGTACCGTTAACATCCAGAGCATAATTGCCTGG
>Ga0075117_1002136_pt1 | contig 11534 bp, 4 predicted proteins | sample AntAceMetag02UKJ_FD_69789 | JGI IMG/M metagenome (GOLD analysis project Ga0075117, IMG submission 69789) | Saline lake microbial communities from Ace Lake, Antarctica - Antarctic Ace Lake Metagenome 02UKJ | ecosystem: Environmental > Aquatic > Non-marine Saline and Alkaline > Saline | place... | reverse complement strand
GCTTTCATGTTCGGAATTTCGGCTCGACACGGACCGCACCAGCTGGCCCAAAAGTCAACCAGTACAACTTTGCCTCGGTACGCCGCCCAGTCGAAAGTTGTTCCTTCAGCGGTCGTGCCTGTGATTTCCATAAAGTTACCCTGAAGTTTCAGGCGACGGGCAGCACCACGCGTACGCTCGGCACGCGACGTCATGGCTTCGTCGTCAGACTTTTCCATTGCGTCCGCCAAACGCATATAAAGGGCAATTCCCGATTCCGTTGTTTCACCAGCACCAAGCGTGCGGCCAATGCCGGAGAGAATGCCGTAGGTTGTGCGATCAAGGCCGTCTGCATCCACCATCGCAAACACTTCATCAATAAAAGCGGTGCGGTCTTCATTAGACATCGTTCTGACCGAGGCGGCCTTTTGTTCCAGCTTCTTTGAACGAAGAAAATCCACGATGGCAGGTCGAGTATCGCTTTCAAGGGATTCCATCAGGGCCCTCGTGCTGTCTGCTGCAAATTTTGCATCCACGCGGGTCATCGCATTCAAGGCACCAAGTTTTTCTGTAATCACTTTAAGCTCGACAGCTTCTTCCGGCTTGCCTTCCATGACTTTATCACAGGCTGCCAAAACAGCTTCAACCTGTAACTTCAAGTGAGCCATTGAGCCTTCCGGAGTTCGCTCTTTCGGCGGCGTTCGCTTGACAGTGTTCATGAATGCAAACAGTTCATCTGCCGTACCAGTGGGAACTAAAAACAGTGGCTCCTCCTGGTCTTTTTCAATGTCTTTATCTGACGCGGCATCTTTTACCGGCGCGTCCTGGGCAACGATGGTTGTTGCGCTCAACACAACAGCACAACAAACGACAGCCAATCGATTCAGCAATTCACTTGATAACGTTATTCGACGCATGTTCTTATTCTCACTTCTTCATTTCAAAAGCGTTTTGGCAGTCATGCCCTAATTTCTGCTTCCTGCAATTCAAGGCATTAAATCAGGGCATTGCCGATTCGGCAGCAGCATAGATTTTTGCCAAAGGTACCAATAGCCTTTCGAGCTCAACCAGATAGGCGTCTTCTGACAGTCCGTCTTTGCGACCCCGAAGTTGTTCCAATTCATCTTCCAGACGATCTCGCTCAGACCGCTGCTCACCAGTCAGACTCTTCTCTGACTCGCTGCGTATCAGGTGCCAGCGTTTCGCCAGACTTCCATCGAGTTCAGTTTTATTTTTGACACTGTCTTTTACGCGAACTCCCTCAAACATTTCAAACCGCGTACCCTTTGCGTCACCACTGTCATCCAGCAATGAATGCTCAGTGGCGAGCCGTCCGTCTGCTTCATAGTACTCAGCGGTCCGTCGAGCTGCGAATAGCCAGGCCTCCAAAAGTGAGGTTTGCCCGTCTCGATCAATATCCGCCGCCAACCCACTAATCGCTTCCGACAAGAAACCGCCAAACCTGACAAACTGGGTCTCACTGCCGTCCTTTGTTGCCGTAATGATGGTCCGATTCGGACCGCTCAACGCATTGATAAAGGGGGCGCTACAGGAAAAACAGTTAATAATCACCAACGGTCTTTGAGCCGCCACCAGATGTTCTGCCAGATCTATCGCGGCAAGATCTTTTCCACGCAGATTAAACCTGGCGGCTCGGCTGTCGAATGTTCCGTGCCCAATCAACACCAGCCACAAAGGTTCCGCCGACTTGATCGAACTGGTTTCGGAAAGGCGATGCTGCAGTTCCTCAAGATCATCTTTGTTATCACCGCGACCAATCACAACAACGTCCGCAGTGGCCGTGTTAGCTGCGGCCTGCCAGCGATCCGCCCACTCTGAAAACTGAGCCCCGTATTCCGACGTGCCTTCAGCACCAATAACAACAAGTACGCTCTGGCGTTCCTGAGCCTCGCCTTTGACTGATGGCAACACAAACATCAAGCTCAAAACAAGCTGACTTACTGAACAGGAAAACGTCATCTTCACCTTTCGCCGCAAACTTCTATGTCTTCGACCACGCTAACTTCTTCAACAACTTCTTCAACAACAGGGACCAACAACAGGGACCAACAACAGGGACCAACAACCTTATGGCAAACCCATGCGACGGCGCAATGTCCAATCAGTAACAAAACAGCCAATTGCTGCAACAAACACCCACCACTGATGCCAGATCGGCCACGACCAGACCTCCACAAGCGGCGCGTCTGAATGCGCAAGATCGTCAACAAACGAATCCAGTTCAGACATTGCCACAACACGACCACCGGTAGCCGCTGCAACGTCTGTAAGAAATCGAACATTCACTGAGACCGAGGCCATTTCTTCCTGGTCCGGCTGACTCGCCCAGCCAACATTAGCCGTCAGTTGTTCCGATTCCTGATCGGCTTCGTTGAGTGTTGCAACAACATCTGCGGTATAGGCTCCTGCCGCAACGGACGAAACCACAACTTCGAAACGTCCGATGACATCTTCCGAAGGTTCGCCGGATATCTCAATCTTTTTGCCGTCGGGCTTTGTGACAACAAAGCGCACATCGGCATCTTCGCGAACTTCAAAATCCTTCCCCTTCAAATCAGCGACAAGTCGCACTGCTCCCAATCCCAGAGTGGGTTCCGGCTTGACGGAAACATCAAGGCGTTTCGGGACGTCAGCCACCAGCCAACGCACCATCTGGCGGCATGACCGAGCATGATCGTTGAGATCTTCTTCAGGCTCTTCACCAGGAGCTATGGGCCCATCTGGCAGATTAATAGCCTGCAAAGAAAAGTCCTGCAATCTTCGGCGCCCTTCGTTCATTCGCCAACGCCAGAAGTCGCCAATGCACAGCGCTGCCGAACGCCCGCGACCGAAGCGTTGAGTTACCAGCGCCGGAAATTCATTACCCGAGCTATCCGCAATTTTCGCCATAACCACAGCTCCGGGACGAATAAAGCTGGTGGCGTTCAAAGTTACAAACGAGGGCATCTGAGCAACTCGCTGATTCTCCGCTTCTTCGTCCGATCGCAGCCGCACCCAAGGCTGCAACCAGCCATCGCGAGTCAGACTTAACTGTACCGGCCCAGTTGGACCTGGCACATCGCGATGAAGATCGACGGGCAGCAATTCTCCGATCGGCGTGCGATCGTATTCTCCCTGACGAAACGATTCCTGACCGCCCATCATCAGAAATCCGCCGCCGCGTTTTGAGACAAATTCGTAGATCATTTCTAACTGGTCAGCCGTAAAAAATGCAGCCTCGACGTCGTCCAGAACAATGGCATCGTAGGCAAATAAATCTTCCGCCTTTTCGGGAAATCCACCTGCCAGTTCGTCTTCGTCTTTTGTGCCAAGCCGCACCATAACGGGTTCGTCAAATTCTTCGGCCAGTTCCTGTTCTGTAGCATCAAAACCGCGAAACAGTGAATTCGAAGTTTCGCCTTCGCGGCCCCGAAAATCGAATTTCGCCTCCTTTTTGGCAATGCGAATCAATCCCACAAGTTCGGTTTGAGGATCCGTTTCTACGGCTCGACGAAGAAACTTGAATTCCCAGTTTGGACGCCCCGACACGTACAAAACTCGACGCTTTTCACTGCCACGGTCCACGGCAACCAGTCGTTCGTTATTGATGTCCGTGGCTTCTGCTTCAATTGGCTTGTCGTCCTTATCGAGCAACTGCGCTATCACCGAATAAAACACAGTTCCCCCACTCTCCGGCCGAGCTTCAAACCGAACGACCGAATCTTCACCGGCGGTTTGAATCTTCGTTTCCAGAGGCGTGCCCTGTTCGTCAAGCAGCGTCAACTGAACCTTCTGCCCATGAGTATAACTTTGCCGAGTCTGCACCTGAATTGTGACAGGAGCATCGTCAAAGGCGGATTGATTTACCGTAACAGTGCCAATGGCAACATCCGGCGCGCCACCGCTGTCATCGACCAGCACAGGATATACAGGTGCCAGCGTTTTCAAGGCATCCAGAGTTTCAAAATCGTCAGTGGCGTTGCCGTCGGACAACAAAACGATGCCCGCCAAAGGTTGACCGGCAAATCGCTGTTGAAGCTGCTGCAATGCAGAACACAGGTTCGACGCAGGACGATCGAAGGCCTGATTTTCGAATGTGTCGGTCCGCTCCAACCGGTCACTTAGCGTATAACGTTGCAGTTCAAAATCTTGGGCAATGCGATTTATCCAGCCATTAGGTTCAGACAATTCTCCACGATTCAAGGCATCACTGAACAATGTAGCTCGAGTCTTTTGCCCATCCATCATCACCAGATGACTGCGACTGACATCCGTCACAACTGCCAGCACGTTGGCCCCACTACGAGGTCGAGCACTGCTCCACAATGGATTAACCAGACAGGCTGTAATCAGCAACCAGCCGCCAACTCGGCAAAACGTGGCCAGCCCTAGCTTTGCCAGCCTGCTGCGACTAACCCACAAAGCGACAAAAATGCCGACGACAGCCACAACGATCGCCGGAAAAATCCAGCTGCGATCGCCAAGTACAAGACTTGCAAGCATCATCGGACCGCCCTCTGTTCGATAGTGTGAGGCTGGTTTCTGATGTTCATTACTTATTCCCCTGTCGACTTTGCCCGAGCAGTTCATAGTAGCGTCGCACAAGGTCGTCGAATTCTTCAGGCACCGGTTCACGATCGATGGGCACCATGGATCGATCGGAATTGCGTTTCGACAACTCCTGGCTGATGCGTTTCTGCAAAGCCGTCATTTCATCCAGCAATTGCGACTTCACAAGATCCCACTGCGGTTCAGTCCCTTGGCGACGAAACTCCGCACGAATGGAACGTGCTCGATCCCGAACCTGAGCAACCCGATTACGAAGTTCGGGGTCGTCCAGTATTTCCTCAACCTCACGCAATCGATTAGACCAATCGCTGAATTCATCGCCCGTTAACGGGCGCCCCTGGTTGGCACTTTGTCCGCCGTTAGATTCGCGGCCGCCTCTCATCAGGAAGGAACCCTGACCAGAACGACCTCCCTGCCCCGACTGCTGCCCCTGGCCAGGTTGCGGCGATTGATCCGACTGCTGACCTTTCCCAGGTTGCTGACCGTTCTGGCCCTGTTGTGACGGCTGGCCCTGTTGTTGACCTTGACCAGGCTGCGGCAATTGCCCAGATTGCTGACCCTGGCCTGACTGGCCACTTTGCTGTTGTCCGGTTTGCTCGCCCTGCTGCCCCTGGCCTGGTTGCTGACCAGGCTGTTGCGACTGACCTTCCTGAGCCTCGCCAGACACCTGTTCGCCTTGCTGTGGCTGGTCATCTTGTTGCTCGCCGTTCTGCTGCCTGGCTGTTTCCCCGGCACGCATCTCGCCGCTGCGATGTTGTGACTGGTCAGTTGCCTCGGCACCGCCGGGCGTTTGCTGCCCAGACTGTCGTTGCTGTGATGACTGATTGCCAGCATTCGCCGCCGCCTGCAGTTCGCTCGGCAAAGGGGCCGCTGCCCGCTGAATGCCCTGACGCTGCTGCGAAGGCTGACCGCCGGCCTGCTGACCATCACCGGAACCTTCACCGACCTGTGGTTCTGAAAGTTGCTGCCCATAACCCGGAACGCCGGGATGTTGTTCCTTAGATTCGCCGTCAGGGTTCTGGCCGGTTGCCTGAGCAATCTCACTGGACAACTGATTCGCAAGATCCTCAATTTCTTCCTGTGCTCGCCGCAACGATTCGACTTCACTGCCAAGCACTGCGTCGGCGGCGTTTTCAATTCCCTTCGCCAAATCGTCGATGCCTTTACGAGCAATCTGTTCGGCCTGCTGCCCCTGATTCCATAGGCCACGGCTGACAAGAATTTCAGTCGCCTCTAGAGCTTCCGCAGGTTTCTTTTCTCGAGTCTCCCGGATTGTGTCGTACAAGCGTCGCGACAATAACGGTTCGCTGTCTTCCGCCTTTTCCACAAGTTCTTTGGCCTGTTCTAAAACGCGTTCCAGATCGTCTCGCTGCTTTGCTACCTTTTCCTGTAGCCCTGCACGATCACGTTCGTTTCGTAAAGAAGGTCGCTGACTGCCTGAAGCGGCATCTTCTGGTTTTGCTTCGCCCGCCATTTCTCGAGCGATCTCTTCCTGACGTTCGCTCATTCTGCGCGCCTGGTCACGAAGATCCTGCATCGCTTCTGCGAACTTGTTTGATGTTTGATTACGAAACTCTTCCTGAAGCTGTGCAAACTGCCGCTCGGCCCGTGTTCCGTCAGAAATCGCCTTAGCCAGATTGCCTTCGTCCATGGCCTGCGCCGCCTGCTGCACGCGTTCACGAGCCTGTTCAACCTGTTCGCGAGTCTGCTGGTTCTGTTGTTGCTGTTCGGCCGATTGCTGATCCATCGTTTCACGCAGTTCGTCAACGTCTCGCAGCATTTCACGCTGCTCTTCACGAAGACGTTTTAGTTCGCGTTCGATCTCATCCTTTTCTGCCTGAGTCTCTGCGGCACGAAGTTCTGATTCGAGCTGCTTCAGACGATCATTCACCATTTCCTGACGGCGTGCCAGTTCTTTCAGACGGTTCAAAATCTGCAACTGCTCACCCTGTGCCGCGTTTTCTTCCTGCTGCTGTTGAGCCTGGCTTTCTGATTCGTAACGGTTACGTTCGCTGTCGAGTTCCAGTTGACTCAGTTGCTGTTGCGAAGCGCTGCTTTTCCCCTGCCCTTTTCCCTGCTGCGACTGAGAACGCTGAATTTCGTGCTCTTTCGCTCGCATCCGCATCAACCCGGCAAAGGCTGATTGTTCTGCTGAAAACGGCTTTGACAGTTCCGAGTCTCCCGGATTCATTTTGAATGCGTTAAGTGTTTCAACGGCTTTCTGCATGTCTCGTTCGACGCCATCCACCATCCGGGAGATCTCAGGATCCTGAGCCGCCTTTTCCTTCACTTCCTGCAGTTGTTCGATCGCCTGCTGCTGTGATTCAATAACCACGCCCGCGTCTTCTGAGGCCCTGGCTATCGCCTTTTCCTTCGGACGCGTTTCATCCAAAGCACGTTGAATATTCCAGGTAGCAATCATGATTTGCCGCTGCAATTCCATCAACTTTTCGGTTTCGCCGCCCTGCTGTTGTTCCTGTTGCTGTTGTTGGCTTTGCTGATCAGATTCGCGAAAGATTTCTTCGAAGCGACGGACCTCAGCGAACATCATGTCGCTATAAGTTCGCCGCGGCGTACCGTCAGCAGCAACGTCTTCGACATAGAACGAATACGACAGCAGCTCGTCCGGAACTGCGTTCAGCGTTTCCATTTCAATCGTGTGTTGTAGCTTGACCTTTGCAGCCTCGCCCCCGGCCGAACTCACTGCCGAACTCACTGCCCCTGGTGATGCGTCAGCGGTCGTCGAATCCGCCGCCGCCCGGTTGGCCAATGAAACTTCGCCGAAATCACCGCTGCTGATCGAATACATCACTCCGAAATCAGTTATGCCGAAGTCATCAGTCGCTTCCGCTTCGATCTGGAATTCCTGCAGCGGCGACACATTTGTATCTCGTCCTGGAAACGTCATCTTGATTTTGGGTCGCTGATTACGAGTCACCTTTAGCGAAATGGTCTCCTCGTCTGCAGCCGTGCGTCCAGCATCGTCTTCGAGATAAACCTGATATGTCCGGCTTTCGATCGCTTCAAGCGTTGTCGTCACTGTATCAATTTCCGGGCCAGCACTTACCAACGAAATCACGCTGCCATCGTCGGCTCGCAGTTCTGCAATCGCGACAGGTTTGTTCAGGTGCAGCGTCAACTGCACCGTTGAGCCTTCAACAGCCGTGATACGCAAAGTATCTTCGATAAGCTGTTCCGGTTTTTTCGTATAGGCCGGCGGCGTTATCAGTACATCTGCCTGCTGCAGACGAGGACGCACATAAGTTGTGACGCTAAAAAGTTCTGACTTATTTCCAAAATCCGGGCTGTCGATCCCGCTGAGCTCCGCGACAGAACTTCCAAACAATACTCGATAAGTGGCATCACCCGTAACGCTACTTATCACAGCCGCAAAGACACCTTCATCAACCGTTGGCTCCATCGCAAACGTGGCGGAACCGTCGGCCGTATTTAATTGCAGAACAACATCCGATGGCAGCACTCTTCCAAATCGAGCCACGACTGTCAGCGAAGTGCCGCGTTCGAGTTCGATGTTGCCAGGTTCGATCGTCAGTTCCGTCTGGCCAATCATTTCTTTCTGACCCGAAGCTTTGGCCGCCAGCAGCTGTTCCGGCGACTGCATGTCTCGCCCCCAGCGTCCCGCCGCGACAACTCCCGTCACAAGAAAGCAAAATGAAAGAAAACTCATCGTCGACCACGCCAGCATCTGCCTACCAGGGATAACCGACCGCCAGTCGGACTGACGAGCCAGCTGGTCCGCTTCTTCGATCACCCATTCGTTAAGAATCGAGGGCTGCTGCTGATGACGAGAAGACTGATCCGCTCGCACGGCTGTCAGAATCACGTCGTTTAGTTCGGGGCGATTTTTCTCAACCAGCCGAGCGGTTTCAATGGCTGTGGGCGACGGAACTTTCCATCGCGCTAACGCGAGCCCGATCAATGTAACGCCCAGCAACACTGGCAGACTGGTCGGAATCAACCCCTGCAACTGAGGCAAAAGCATTACCAGCACAACAGCCGGAACCAGCAGCAGCACCCAGTAGAGCGCCTGTCGCCGCAGGACGCGCAGCTTGTACAGCCGCTGAGCAACTATTCTTAGACTGCGTTCCAGCACGGTTCCGGTCATAATCATTCCTCGACTTCTTCGCTGTCGCCACTTCGTGCAACACCATGTACATCGCAAAGCAAAGCCCCGACTTTCACTAAACCGAGACATTGCCAATTCGCCAAACGGAATTTCAGGCAGCTGACGCAGACCGTTGCCGTTCAATTGCAGCAGCCCACAAGGATTCCGCCAGAAGACATCCCATTCCCGCCAGCAGCAGCCAACGCCACCACTTTTGTTTTCGCTCCAGTTCACTTGAACTTAGCTGACCTTTGACAACCTCTTCATTAACGTCAGACGTTTCGTCCAGAGACTTTTCAGGATCTGGCTCAACACCAATCCCAAGCACCTGTAGCTGCCCGACCGGCAGCATTTCAGTCTGACTTTCCGAAGCTGCCAGACCAGCAATCAATAACACTGAATAATCACCGTCTTCGTTTTTTCCTGTCACGGTATACCGACCAGGTGCACGGAGCCTTACCGTGGCTGATTGCGATGTTGGCTGGCCTGCAGTTACGGCCGACATTTCCTGAAGTTTATTCAGCACAAACGCCGCCGTTCGAATTTCTCCGTCGGGAAACTGAATAGACCAGTCATCCGCAGACACCAGTTCTCCGGGACGAATCATGTCGCCCACAGTCTGCACCAGCTGATCTTTTTGAGCCGGGCTAGCCAGTGAAAGAACCCGAGTTAGCAGCGGCGGAAATCGGGTCGACAACGCAAACTGGCTATCTGTGGGCTGCCAACCGGCCGCCAGCAGAATCATTCGGCCGCCAGTACCAACGTTGACTTCTGCAATCGCCGGCGTACCGGAATCAAACTTCGCCACAATCGACCAATCGCCTTCCTGACGATCTTCCTCCGAGAATATCAGGTTGCGTTGTCTCCAGAATTTAATCGACGAAAAGTCCGCAAAACGAGCATCAGAGAACACGGAAAATAGTGGATGATCGAAGTCCACGTAGCCAAGCATCGCGTAGTCATCAACGACTGCTTCTTTGACTTCAAAGTTCACTGGCAGAAACTTCTTTAACGATTCCACGGCGGCAACCGACGGTGGAGCAACTAACAGTGTTCCGGATCGATCCAGAAAATTCGCCACCGAATCCAGCAATCCTGCGGGCACAACATCAGTGGCCACAACAAACTTAACATCTGCCGGAATCGGCAACACAACTCCATCATCCTTCAATAGATCAACCACGATGACATCGCGTTCCTGATTACCGTCCAGCACTCGCTGCAGGTAATACCGCATGGATTCCGGATCGTTCAGAGCGGACGGCCCGATATGAGCGACCTTCACCACGGGGTTTTCTACGTCAGGCAGATCAATCACGTTATCAAACGGATGATCGTCACCCAGCAGTTCGACTCCGACAACCGATTTACCAACGGTAGGATCAATCACTGGCAGGATCAAGCTTCGTCGCTGCCCCGGAGCAACCGTAACTTTAATCGGCTGACCAACCGCTGCACCGCTGGCATCGAAGGTCTTCAATTCAAATTCCTGCTGCATCGTATCACCGGCGCTGGCCACGCGAACTCGAGTTCTATCTGTGCGGCGATCCTGGACAAAAGTTACGCCCACGTTGCCTTTCTTAGTCGCAGTCACCGTCTTCAATTCCACTTCGACATTCGCTGGCCAGTTTCCCGACTTGAGTTCATCCAGATCACTGCCTCGCTGAAAATCGGTAACCAACACTAATCGCCGACGATTAACGTTTAGCCGTTCCTTTGATTCCTGAGCCAGTTCGTCGGCAGCGATCCTCATGGCGGACCCTGTGTTGGTCTTCATCCAGTCTGGTTCGTACGCTTCCAGAATTCCTTCCACCAAAGCCGTCCGTTCGTCTTCAGTTGCCGAGATCCATTTTTCTCGCGACAAAAGTGTTGTCGAAGTATCCGAATACACAACGACACTCAACTGATCGTGGTCACCTAGCTGACCAATCGTATCTCTAATAATCTTCTGCACCTGTTCGTAGATACCGTCTCGTCGCATGCTCGCACTTTTGTCAACAAGCAGAGTCACGGACTGCACCACGTCATCGGTTTCATCCAGCAGAATGACTTCGCGAAGAAACGGACGAGCAAACGCTAACCCTATCAGCACCAGCGCCAGAATTCGCAGCAGCATCAACGGCCAGTGTTCGATATTCGAACGCGTGGTGAGTTTCGGCTGCGATGGCTTTAGAAACTTAACAACGCTGAACGGCATATCCTGAGTTGGAGCACGCCGCAGCATGTGCAGCACAACAGGAATTGATGCCGCCGCAACACCGGCGGCGATAAACCACTGTGTCAGAAAATCCATCAGCTGATTCTCCGATAACGGCGTCCGGGCACTGGCCTATCAAAGCACAAACAACGAACCTCACCTGTGGACTTCATCGAATTCATCGCTGCCTCCGAGCATGCAAAAAACCAGACAGCGTCAATTCCAATGGCTCGTTTGTCACTGTGCGAATAAATGCCGCTCCGAGTTTTTCGCAGACCGCCTGCACAGCATTATTATGAGCCGTGATGCGCTGCACGTAAGTTGCGTTTGCGTCCTGAGGATCGGCGTAGATCTTCTGTTTAGTTTCCAGGTCTTCAAAAAGACGCGGGCCATCTATCTTCAAATCCAGTTCAACCGGGTCCAGCACCTGAAACACGATGACATCATGCCCACAGCCACGCAATAGCTTCAGCCCCGCTTCAAACTGTTCAACCGGGGCTAACAAATCCGAAATCAGAACAACGAAGCCGCGCTTGTTCAGTCGACGAGCCGCATGTTCCAGGGCGTGTTCGGGATTTGTTTCGCTGCCGGATGTCGGTTCTTCCAGCGTCACCATGATGCGACGCAACTGACCTGGACGATACCGGGCGGGTACCACCATGC
>Ga0075117_1002135_pt1 | contig 11540 bp, 8 predicted proteins | sample AntAceMetag02UKJ_FD_69789 | JGI IMG/M metagenome (GOLD analysis project Ga0075117, IMG submission 69789) | Saline lake microbial communities from Ace Lake, Antarctica - Antarctic Ace Lake Metagenome 02UKJ | ecosystem: Environmental > Aquatic > Non-marine Saline and Alkaline > Saline | place... | reverse complement strand
CGTATTTTTTGATCTCGCCAATATCGCCGAAGATCGGCAACGCGTGCGAGTGCTGCGCAAGCGCGAACAGGATCGTCATCCGGGTCCGATCAGCGAATCCATCGGCGCGTCGATTCAGCAGTTGAAGGCCGCCGGACTGAACGCCCAGCAAATTCAGGAGGCGTTGAACAAACTGGATGTCGAGCTGGTGTTTACCGCTCATCCCAGCGAAGCCAAGCGGCGTTCGATCCGTGCCAAACTGCGACGCATGCGGTTGTGCCTCGAAAAACTGGACGGCGTCGAACTACTACCACGAGAACGAACGGGCGTGATGACTCGCCTGCGAGCCGACCTGACCGTGTTGTGGCAGACCGAGTTTCTGCGGCCGATGCGCCCGTCCGTGTTGGAAGAAGTGACGCGCGGTCTGTCGATCATGCCGCGCCTGTGGGAAGTGGTCCCGGAAATCTATCTGTCGCTGCGCCAGGCACTCGCGCGCGAATTTCCTGAGCACGAATTCACGCTGCCCAGATTTCTGCGATTCGGTTCTTGGATGGGCGGCGATCGCGACGGGCATCCCGGCGTTACGTGGGACATCACCGCGCAGACTTTGGTTTGGCTGCGTGATGCGGCGATTGAGCGGCACGTGAAATGGTGTCGCAAGATGTTCGATTTCCTGTCGGTGTCGCGAAACGAAGTGACGCTGGGGATGGACCTCGCCGGCGCAGTTGAAGAAGCGGAAGAACGCTGGCCCGAATTCGCAGCGACGTTAACTCGCGTTCCCCCGGACGAAATCTATCGTCGCTGGATCAGGCTCATTCAATGGCGGTTGGAGCAGTCTCGCTGTGCCGAACTGTCCGAGCCCGCACGTGACGGAGCGTATTGCGATGGCCGCGACCTCGAACGCGACGTTGATGCTCTGATTGTAAGCCTGAACGCCTGCCACGGTCAGCGTGTGTTGGCTCAAGAAGTGCAGCGCTGGTTCGACCTGACGAGAGTGTTTGGACTGAATTTAACACGCTTGGATATTCGGCAGGACGCCGGAAAACATCGCTTGGTGCTCACCGATTTGCTGCGAGCCAGCGGGGAATGTGACGACTTTGCGGCGTTGAGCGAAGCGAAGCGACTGGCATTGCTGACAAAGACGATGGGGCTGACGACGGGGCTGACCAAAACGGTCGATGAAACACAGCTTGATCCACTAACCCAGGAAACACTGAACCTATTCCGCATGTTGCGACAAGCCGTCGAACGTTTCGGGGCGGACTGCATCGGCGGACACGTGATCAGCATGACGCGTTTGCCTTCGGACCTGCTAACGGTGCTCTGGTTGTGGCGACGAGCGTGCGCGGAATCTGACGCGGGATCGTCAACTGACAATTCGCCGGAACTTCTGACCGCTCTGCGCATCATCCCGTTGTTTGAAAAGATCGATGACCTAAAATCCGCTCCGTCAGTGATGGCGGATATCTTGGACCACCCCGTCTACGCAGAACATTTGCGCGGGCAACACAACCGCCAAACGGTGATGGTCGGTTATTCGGACAGCACCAAAGACGGTGGTTATCTGGCGGCGTGCTGGGGGCTGGATGGCGCTCAGGATCTGCTGCATCAGACGGCGGCGGCTCGTAAGGTCCGGCTGACGTTCTTTCATGGTCGAGGTGGTTCGTTGGGACGCGGCGGTGGCCCGGCGGCTCGCGGAATTCTGTCGCTGCCGGCAGATGCACTGGGTGGTTCACTGCGCTTGACGGAACAGGGCGAAATTCTTTCCGAACGCTACGACGACATTCATGTGGCCTATCGGCATTTGGAACAAGTGACGTTTGCAACACTGGTCGCCAGCAACATTCCCCGCCCGACGGTCAAACCCGAATGGCGGGAACTGATGGAATCTCTGGCCACGCAGTCTCTGAAGGTTTATCGAGAGCTTGTGGAAACGCCGGGCTTCATCGATTTCTTCGGCGAAGCCACACCGATCGAAGAAATCGAAAATCTGCCGATCGCTTCGCGTCCGTCTCGACGATCAGGCCAGCGGAGCTTAGCAGATCTGCGGGCCATCCCTTGGGTTTTTGCGTGGACTCAAAACCGCTGTCTGATTCCGGCTTGGTATGGACTTGGCACCGCGCTATCCGATGTCAAGTACAACAACCGATCCGATTGGCAGATGGTGATTGAAATGTATCGCCAGTGGCCATTCTTTCAGGCCACCATCGACAACGCAGCCACCGCACTAGCAAAAGCCGACATGTACATCGGTCAGTGCTATTCTGAATTGTGTACCGACGAAAGCCAGCGCGGCGAAATCTGGATGCTGATCGCCAGCGAACGCGATCGGTCTCGCCAAGCGATTGTGGAGATCGTGGGAGGTTCCGAATTGCTGGCAAAGACACCGTGGTTTCGCGGTTCGATTGAAGTCCGCAATCCGGACATCGATCCGCTCAACCTGATGCAAATCGAACTGCTTCGCCGCCGCCGAAAACTCGACGTCGACAATGACCAAGAGGAACTCGAAAAGCTGCGAGCTCTGCTGCGACTATCCGTGCAAGGCGTCGCAGCGGGAATGCGAACAACAGGATAGGAAAATCCACATTCCCCGTGGTAACGTTGCTTCAGAACCTTACGGTTCACCCCAGAAAAAGTTTCACCACAGCCTAGCGGCACGGTATAAGTTGCGCCTATGGAAACAGAACGAAATCTCGGCCAGCAGCCGATTGCGAATGTGATGGCAGAACGAAACCTGAAGCCACACGATTTGGTTGCCGCGTCAACCGCACAGCTGACGCATAAAATGGTTCAGCGTGCGATGAAAGGCCGGCGACTGACAGACAACACAAAACGGAAGGTGATCGCCGCGATTCAGCTGGCGGCCGATTGTGAATTCACCGTCGAACAGTTGTTCAACTATTGATCTGTGGCGCAGCAAACAGCCCGATCGCAACGTCATGCGCTCGGGCTGAAGGGAATGTTCCGCTGTCTTTGGTAGAGCTGTGTCCGCCCTGAATTTCCGGGTAGAACGGGCAGGAGTGCCAGTTCTACGATTTCTAGGCAGTGAGTCTATCGCAGCGTAAAGAACGATGGGTCATCGATGATGAACGGGGTCGAAAACGTCTGGCCGTCGTTCATGTTAACGCTATTAAAGAACTGCGTGGCGAAGATTTCTGCCGTGTAACCATAGGGATAGCTGGAGTACAAGTGGTCGGCCGCTGTTAGGTCATGAACGCCAGCATGAGCGTAATAGTGGACTCGACCATCGGGTGTCACGGACATGCCGAATGTCCACCAGCCAGGACTCAGCTTTAAGCTTTTGACTTCCTGCCCCAAATTATTGCCTCGAATCAGCAACACAGCTTCGTCTTCTTCGTAGCGCGGATCTGTTTCGCTATGGAATTCGAAGAAGAAGCCAGGCCAATAGGGTTCTTGTTCTTTGACAGATCGAGTGAACAAGAAGCCCTTCTTCTTTTCGGTCGTGGTGGTCTTGACGTCGATACGATAACCAAAGTGTGCCCCCGAACGATCCTCCCAGTTCTGATAGGGAGGCAGCCAAATCCGACACGTGACGTTCGGGCTGCGACTGATATCGGTACCGCCAATGCGAGACGCACAGGCCATGATGAAGTCATCCTGCTCCATCTTGCGGTTGGGCCGACCGGGAACTCCGGTGTGCAGAGTCTGCAACTTTAAGGCACCTTTGCTGCCCGCAATGCCGCCTTCTGGTGTGGGAACACGTTCGGCAACGTCTGGCATGCCTCGTTTGGGGCTTTCGAACCAACGACCGTTATTGGAACCGCCTAACGGTCGGCGTTCCTGTTCGTCTTGTTCGCGGCTGGCTTTTTGGCCATTCGGAAACCATTTCCAGTTTTCGTCTTCAAAGTCATCACCGACTCTGGTTTGATGGATGCCCGTTCCGGGGACAACTTGAGCGATGGCATCGACAAAGAAGATTGGGGTTGCCACCACAAAACAGAGAAATCGAAGAAGTGTAAGCGACTTCATGTCGCAGGCCCCCTTGTTACGGTTCAGGTCAAACAGTCCAGACAGTTTGCTCAGACAGTGTCCCCAGACCAAGCCGAATCACAGCCTCCGCGTGCATCCATGCAGCAGAGGCTGACGTTCGAAAACGGTGTGAGGCCGAGACATTTTGTGTGAACGCTTCAGAACCCGCATCGCATCCATGCAGTGGAATTCCGAAGAAAGTGTCTCGGTTCAGGCTTCGATATCGGCTGCGGGGATCGCGACTTGCCAGCTGAATTTCGCCCGGATGTCCGCCACAACTGTTCTGATTGGCCGTCACCGGATTTCCTTGCGCCGTTTCACTAATCGGAAAACTCCAACGAAGCCAAAGTCTGCCCATCGCTGTCAGAAGTGCCTACTGGATCGCGGGATGGCAAAAACTGCTGGTTTCCATCGCTCACAGATAGACAGTGGGCGTGCGAATTCGCGACACTGCCACCAGACAGTCCACGCATCCGAACATAAACTCGAACATAAACTCGTTCACGACTTCCGCTACTCCAATTCGGTTGAATTCTCGGCGATTCAGAGACCTAACTGCGTTGGGTGTCAGCTTGCCGCCGCCGATACGAAAACAACGCCACTCAAACCCCGAAGGTTCTTCCGGAAGCCGCCCGTCACCATGCACGCCACAGACTATCTCGCAAAACACAAAACGCTGTCAGACACGCCGATTCTGGTATTGTTTGGCGGTGAGCGTTTTCTGAAGCTCGAAATCCTGAAACTAATTCCGGGCTGCGGCGATCATGGTGCGGATGGAAGCAACGAAGACGATGTCACGTTCACTCGAACCGCCGGAAAAGACGCTGAACTCAGAAGCGTCAGCGATGAACTGCAAACGCTGTCAATGTTCGGCGACAAACGAATTGTGATGATCGAAGATGCGGATGATTTTGTGTCCGCCAACCGTCCGGGCCTAGAAAAATACGCCGCCAAACCGTCGACGTCGTCCATGCTGATTTTGGACGTTAAGTCTTGGCCCAAAAACACAAAGCTGTTTAAGGCAGTCGAAAAGATCGGCTTAAACATCGAATGTGGCGAGCTGAAAGGAGCGGCGTTGGCAAAGTGGTTGGTGAAGACCGCCAAAGAACAGCACGGCAAGTCGATCAATTCCAACACAGCCGCGTTGATTGTGCAACTGGCTGGTGACAGTCTCGGACTACTGCAGCAAGAACTGGAAAAGCTGGTATCGCTGGTCGGTGATGTCGACACGATTACCGACGAAGACGTGACCCGCGTGGTGGGTGGTTGGCGAATCGAAACAACGTGGGCGATGCTGGATGCCGTTCGAGACGGTCACGTGGGCAAGGCGATCGAATGTCTGGACAAGCTGCTGATGTCCGGCGACGCTCCTCAGAAGATTCTGGGCGGCGTGACCTTTACGTTTCGGAAGCTGGCCGATGCGACCGAGATCGCTCGACAAACCCGCGACGTATCGGGAGCACTACGCTCCGCCGGCATTTTTCCGCAGGCGATTGCTGCGTCGGAGCAATATTTACGACGCATCGGATTCGACAAGGCCAGCCAAATTCTGCAACTGCTGGTGCAGGCCGACGCCAATATGAAGGGCGGTAGTCGAGTCGACGCGAGGCTGCAGCTGGAAGCGTTGTTCGTAAATTTGGCTACGTAGCGTGCGAAATTTACGTGGCGTGTGGAATGTCGTCGCCGTTGCCGTATGGGTAAAACAGGCGGCCGATTTCGTCCGCGAGGCGGAAAAAGTATTCGTGGCGAAACTGTTCGTAGCTGACGTCTGATGCGGAGCGAGGCACTTGAGTTGGGTACAGCGACGTGATGTTCTTGGTGAAGATCCGTTTGCCGCCGCCGTCTGTCGCCATTTCGTAAACGCTGACGATGGCATCGCAGCGTCCACGGAACAAGCTGGTGCTGTCGGGTTCGTACAACGAAAATTCGCTGATGTCGACGTACACCACATAGTTCACATCGAAATCCGCTCCGATTTCGGTCGGGCTGTCCCAGTCGGGATTGTTGATCAGCCATGCGTTGATCACATCTGGGTTGATGATCTGCACCTGATTTTTGTGCAATAACGCGGCCACGCGAGTCGACAGCAAACGGTCGATGTTGTCGTGAAATTTTGTCAGGTCGTCTGGAGCATAAGCCACCACGGCAACGCGAATGTCTTTGTCTGTGAACGACTTTTGCGTTTCTTTTTCGAACAGCGGCTGCAGTTGAGGCGGGCCGCCGATGAGGTAGCCCAGGAGGATGAAATAGTTGCATCCCGGAATGGTCAACAGCAGCAGGATGGCAAAGATCCACCTCGGCAACCAGCGGTGCCGCGAAGCCATTGAGATCGTTGGCTGAGGTGTGGCGATTGTGTTGTGAGACATCCTGTCTTCCATTTTGCTGAAGGTCACTGAAGGCTGCTTAATGTCGCTGTTGCTGACGGGGCATGAAAGTCATCCTGACGTTCGTCCGCCCCGGCCACCGGAGAATATTAGTGAATCGAATCGCCCATCTTGTAGTCGTACATATGCTGGCTAATGTGCAAGCCCACGCGATCCAGAAAGCTCTGAATGAATTGTTCTTCCGAACGCGCTTCTCGCGGAACCGGATACGAGGTCGGAAACTGCACGCTGAAACCGCGATCAAACACGGAAGAAACCGGCACAGAATACGCTGCCTTGGCTTCGCTTTTGCCGGTCAGCCGATTCTTCCTGTTATCACGGTTCACTTTGTAAACGCTGATATGTCCTTCTGCCTGGCCCTGCATCAGGTTTTCGCTTTCGGGCACGCGATGATTGATACTCCGCATCTGAACGTGCATGACGTAGGTGGCGTCGAACTCAGCTGCAAGTTCCGTGTAGTCGCCCCATTCTCCGTGGTCGTCGAACCAGCGGGCCACATCGCCAGATGGCACCACGTTAATTCCTTGGGTTTCCAGATCACGCGACACGCGGTCTAAAATGTCGATCTGCACCGATGGAAAGCCTTCTGTGACTTGATGCGGAGCGTCGCAGATAATCACGATGGCTTCATCGATTTCCGTCAGTTTTTCGCCCGTGGCGGCTGTAAACGGGGCTGTGACTTTGGGATCGCCGAACAAAGCTTTGCCACCCATCACAAACAGCGAACAACCAGTACTGGTACATAGCAGCGCGGCGAGCAGCAGCGCGGCGACCGACGGCACCATGCGAATCGGCGCCGGTAAATTTTGGTTGGTCTGAAGTGGCGGCGAGTGAGTCATAAACGTTTGTACTTCGATGCCGGGGAATTCTATTCCTAACACAAAATTCGCAGGCCCCAAACAATCAGTGTGAGTGTCAGATAGCCAAGACTGATTAAAATCAACCAATAGAAGGGTTCTTGAGTTCCCAGCCAGCGTCCGGATGCTGCGACGGTCAGGCACCACGGAATTCCGCAGGCAAAGATTGCTACCAGCGGAATTCCCACCGGGTTCGCGTTCCATGCTGCAGACATTTTTCCACGAACCACGTTGGAAAAGCATGTGGTCATACCGCAATGGGGACAATTCATGCCCGTGAACTTTCGAAATGTGCAGACCGGAAGTCCGAGCTGTTGATGCGTTCCAAAGCCTCGCCCATCCGGTTCTAACCAGCAGGCGATCACAAAGACCAGCATCAGCCCCAGCGCGAACAATGTCAGTAACAGACGAATGCTGCGTGGCGGTCGATTTTGAACATCAACAGGTAACACAGAACTTCCATTCCGCTATTTCGAAACAAACAAGTATCAGCCTCACGATATCAACTCAAGGGCAGCTCAGGGGCCGCCAGAGGAAGAATTTCCGAGTCAGCCCTCACACCGGCAATCGTTGCCGAAGCTTGCAGTCGTGCTTCAGCTGTGGTGAACAACCGTCGCAAAAAATGCCGGAAACGAATGAAGTCCGCCCGTCGCTGTGGGTTTGGTGACTTCAGCAGTCGCTGGTGTTCACCGATGATCTGGTCTTCCACATTTTGGAACTGCCAAAGTTTGATCGATCAAAATCAGAAATCTCCGCCTGCTCAGCGATTGAGAAGTGGTTATACTTCCTGAAACATGCAGAACACGCGGAAGCTGGAGATTTGATTCAAAAACTTGGCGACCCCGAATTTGAGGAAGCTGTAGGAGTACTGGATATGATTTCGCGAAGCTCCGAAGAGCGTCAATTTTACGAAGCACGTATGAAGGTTCTGCATGACGAAGAAGCGAGAATGATCGCCGCCAAAATGCAGGGAATAGAGCAAGGAATCGAGCAAGGGCTGGAAAAGGGGCGCGAAGAGGGCGAAGTTCTCGGCCAGATCAAAGTGTATCAGCAATTGCTTGGGGTGCAGGAATCACCTTCGTTCGAGCTTCGTCGAATGTCTCTGACGGAACTGTCCACCATGGTTGCCGATCTGAAGCAACAGCTACGTGACCGTGGGTGATTCCTCACAATTCTCGTGCTGAGAATTTCCTACGGTTGCACGTCAACTTCAATGAGCGAAAAGCCACTCAGTGCGGAACATTGGGCCTTGGCCAGTTCAACTTCCACATTTCCCACCATTCACTCCCACAACACCATGCCAAACATTCATTTCAATTTCCAACGTCGATTGGCTCGCCGAACTCTGTTGCGTGGAGCTGGCGTCTCGTTATCGCTGCCATGGTTAACAGCCATGCAATCCGCATTCGCCGAAACAGCAGCCAGCACGCCCCCGAAGCGTTGCCTAATGATGACACTGGGATTGGGTTTGGTGGCCGAAAATTTGAACCCGCAACAAGCCGGCCGCGACTACGAATCCAGCTTGTACCTGAAACCGTTAGAAGATCTGCGAGACCGCTTCACCGTGATGTCCGGCGTGTCGCATCCCGGCGTCGGTGGCGGACATCGGGCGGAAGCCAGTTTGCTGACCGCCAATCCGGTTGGCAGTTCGGGCCAAGGCAAGAATACGATTTCGCTGGACCAACACATGGCCAAGCATCTGGGCGACTTCACACGATTTCCCTCCTTGGTGCTCAGCAGCAGCGGCAGCAACAGCCCATCATACACAGAAAACGGCGCGATGATCCCCGCCGAATCTTCGCCATCGCGTCTGTTTACAAAGCTGTTCGTGGATGATTCCCCGGCCCAGCAGCAACAGCAGGCGCAGCGCGTTCGACAGGGCCGCAGCATTATGGATCTGGTGGCGACGGATGCCAAAAGCCTGTCGAAAGAACTCGGGGCTGGTGATCGAGATCGTCTGGACGCGTACTTCACCAGCGTCCGAGAACTTGAACTGCGCTTGGCGGAATCCGAGAAGTGGGCCAAGCTTCCCAAGCCGAAGGTTGATCAGCCGAAACCAGTGGACATTCGCAACCCCAACGACTTTGTGGGATTGCAACGGCTGATGAGCGACGTGATTCGGCTAGCTCTCGAAACCGATTCCACCCGCTTCATCAGCTATCACCTCGGCGGCAGCGGAGGCGTGGTTCCGTTACCGGGCGTGGATGAAGGCTATCATTCGTTAAGCCATCACGGGCGAGATGAAGACAAGCTGGAACAACTGGCAATTGTGGAAGCCGACATCATTAACGCGTGGGGACAGTTGCTGCGAAACTTGATGCAGACCGACGAACAGGGTCGCAGTGTGCTGGACAACACCTGCGTGATGCTGACCAGCAATCTGGGAAATGCGTCCAATCACGACAACCGAAACATGCCCCTGTTATTCGCCGGAGGCGGCTTCAAGCACGGTCAACACTTGGCCTTCGATCAAAAGAACAACCACCCCTTGCCCAATCTGTTCGTCAACATGTTGCAGCACGTCGGCCTAGAAGAAGACTCCTTCGCCTCCAGCACGGGCACCGTTCAGGGCTTGGAAACCCCATGATTTCTAGTTTTTTTAAGTAAAAATACGACTGGATGGGGTTTTCCGTATTTTGCATTCGTAGCTACGGGGGCTTTCCGCTAAGCTTTTCGCTGATCATGGTGACGAAGCACTATGTTTCCACGAGTAATGCCTTCTGCACTGCACTGCTCGCTCCGTCTTTTTTCTATCTGGAGACTGTTATGAAGAACCGAAGGAAGAGTGGTTTCACTCTCATTGAACTTCTCGTTGTGATCGCGATTATTGCGATCCTTATCGCATTGCTGCTGCCAGCCGTGCAACAGGCCCGAGAAGCCCCCGTAGAACACAGTGCAAGAACAACCTCAAGCAACTCGGGTTGGCGATGCACAACTACCACGACGTTCACAAGTGTTTCCCATCAGGATTCATCAACGACTACGGTCGTGCTCAAAACATTGCCAACCAAGATTATGTTCACAAGCTGACCGGAACCAGCACAACTCGCTCCGCAGCACAGTGGTCTTGGAGTGCGTTTGTTTTGCCATTCATCGACTTGGCGAACAACTATACTCAGCTGGGCGTTAGCGACGCGTTTGCCGCAGAAGCATTGACTCAGGTGTCAGTCCAAGGCCTGATGCAGACACCTGTGACATCGTTTCGATGTCCCTCAGATACAGGACCTGATATCAGCAGAATTGGCGAGTACAGACCGGGAGACACGGCGGGCGCGAGGCATGATGTCGCATTGTCGAACTATGTCGCCGTTTACGGCGGTTCAGGTGGTACTAACATTAATTTGGACGCCAGCAACGGTACTGCGGGTGTGATCTACAACGACAGCAAAGTCCGAATTCGTGACGTCACTGACGGTACCTCCAACACGATTATGGTCGGCGAGCGATCCTACGAAAAGGATCATGCTCGATGTGGTCGGAAGCAGACAAACGGTGCTGGTACAATGTACATCTCTGCAGCTTCCAATATGCTGAATCACGCTAACCGAGGCGGAAACGGCGCATTGGGAACTCCGGGTAACGGAATCAACTGGGATTCAACTATAGCCGACTGCGGGAACCTCTGGAACGCAAAGGCTCACTTTGCTTCGCATCACACAGGCGGTGCTCAGTTTACTCTGGCTGACGGCGCTGTTCGATTCATCAGCGAAAATGTCGACCTGACAACGTATCGCCGCCTTGGTAGCAAGGACGACGGTAACGTCATTGGCGAATACTAAGTCGACTTGCATCAAACTGCAGCCCGTCCGTGTTCGGACGGGCTGTTTCTAATTGTGACTGTTCATTGCCAGCACTGACAGGCGGCTGCTGGCCTAAATTCTCAAGGATTTTAGAGATGAAATTGATTTTTTCGGTGGCTGGTCTACTGCTGACTGGTCTGATTGTGGGTTGTGGCGGTGGTGGAGAAACCTTTGACCGTGTTGCCGTGTCCGGCACTGTATCACTCGAAGGGGATTCGAGTCGTTCCGGGAGCATCATCGCGACAGCCGACATCGATAATGGCACCAGTGAAGGCGGACGCCCCACCACTCAAGCTCTGCTCGTAGAAGGCAAGTTCGAATTTACGGCCGATCGTGGCCCTGCTCCCGGTGATTATGTTTTCGAGATCAGTTTGACTCCACTTGATGCCGAATTTGAGCTATCCGAAGACGGTGAAACAGAAACCAGTGGCGAAGCCGAGCTCTACAAGAAGATCGTCACCATTCCTGCCGGTGGCACCGACAGCCTAGCGATTGAGTTGACGAATTCAGACCGATCTCGAGCAGACGGC
>Ga0075117_1002115_pt1 | contig 11597 bp, 12 predicted proteins | sample AntAceMetag02UKJ_FD_69789 | JGI IMG/M metagenome (GOLD analysis project Ga0075117, IMG submission 69789) | Saline lake microbial communities from Ace Lake, Antarctica - Antarctic Ace Lake Metagenome 02UKJ | ecosystem: Environmental > Aquatic > Non-marine Saline and Alkaline > Saline | place... | reverse complement strand
CTGGAAGTGTTGTTTACGTGCTCCGTTGTCGCACTCCCGTGATCTCCATCACCCCAAAATTCAATAATGACATTCCACTAGTCACAGTAGCTGGTTTCAGGATTATAGAATTCTGAAAGAGTAAGCTCTCTCTGATCAACCGGAACTTGGAAACCATCGATCGGAATAGTAAAGTTCAAAAGCTGATTGAAAAAGTGAGACTGCGTTTTGCAGCATATCAGAGTCAGGGGATTCTTTTTGTTCAATCTGATGGCTGGCTTGATCAAGCTTGAAGCCATGTGCTGATTTACCAAACCCCAGAACGACCATGCGATTATGAGAATCGAGTAATGCCACGTCGTGGTTATGCTGCATGACAGCGCGCCCTTTCTCTGGATCAGCCAGAAGCGCATCGTAGCCGAAAAAGACCGACCGATAATCGACGCCCAGTCGTCCCAAAATGGTTGGTGCGATATCCAGTGAGCAAGCTAAAGTACTGCAGCGTGTTCCCTGGCCTTTTCCATTCGGTTGAATCATCAAAACCGGAACCCGATAGGAACTCATTGGAAAGAGCTGACTCCCGGAAACGCGGGCTCCGTGATCACCCATCACAATGAAGATTGTATTGCGATAGAAATCATGCTGCTCTGCTTCTCGAAAGAAATAACCCAACGCCCAGTCAGCATATTTTACCGCGTTCGCTCCAGATTGTTCCTGCTCAGGAATTCGACCTTCCGGATATGTGTAAGGTCGATGGTTGGATACCGTAAGGATCGTAGCAAAAAATGGATCTCCAGTTCCGTGTAAAAGATCGAGTTCGCCAAGCGCCTTTCGAAATAAGTCTTCATCACTGACTCCCCAGGCGTTGGCGAAGAGAGGGTCTTTAAAATCTGATTGTTCAATGAAATGATTGAAACCGTTCGCTTTCATGAACGAACGCACGCCGTCGAACAGCCCTCGGCCTCCGGTCATAAACAGACGCTCGTATCCACGCTTGGCAAGAACATTTGCGATAGTAAATACACGGTCGGAATGATCTCGTTTGAGAATGGACTCGGTGGGAATCGGTGGCATGGAAGTCAGCACCGCTTCCAATGCACGTGCAGTTCGATTTCCCGTGGCGTAGAAATTGTCAAACAAGATCCCTTTGCGGGTCAGCTCATCAAAGTGGGGGGTAAGCTTCCGGTCATCACCCAAAACACCGATAAAGTCAGAACCCAGGCTCTCTTCCAAAATCAGTACAACATTGAAATCTTGTTTTGGTCCGTTGGTGTCAACAATTCGGTCGACAGGATTGTTTGATCCTGTTTTCAGTATGTCTCCCGCTGCTACGACCTGTTGTTGTAACCGTTGAACAGAATCAGAACTGTCGAGTGTGACATAATTCTCTTTGAAGTCGAACCGGCAAGTCCAGGCATAATACACAAAACTATATAATCCATTCCAAGTGCATTCGTTTGCGACACGATCACGCGATATCTGTCGACTGTCTGCTCCGATTGTGGACCATAATATCATAATTCCTGCGAGGCAACTTACCAGAATTCCATAACGCCGTTTCCAGGGCATTGGCGTTGCGATTCTCTTATGAAAATGCTTCCGCAATAGAAACCAGAGACTTCCTCCGCACGCACCAACAATGGCGATCAGGTCAATGAGTGGATATGACTGCCAGATATTACAGCAGACCTCGGTGGGGTAGACTATATATTCAAAAGCAATGTAATTCAGTCGCGATTGAAACTCATCGAAGAACATGAATTCTGCCATACACAGGAACGGCAGAAATAGAAACGCAATGCCCCATGCCGCATCCAGAAACAAGCGACTTGTCTTCCCAATTATTCTGCGATTAGAAACGACGGTAATGTGTACTAATTGAGGTACCACTAAGCACAACGCAACGAGCACGTCGAACCGCATTCCAACAAAAAACAGACTAAGTCCATGCCACAGTGAGAGCTTTTCAAAATCAGCATAAGTCACCACCATGACAGTTCGCAGTAGTAGAAGGTAGGAAACAGTAATTGCAAAGATGATGGCAATGACTGAATACCGGCCCGACCATTCAGATAAGGCGGAATACCAGTTCCGTACGGTATCAACAAAGCCGGAATGTTCCTTCAAAGCGCCTTCCGATAATTTATCCAATGCATTTGAGCCTGGACTGGATAACCCCGGAAGCGTGTTCGATGGTGGTGACACATATGACATGTAACGAAAGTCCTTTTTCGTAAAGTCTCATATTTGGTGTAATAATTTGGTGTAATAAAACTGTCAGTTAAGTGATCATCAATCAATGATTGCCAGCGGACAGACTGGGGAGCAATGTGTTATTTCAAACAAATAAAGAGCTGACTTAGCCCGTTCAACAGAACGTCATATTCACAATCCATTGGTCAATTTGAGTTCATGGGAATTTCTAAAAACTTAGTAGTTCATAATAAAAAAAGGGAAGCAAAGAATCTAAATTTACCGCGCTTGCAATCTACGCTAGTGAAGACTTCTATGAGCGAGGGATCTTCCGCTGACGTTCAAGCCTGTCAGCCAGCTCGATACACTCACTCGAATATCTCTACTGAATTTTGTATTTACACTTTCCATCACAAGAAGCTCAACTCCTAAAATCTTAGTAATTTCGATTAAAAAAATTGGATATTGGAATTTCATTCAACTAGTCTTCATCGATACTTTCAGGTGTCTGATGTTCCGACAGTTCGTGCAGTTCAATTCGGTTGTCGAAAACTTCGAAGTCACGAACGGGAATATCAAAGTCATGTAAAACACTTGCAGACCAAGTTGGCCAAGGCGACCAGTTAGTTCGAGACGAAGCAAGCACATCCATTGGTAGCCACAAAAATCCGATTAACGCTGCCAACATCACAAAGCTGCAATACGCCGCCGGACCTGAAATTCGAGACCGACCACCGAATTCATTACTCTTCGCAATTTGGGTGAGGCGGCGAGCGCGCAGGGCAACGATGCTCTTTCCTCTTCCAAATGCCAGTGATGTGGGTGCCTCTTCCGCTTGCGATGCGCTGTATTCCATGATTGTAAGTAAAGTTCGCAAATACATGGCGATATCTGCTGGTGAATCAATTGCTGCCTCGTCACAGGCGAATTCCCGACTGATGGAAGACTGCTGCGATGCCCACCAAACCATCGGATGAAACCAAAAAACCACTTCCACTACACGCTGTAGAAATAATTGCAGTGGATGTCCGGTTTTGAGATGTTCTAATTCATGCCGAATGATGAAGTTGAATTTCTGACGATCAAATCCGAGCAGATATTCTGGTACGACAATGTAAGGATAATGAAACTGTGAGCAAAATGGAGTCGTTAACCTTGTACTTGTTAATAATCGAAGTCTTTGTTTTGATGGAAAGGATGCCATTTGAGGCAGGTCGTTTTGATTCTCATTAGAAATAAATTTGTCGAGATCAACAGGTTGGCAAGTCTTGAGAAAACGATTGACTTGAAAAGAGCGAATGAAAAACACCATCAAAGAGACTGCAGCCCCGGCTAACCAAACAAAAAACAATGCCTGTCCTAACTGCATTTCTATTGTGACAAGTGCTGTTGCGTGTTGTGTATCAATTGCAGCCCAGGGTTGAAATAATCTTGGGTGGGGGAACAGCAGGGCAACTCCGACCAGCGAAAGTAGAACCACATAGCAGACGGTCCATAAACGACACTGCATCCGTTCGCAATTTACGAGCCGTCCTAACCAATGGGCAACAATAATCACCAGTGCAACTTGCACTGAGAGTGAAACAGCTAATTCCAAGAATTGTGTTGATGTCATGAGCCTTTCTCCAAAGATTGGATTGCCTGTTTCACTTCTTCGATGTCCGACATTGACATAGAATCGCTTTCGACAAGGCTGAGCATAAGTGACTTCACCGATCCCCCGAACAGTTTCTTAGTAAGGTCATCTGCCATACTCAGGCTAATTTTTTCTCGCGAAACAACTGGCTCATATACATACGCACGGCCTTCTTTCATCCGTCGGACGACTCCACGCGTCTCATCCAGTATCTTCAGTGTTGTCATGACGGTCGTATAAGCGAGTGGACGTTCAAGAGTATCGACGACATCCTGCACAGTGACTCGTTGTTTCTGCCAGACAATATCCATTACTTCGAGTTCGCATTTGGTCAGATGAAATTCAGGCATAATATTCTTTCCACGCGAATTGATCACTAAATTAAATGTCGAAATTTAATTTTATAAGGAGAACTATATTTATGGGGTATCTGAAATGGTTTCGATATCAAAACCTGGTTTGTCTACGAGCCATTTCCTGGTATTTATCAGAGTTAATATTTTCCGAGATCATCTGAACGCGGCCATCGGCCCACAGAAAATTCGCACCACCTGGATGACGACTGGAAAATTCGCACTCATCACAGGAATAGCAATTAGGCGTTGTCATTGCCATTCCCACGAGTCGGCAGGCAGCGTCTTCGCCTGTGGATTCTACGCCGAGCCACGTTGATGGTACCTTTGCCATCGTGCGTTCTCCCACAATGATTGTGTTGCTTAAACCGCGCATTAGTTCGGCAAAGCGAACTGGTCTGGATTCGAGAAACGATCCGTCTCCAAGTGGAGCAGGAATTTCATCGTCTGGTTCGATCGTTCCGAAGACTCCAAGATAGCTTGCAGTCGGAAGTTCTAACAAAGGCGACATGGTCACTGTTCCCGCTAATTCATTCTCTTGAAAAAGCATAAATGTCGGGTCTGTAATGTCTGAGGGGCAGAGAAAGACGGGAATCGAAGTATGACGCGCAGACTCATTAAACGAGTGTCCAATAATTTGATTACGGTCAATTTGACTGTAGAGTGCTCGTTGTTCCAGATACGGTAATAGCGTAACGGCCCAGCTATAAGCAGATTTCCCGGATGCCTCCCATTGCCAGCCGGGAGGCATACAATGATTGGTATCATGATAAGAATGGAGTGCGAGTCCGATTTGCTTGAGCTGATTTTTGCATTGTAATTGACGTGCAACTTCGCGGGCAGAACCGACAGCAGGCAGGATCAGGCCCATCAGAGTACCGATGATCCCAAAGGTTACGAGTAATTCAAGAATCGTAAAGCCACAACGTGACTGCCGCGCTCGAGACAGCTTGTTGAACGATTTAAATCCACGAAGACTAAAACATTTCAACTGCTGACGTTGCGAACATTCGCTGATGCCGGTCCGTCCATTCTGCATGCGTAGAAATCCTTTTCATCTTTTTCAGTTCACTATTGAGGGGCCTTTCTACTAATCTTCTAGTATTTTGTCAAGCGGAATTTCTGGATACTTCTATGTGGGGTACTGAGACGCTCATCAAACCTGATCCAGAACTTGCTATTCCATTCAGATTTCTGACTTTGCCAGCAGAATGGTTAATAACAAAGATGAGCTTTCAACTGCTTTGACGGAGTGAGGTTCTCCCCCGTTAAGAAAGAGCAAATCTCCCGCTCTCATATCAAGATCGCTCCCCAGAGTGTTGAAGATGACTCTCCCTTCCAGGCATTGAACTGTGATCGAGGCTGAGGTTGAATGAGTCGCAATCTCTTTGCCTGCCTTAAGAATCAGTCGGATGATCTCAAGTTTGTCTGTTTTTACTAACGTATGGGTTTTGGTTTCATCAAGATTAGCAGTCAATGGTCGAATATCAACAATAGTCCCTGGTTGAGCATGTGGAATTGCCATGATTTCATTTCTCCATAATATCTTGGTTTTTGTAGTCTTAACCTATTCTCAACTGGTTCTGATTTTTTGAGCCGTCACTTTTTTTTGATCGCTTCAGTAGTCAGATTATTGTCAGGCATGAGAGTCATTCTCTGATAAAAATGATTGCAGGAAACGAGAGCATCAATACTGTGATCAAACTGAAGTTTCATTTGAATATAAAAACGCAAATGTCCTAAAACCTCAGGAATATTTATCTGGGTCATCCTGTTCTGAATTTCCAAATATTTCCACCAAAATTGCGCTCGGACTGAGACTTTTCTGAGCACAAACATAGCGTAGAGATTTACCACCACAACTATAGTCAATCCCATACTTCTCAAAGACTGCGATCGACTCCGGATACTCTGCTACCCAATCTACAATCGAATCTTCCATTTGCAGTCGTGACATGGAATTGGTTCCTATTCAAAGAGGCGGTAAGCCCTTCCTGTATTGGATTGATTAACTGTGTTGAATTGATAAACATTGTTGACATGGAAAACACGCAGAGCTATATTCCGCATAAGTGGTATCACTTATACTTGTTTAGGAAATACAGGTCAACTTATGCAGCTTACCATGCAGACTGACTATGCTCTGCGCACTTTGATGTTTCTGGCATCCAGAAGTGAGCGAGCCAAAATAGCCGATGTGGCAGGACTCTTCGATATCTCAATTAATCATGTTGCAAAAGTGGTGAGCCTGTTATCGCGTTACGGTTATATCCGCAGTGTTCGCGGTCTTGGTGGTGGGATCGAATTAGCAAAATCGCTTGATGAGATCAGACTGGGAGAAGTGATTGAGCATTTCGAAGGAAACTTGCATCTACTCGAGTGTGTGAATACCAAAAACGTCTGTGTCATTCAGCCCTTCTGTAAATTAAAAGGTGTACTTGCTGAAGCAGAACGTATTCAACTCGAATACCTCAACAGTGTCACACTGGCAGATGTGACTCCCTCAGCTCGACAGTTAAAGAGCATCACCTGATTCATGTTTCGCCCGTGAAAGAGGAAATCAGAGCACTTGGCGGAATCTGGTACGCGAAGCATAAAACCTGGATGATGCCTGATGAGACAAGTTGGCAGGCGATTTTAAACCTCTTACCTGGCGATTTTTGAGTTAGAGTCATTCTTGAAACCATATTCAGAGAGTTAATTATGCAACATATCACTCATAAAATATTCTTCGGTTTGATCGTGATCGCTGTGATTATTTTGTTGGAAGCTGGAAGCTGGAAGGATTCTATTTCGGACTCGACTCATGCAGGTGAAACCAAAAAACAGCAGATGAAACCAAAAAACGAACTCCTGCCAGCAACAAAGGCAGAAGCCCAAGTCCGAGCCAGATTGCTGCATGAGACGATACACGGTTCATTGCAGGTTATGCATCGTGATTTTTTCGTGGAAGATGAGAGTATCACGATTCCGTCTCATTCGCTGGAAGATGTTTTTAAAGAGTTAGAGCGTACATTTGGAGTCAAGGTCCGCTGGCTGGCAGTCAATGCAAAGGCAATGAATATCGATAATGAGGCCAAAAGTGATTTCGAGAAGTCTGCGGTGAAAGTATTATCTGACGGCAAACCTGAGTATGAAATGTTAGCAGACGATACCTATCAATTTGCAGGTTCAATTCGGTTGCCTTCCCAGTGTTTGAAATGTCATCTTCCCAGAAGGACGAGTAATAAAGACCGTGTGGCAGGACTCGTAATCTCTATGCCTCTCAGGAAACAGAAATAAGGCATCTGATAAAGACCAGAATGCACCGTAAACACGAATTGTATCAACCACAATTACCCTGCTCTGCAATCCGGAATGGTTTTATCTTTACGTGACAAAGCACTACGCGTCACAGAACAATAAGTTCTGTGACGCGTGTCATTCATGGGGGCAGGTCAATCTCTCTAGCACGAATCGCAGGCGCGTAAGACGATGGCCTGAGAAAAAGGCAGAGTCCGTAATCCAGCCTCAGCATCAACTTCAAGTTGAATGATTTATTGACGTGATGAATCGTCGGTTTATGATTCCTGAATCCAGGCCCAGGCCTTGTCAATTTCCGCAACATCGAAGTACTGAATCTTAGCCATCGTGAATGGGGAACATACCTTTGCCATCCATTTTTCCCATGTGGTCTCGCCGACAAGTGCGATGCGCTCAATGCTGGTACAGTGAGTGGTGGAGAATTTGATGTCATCCCACAAGGCGTGCATGTCCCAGCCATGAAAGTCATGGAACTCTGCCAGTATTCTGACTTTTCCAGTACCACTCGCGGCATCGATAGCTGGGGTAAATACCTGATAGTCTTCGTCATGTAGTTTCCCGGAGAGTTTGAAAGCAAGAATATTGTCTGCGGGTGATGCTAGTTGTTCAATCATCGTGAATCTTTCTATGTGGGGTTTGCCTATGACATAATCCATAAGTCATTGTGGATAGAATCCTCTTTTGTGATCTTTCTATCAAGATCACGCTCATTCGTCTTGATTGGGTCACTTGACGTGTCCCAAAATCCTGCTTCATAATAACTGACAGTATCCAATTTCCAAGAATAATTTAATAGGAACTTTCTATATGGGCAATTCACCAAAGCCATTCATTTATTTTTGTCGTTACTTTTTTCGTTACATTTTATATGTATACAAAATACTATTAGGCTTAATGGTATTGATCATTTTCGGTGGTTTCACCGTTTCCCACTTAGAAAAGCTAGATCTGGGCGATGGAATCTATTTCGCTTTCATTACCGGATTAACAATCGGCTATGGCGACATTGTTCCCGTAACCCTCTGGGGACGCGTGGTGAGTGTCGGAATTGGCCTGATCGGGATGATTTTTATTGGAGTATCCGTCGCGATTGCCACACAAGCCCTGGCGGCTACAGTCAAGGACATTGAGCAAATAAATCATGAACCCACAAATTGGAACTAAATTGAGACGATGCCCGCAATGAGTATTCCAGTCCAGAGACGGACAACAGCCTTTATTCGTGAGAAGGAAAATATAGAATCATCGTTTGTATTTTTGGTATCAGTGAGAATTTCAAAACTGAAATGCATCCGCTGATAGAATTAATCCCCCAAGTGCGGAACTGATACTTTAACATTAACAACGTCCTCATTTTTCGCTTGACGATCTCTCCCTGGTTAAACAGAATTTCACCAATTCTCCCATTAATGGGTGATACCGAAATTATTCAGTCCAATTCAACTTCGCTGCTCGAAACAGAAGGACACGCAGGTGAGAGAAGCAGATAAAACCTGGACGCTGAATAATTCGACGCGTGCGAGCAATCCCGGCAACTTGAACGTAAATCCGTTTCGATGGTTTCGCCATTATCCAACGTGGCCGATGATTTGGTGTTGCAGTTTGTTGTTATTCGTTGCCTTGGCATGTTTGATCAATTGGAAGTTTTGGATTGCTGCCCTGTTGCTTCTTGGGATGAATTGGCTCTATTGGCAACGCGTCCGTGATCATTTTCGTTATGGATGCGCAAATCCGGCATTCATCGTTTCCCTGGACCCCATGTTGATTGCCGTTTCAACGGATCTCACGAAAGGCGTCGGAGAGTATCCGGTCGTTAAGATCATCAAAAAGTCTCTACCGATGGCGTGCTGCCAGATTCCACAGGTTGGTTCCAGGCTTTCGACGGTATCGCTTTACAAAGCGAGTCCAGATGACAAATTGCCTCACTGGGTCAATTTCGATCCACGTCCAATTGACTGCGCCACGGAAGACATGGATGCAATCCAGACAGTCATGAGTACTTTCACAGATGATGACTGGAACGAATTAAAGTTGTGGCTGAAGCAAGTACCTTACCCGTTTCGTTGTGGGCTCTATCCCATTAAAACAAGCGAGTGACCACACGCTTGGCAGCGAATCAAGGCATGCACTGGAGCGGCGATTAGTGCCTGTCTCGAAATTAAAGGAGCACTGGCCGTCGCCCAGTGATACCAAACGTGAGCAGGCTTAAATCATGAGTGTTACAAACGGATTCCTGAAACTTTCCCTCGACGAATTCGAATTGTTGAAGAAGGATCGTGATGCGTTCGAACGTCGGGCACGAGAATACGACGAATCGAACGGTTATCTAGACATGGATAAGGCGGGTTACGAACTTGCCTATATGCTTGACGATTCACTCACTGAATATTCTGACCCCGAAAAACAACCGTTTCAAAATATTGCGGGCGTTCTATTTGGCGGAAACGCGTTGCATCCCGATTTGGACCTTGGTTATGGCCCCGCTGTCATCATTGATCGCCAGACAATGAAAAACGCAATTGAGGAATTTCTCAATCTTCAATTCGACCAATTCTTCAAATTCGCAAATGATGAATTGGTTGCTGACATGCTGATATTCGATGTTACTGAGGATGCAGTCAGGGACTATCATTGGACGTACTTAAACAGCCTGATAAACTTTCTTCAGGATGCCGTTAAACAAAACGCTGCCGTTGTCCGCTACTAAACGCGAGATAACAATACGATGAACCGAAGTCGCGGAGTCGGCGAATTTAGAATAAAAAATCACTTGTCGCGACTCGGTAATGTGGGTCGTGATGCTTGCCCGGTAGAGACAACACCACCTTCAGGTTGCTACAGCGCCAATGCGCAGATGTTGGAAATACATCGGCAGCCAATCAGAGAGTCGGGGTTTGCCGATTCCGCTACTTTAAAGTTCCCAGCCACGCCAATAAATCAGCCACATCTTTAGCAGACATCTCGCTGAGAAGCAGTTCAGGCATCAGAGATTTCTGTTGCGGAATGGCATTCTCCACTTCACTTGTTTTAAATCGATGCTCTTTCCGTTTTGCGTCGCGAATGATGATTTCCTGTTGTGTTTGCTTAACCATCAGTCCGCTGAAAACTTTGCCGGAACTAGTTTCAATGATCCACGTGCGAAACTGAGGGTCGATTGTTTTTGAAGGTTGGAGAATGTTTTCCAATATTTGTGCTTTCGTCAGTTTCTTAGCCACATGTGTCAACTCCGGCCCTAATGGTTCGCCTTTCCCCGATACCTGATGACAATTGCGACAACTGATCGATTGCCCTTCGAAGAATAGTTTTTTGCCAGACTCACTATCGCCTTTTAACGAGAGCAGACTGTTGATGTCGATCGAATTCCCCAGACGTTTAATTCGTTGACTGTCAGGTAGAAATGACTCAAACAAATCGCGGGCCACCATATTCTTGGAAGCTGTTGTTCTTTCCACTACTAATTTTGCGATTGAATCGGGTATCCTTTTTTCAGATTGCGCACTGGCGAGCAGGAGCGCGCCTTCCGTGGAAGCAGTCAATTCGTCGATGAGTTTTTCGCGTTCTGTTTTACGCAGGGAACTTTGACGTGCTAATTCCTGTTCAACTCGTTCCAAGGCTTTGGCTTGGTCTGCTGCGCTTACTGTCGCACGTTTTTCCAGATTTGCATAACTGCGTGCAAGCAGTTTCTGTTTCGCTTCACGTTCGATAAGAATCTTGTTACCGGTAGATTTTTCGTCCAGTTCGATCAGCCGTTGGAGCTTTGCCTGCAATGCGGTACGCTGAGGCAGGTTTTGTATCCAGTCGTGAATTAACGCAAGACCACGTCGATCAATGATAGTCGAACCAATATGCGGCATGTGCCCTGGTCCCCGTTTTGCCATCCGCATATACATAATGGAACGGTAAGGGTCTCCCGGCGCGAGAATTTCTGCTTTGTGGATTCCGAAGGTACCTTGTGTGGGACGCACGCCCAATGCTTCTGATTTCTCTAATGCTTTTTCGTAAGCAATATGAATGCGCGCTGCGCCGCCGCCATGTTCCCGATGGCAGTGTGCACAGTTCGTATGTAAGTAGGAACGCCCGCGTAGGTACAAGTCGGCTGTTGAATCATACGGATCGACCAATCGGGGAAGATA
>Ga0075117_1002099_pt1 | contig 11651 bp, 11 predicted proteins | sample AntAceMetag02UKJ_FD_69789 | JGI IMG/M metagenome (GOLD analysis project Ga0075117, IMG submission 69789) | Saline lake microbial communities from Ace Lake, Antarctica - Antarctic Ace Lake Metagenome 02UKJ | ecosystem: Environmental > Aquatic > Non-marine Saline and Alkaline > Saline | place... | reverse complement strand
TCGATTCCGAAAAGCTTTTTTGAACAGAAGCCTCCCATTTTTTACCTGAAAAAGAATCTATATCCCAATAGGGCACCGTTGGATAACTCGTATATCTTGGGCCAGGGACATTATATTTTTGAATAAGGCTACACATCGTATTACAAGGTTTAAAACAAAGGTATGCGCTAGTAATATTAGATTATATGACAATTATCATGTTCGGTCTATGCAAACTTATGGGCATTAGGAGTTTGGCAACAGACAATTAACACCGTAAGGCATGCTATCAGTAGCTTTTTAAATAAATTTAAGGACGGTTTGCTGATTATCATTGAAGTAGAAAATGCTTTTCAAGTCATGAAATCATAGCTGCAAAACTTTTCTTTTACATAAGATAGCCGATGTGTAAAAGCGAAAAATTTATAGCTCAAATTAATATGGTTATTTAAACTATTCGGAGTTATTCTATTAATAGGTCTCTTTCATCCAGTTGTAAGGTTTACGCTTTATCCAGAGGCCTCTGGTGAAATCTGGAAAATCCTGTGGTTCGCCGTTATTAGCTATAGAAACTTCGGACAACGGAGTTACAGCACTCCATGCAGCAGCGTCATAAGCATCCATTGGTGGCGCTATATTAGCTTTGGCAGATTCTACAAAGGAATTCAATACAAAGAAATCCATTCCGCCGTGTCCTGCGTCCAGGGCATATTCCCCATACTTTTTCCAAAGGGGATGGTCATATTTTTCCAGCCAAGGGGTGGCCTCGTCCCATTTATGTGCCTCCGATTGCCCTTCTACGTAGATTCTATTTCCATCTACCTCCCAAAGTCCGTTTGCACCTTGCACTCTAAATCCTAAGGAGTAGGGTCTTGGCAAATTAACATCGTGGGTAATAATAATAGTTTCCCCGTTCGCTGTATCAATAGTAGTTGTGATTACATCTCCTTGTTTAAATTTCACCTTAGTGTTAGGGTGGTCTTTTCCTCCGACATCGGTAACGTAATTATGTAGACCAATACCCTTACTTGCGTGTGAAGTTAGGGACATAAAACGGTTTCCACGGTTTATATCGGCCATAACGGCTACGGGACCCAGACCATGAGTAGGATAGACATCGGCGTTTCGTTTAACGGAATGTTCCGTTCGCCATTTGGCTTCAGAAATTCCTTTCTCTCCAAACTCTGCACCTTTACCATAGGCTGTTTTTCCATCGTTAAATTTCACATGACGTAAATCGTGTTGGTAGCCGCATCTAAGATGTACCAACTCTCCAAAAACGTTTTGCTTTACCATATTTAAAGCAGCAAGTACGTCTCTGCGATAATTCACGTTCTCTAAAATCATAATGTGTGAGCCTGTAGTTTCATGCGTGTTTACCAAGTCCCAGCATTCCTCCAAAGTGTTAGAGGCAGATACCTCTACCGCTGCATATTTACCCGCTTCCATTGCGTCTACAGCCATACGGGTGTGCCAAAGCCATGGCGTAGCTATAAGCACGGCGTCAACCTCTTTAAGCTCTAAAAGATTTTTATAGTCGTTATCATTAGATCCAAAAACCTGAGGGGCTTTTGCACCTGCTTTTGAAATTAAGTCATTTGCAATAGTTATTCTGGCAGGATCTACATCACAGATAGCCGTCACGTTTACATCTTTTCGTAGTAGAAGGTTTTGTAAGTGATTTGTTCCCCGAAGTCCTACGCCGATAAGGGCAACGTTTAGTTTGTCTGCAGCACTGTAAAGATTCGTAGCAAAGCTTGGGATAGCGCATAGGCCTGCGCCAGCTAGCGATGTATTTTTAATGAAATTACGTCTAGATCTCATGATGTAGTTTGAATTTAGACCATTAAAATAGGCAAAAATGATATCATTTTAAAGGATATAATATCAATATGCATAACCATAAACCTTTTTAATAACCATACATCTAAATAGATGCTCTATTTTGGCGACAATCCTTACTTTTGTACCCTAAATACTAGAACCATGACATTACTTTTAATGGCTGCCGGAAGCGGCAGCAGATACGGAAAATTGAAACAATTTGATGAATTAGGTCCTAAGGAGGAATTCCTAATGGAGTTCGCTATTTATGATGCTTTAAAAAATGATTTTAAACAAATTGTAGTCATCACTAAGAAAGAGAACGTTAGTTTTTTGAACGATTATTTGAGTGAAAGGTTACCCAGGAATATAAAATTAGATGTTCTGGCACAAGAACTAACAGATGTGCCGGATGGGGTGAGCTTTACAAGAGAACGTAAAAAGCCTTGGGGAACTGCACATGCGGTTTGGACTGCAAGAAACGTTATTAACGGACCATTTGTTGTGATTAATGCTGATGATTTTTATGGGCAGGCAGCTTATAAAAAAGCAGCAGATTTTATGAAATCCGATGACAATGCATACGCATTACTAGGCTATACATTAAAAGATACCCTTTCTGAACATGGATCAGTATCTAGAGGTGTTTGCAAGGTGTCTGGAGCTGATTTACTATCTGTAGAAGAGCGATTGAAACTGGTTCAAAAAGCAGACAATGTGCTAGATGAAGATACCGGTTTGGAGTTTACAGGTGAAGAACAAGCGAGTATGAATTTTTGGATTTGTAGAACGTCAATTTTTACAAAAATAGAATCGGAATTCAAAATTTTCTTGAATGATCCAGATCGTATCGCGAATAGCGAACTCTACTTGCCCTTTATGATACAGGAGATGCTTCAGGCAAAGGAAATAGATGTGAAATGTATTCCATCTGGTGGTGATTGGTTTGGTGTAACGTATGCCAGCGATAAAGAAACTGCTATGGAAAGCCTAAAAGATAAAACTAATCAAGGCCAGTACGTTTCCCCTTTATGGAATCATTAAAAACTACATATACCCCAGAAGAACTTCAAGAAGTTCTGGGGTGTTTTGTAGTAGAAAAACAACAATTTAATTTTCAGCCCCTTACTGCGGGCTTAATAAACGATACGTTTTTGGTTTGTAACGAGGAGAAACCCCTGTATGTGCTCCAACGGATCAACCATGCTATTTTTCCTGATATTAGCGGATTAATGAAAAATGTTTCCAGTGCTTTGGATGCATTAGACGCGAACGATTATTCCGAGATTAGACTTTTAAAAACAAGGGAGGGGTCTTATTTTACGAAGGTGACTTCCGGTTATTGGAGGTTAATGAGTTTTATTGCGGATAGTACCACCTATAACACTACGGAAAAAGAAGAAACGGCCTTTGAGGCAGGACGCGTAATAGGAAATTTTCACCTGCTTCTGCAAGACCAGAACCTTTTAGAATACACCGATACTATTCCGCGTTTTCATGACATGACTTTGAGGGAGCAACAGTTTGCGGACGCACTGGCTACTGCCGATGACTCAAAACTAAAAATTGCCAGTGACGCAATCGCTTTTGCGAAAGACACGCTGAATACTTTAAAAGACATACAGATGGATGCCTTGCAAGCACGTGTATGCCATAACGATACCAAACTAAATAATATTCTGTTTTCAAAAGAAACAGGCAAAGGACTATGTCTTATAGATTTGGATACGATTATGAAAGGGTACTTTTTTTATGATTTTGGTGATGCTATTAGAACCGTAGTCAACACTGCACCTGAAGATGAAAAACAATTGGAGCTTATTTGCTTTAAGGAACATTTGTTTAGCGCTTTTGTAGCCGGTTTGGCCAGTAACCCTGCGTTTTTAAGCAAGGCAGAACTAGAATCCTTACCTATGGGAGCGGTTTTTATGCCCTTTATTCATGGACTTAGAGCCTTGACAGATTATCTGGAAAACAACAGGTATTACAAGGTTGCCTATGAAAACCAAAATTTAGATCGCTGTGTAAGTCTATTTGATTTTTCAAAAAAAGCGTTGGATAAGATTCCTTTTATGGAAACAGAACTAAAGCGTTTATTTTCGAACACGTAAGTTCAATCTTTAGCAATATAACTTAATTAAAACTACGAGTTCTACCCTTTTTGGAATGCTACTTCCAAAACGTGTAAAACCAAAAAGAGTCCGGGTATTTAAAACCAGACTCTTTTACGAGAACACTATATGAAAATGAAAAATTGTTATTTTGTATTTAATACATAGTAAAAGTACCTTCTTTGTGCCGTTCGTAAAACTAATTGTTGTGAACCTATGAAAATTTGTGGTGTATCAAGACAATATTGTTTTTAACGGATTTCTTAGCTATCTTATATCGTAAGACCAATTAAGAAAAGAAGAGCGATGAGAAGTTAATTATTTTGAGCTTAGTACATTTTTAAATGAATTCAAAAATATAGTAAGTCCCGGAAAGCGTTAGAATAAATCGTGTCTGATAGAAACTGTCGAAAGTATTGCCCATAAAAAAAGCCGATGCTCCCACCGGCTTATGCTAACTAACTCAAACTTTTTGTTTATTCTTTATGAACAACTCAAAGATAATTTGTTTCGCTTGTGCAAAGTGTTAACATATAGCTATCTCTCTGTTAAATAGTGTTATGATTTTGACCGCGGAGTCTATATTTACCATATCAAGCTAAAGCCTTATTGCTATGAAAAGAAGCTATCATAATACTATTTGTTTTTTAGTCCTATGCTTTATTATGCAAGTAAACGGGCAGGAAGTAAAAGGAGATGTTGTCTTTGCAGGTGAAAATTTTATAGAGAAAATGCACATAGGTAGTCTTGACTTGGCAATTTTACTGATGGAAAACGGAGCCTTTTCTGAAAGCCTGGATGCAAGTAACTGGCAGACCAAAGTGGAGGGAAGAGACAAAAAGGTAAGTGAAGGAAATCTTGCAGCGCTTAGGGACAAAACCATCTTAAGGAATATTGAAAATGGCAGTTCCAATCTAACAAAGGAACAAACTTCAGATACCGCTATTCTTGAAAAAATAAAAATAGCTCATGGTGGCAGTGCAATAGATAGTATCGCTACTGTGGAAGCTATTACGGAAACCTCAGAAATTGAGTTCAAAGTACGCATTGACATAAAACGAAAATTTTTACGGTTAGAATCGCTTTCCCCAAGCATTAGTTACATTGAACAAATAGAGGATGAGACGGGTTGGATTTATCAATCTGGAGAAATTCAAGAAATGCCCGATAATCGGGTTGCAGAAATGAGAAATACTTTTTATTCGGGACTTTTTCTTTTACAAACCCCAATGTTAAATCGGATAAAGGTGCTAGCCGTAAAAGATAATGGCAATGGCTTTAAAGTGCTAAAGCTTGATTTGGACGGAACCATAAGCGGTATGGTTATGGATGCCTTAACCAACAGATTGGTCGGAACCGCAAAATTCAACGCTTTGGGTAGTGAGATTACCTATTTGTCAGATTTTAGAGAAGTTAATGGGAGTCTTATACCATTCAAAGAAGAGGTAGAGACCGATGGGCAAAACGTGCTTATTCAGAACAGTTCTTACACCATAAATCCCGTTTGGGATATCAATGTTTGGGAACGCCCTAAATAAGTAACTATATTTCGATTACTTAAAAATTTACAACCCAGACTTGTTTCGTAAAATCTTTAGTTACGTAAGCTCAGTGGTATTTGTCTTGACTGATTTAAATATTACTTAAAGGCAGGATATCCTGTGATATCAGCACCCGTAATTAATAGATGGATGTCGTGTGTTCCTTCATAGGTAATCACACTTTCTAAGTTCATCATGTGGCGCATAATGCTATACTCACCTGTAATTCCCATACCGCCCAATATTTGTCGGGCTTCACGTGCAATTTTAATGGCCATGTCTACATTGTTGCGTTTTGCCATAGAAATTTGAGCCGTAGTCGCTTTGCCTTCGTTCTTAAGTTGTCCCAGTCTTAGAGCTAGTAGCTGTGCCTTAGTGATTTCGGTAATCATCTCCGCCAGTTTCTTTTGTTGTAACTGAAAGGCAGCTATGGGTTTTCCGAACTGCACGCGCTCCTTGGCATATCGTAATGCCGTATCGTAACAGTCCATTGCGGCGCCAATGGCACCCCAAGCAATCCCATAACGTGCAGAATCCAGACATCCTAAAGGAGCACCTAGGCCGGTTTTATTAGGTAATACGTTTTCTTTCGGGACTTTTACATTATCAAAAATTAGTTCTCCAGTAGCTGATGCACGTAACGACCATTTATTATGCGTCTCTGGCGTAGAAAAACCTTCCATTCCTCGCTCAACTATAAGACCATGTATACGCCCTTCCTCGTTCTTTGCCCAAACCACTGCAATATCTGCAAAAGGCGAATTTGATATCCATAGCTTGGTACCGTTCAGTAGATAATGGTCGCCCATATCTTTATATTTAGTTTCCATACCGCTCGGGTTAGAACCGTGGTTGGGTTCTGTTAATCCAAAACAGCCCATCCATTCCCCACTCGCTAGCTTTGGCAGGTATTTCTTGCGTTGTTCCTCCGTACCATAGGCATAAATAGGATACATAACTAAAGAGGACTGCACAGAAGCCGTAGAACGCACTCCGCTATCGCCACGTTCTATTTCTTGCATTATAAGTCCGTAACTTATTTGGTCTAGTCCGGCTCCGCCGTATTCTTCTGGTATGTAAGGACCAAAAGCGCCAATGTCTGCGAGACCGCTAATTATTTGTTTTGGAAACTCCGCTTTTTGAGCATATTCCTCAATAATAGGAGATACATCCCTCTTTACCCATTGCCGAGCTGCATCACGAACCAATTTATGCTCATCGGAAAGCAAATCATCTATATTGTAGTAATCGGGGGCTTCAAATAAATCTGGACGCATAGCTCAATTTTTTAATAAAGATAACTAAAGTAACGTTGTCTAGTGCCTGATAATTGCACTTGACGGTATCAAAATCTTTATTCTCGGTAAAATTAATCAAATATGCTTTGTTTTGTATGTAACATTAACAAAACTTAATGTTACATTTTTAAATAAAAGGCCTTCACAAGATTTTTATAGGCTGTAGTGTATTGATGCCGTGCTGTTTCAATGGTCAGTTCAGATTTAGGCGTGCCGTTATCCTCAAAAGATAGTTGTAGTAAACTCCGCTTTATGGGTGCAGAAGTATTCCCTTTTACATGGGTAAGCCTATTGGGATAAAGTCCTTGTTCTCTTGCTAATGCTAAAAAGCTAGCTTCTTCCTTGTGCGGAATAATAACGGCAAACGAACCGACGGGCGACAATAGTTGAGAAACGGCCTGCAACAGCTCATTAAAAGGAAGGGAACTGTTTTGTCTGGCTAAATCTCTTGCGGAATCGCCACTGGAAACATCCTCGGAATAAAACGGTGGATTGGATACGATTAAATCATATGGTTCGTCTGTATCGTCTACAAGTTCATCTAAACCTGCATGAAAACAATAGAGCCGATCTCCCCATGGCGAAGCTTCAAAATTCTCCACACATTGTTCATAGGCGTCTTCATCTATTTCTATGCCCTCAATACTTTCTGCATGGCACCGTTGCGCGAGCATGATAGCGATAACCCCAGTCCCGGCACCGATATCCAAAATAGAATTCGGTTCATTTTCTACGGAGGTCCAAGCACCTAATAAAACACCATCTGTACCTATTTTCATGGCGCAGCGGTCTTGGTTTATGGTAAATTGTTTGAATTTAAAAGTTTCTTTCAACATTAAAAATCCTGTCTTTGGTTTAAGATTCGAAGAATTAAAACTTGGCCATTTTTAACAACGTAATGTATGGAATAATTAAAACTCTCAAAATTGATAATACGTATTCCCTTATATTTTACTTGAAAGGAAAGCGCATTTGTTTCTAGAAAGCCTATCTGCCTGAAAAAATCTTCCAAAAAAGGTTTGTGGAGATTCTTTGTGCGAAAAAAGCATTCGGCAACATCAAGCTCTATTTGTGCCTCATTAGAAATTTGAACACTATACGCCATACTTGGCCCTTAGGTCATCAATAGGGGTGAAGTCCAACTTTCCTGCATCCAATTTTTTCAGCATATCATCCATCATTATCTTGTACTCCGCGGATGGCGATGCCAATTTTCTGGCCGTATCTTCAAGGGTATATTCCATTAAACTTTTTAAAGAACGATTTTGTCTTTTGGCCTCTTCTTCCAGAATACGCAATACATCAGAATTTACATCTATTAACTTTCTAGTCTTTTCCATAAATATATATTTTGTATATACAAATGTATGAATTTTTAGCATAGTAATGATATCAAAATTCAATTCAAAAAATCCCAAATTTTAGATTGAGATTTATTCTAATTGCCCCGCTTCCCTTGTTTCAGAACCTTCCAACTCTAGAAGGGAATCGCCCAAACGAAAACGCATATCGTTTGCCAATAGTTTTATTTCACTTACTATTTCTGGGTATTCTGCTGCCACATTGGTGGTTTCGCTTACATCGTTTTGTACATCATATAATTCAATCTCTTCCATTTCAACCATACGATAGTCACCTGGTAAACCATCTTTACCTAATTCTTGTCCGTCCATGGTTCTGTACGTATGTGGAAAGTAGAGTTTCCATTTTCCGTAACGGACGCCAAAAAGTTCGTTTACCCTGTAGTAAAAGAAATAGGCTTCTTGAGGACTTTTATCAACCTCGCCTTTTAATAAGGCTAATACACTTTGGCCATCAATAATCTTGTCTGGCAGACTTGCTCCGGTTTCTTCTGCAATTGTAGGCAGTATGTCTATAGCCATTACGGGGGCATCAATGACCTTACCAGCAGGGATACCTTTTGGATATTTAATAATAAAAGGCTCGCGCTGCCCACCTTCCCATGCGGTTCCTTTTCCTTCTCGCAAGGGGTAGGCGCTACCGGCGTGGTTGCCATAAGATAGCCATGGTCCATTGTCCGAGGTGAAAATAACGATGGTATTTTCTTCCAGACCGTTTGCTTTTAGCGCATCGGTAATCTGGCCTACGGACCAATCAATTTCCATGATCACATCACCATACAAACCTCTGCCAGACTTGTCCTTAAACTTGTCCGATACAAACAAAGGAACATGGGGTTGTGGGTGGGGAATATATAAAAAGAAAGGATTGTCCTTGTTTCTATTGATAAAGTCTACACTTCTTTCGGTAATCTGGGTAGTTAATTGAGATTGTTCGTCTAAGGTGTCGATTACCCTTTCGTTCTCATATAATGGAAGGTCGGGGAAGTTGAAAATTGGGCCTTGCTGGGGGTGGTAGGGCCACATATCATTTGAATAGGGAATACCGAACCATTCGTCAAAACCATGGCGGGTGGGTAGGAATTTTTGATGATGTCCCAAATGCCATTTTCCGAAAATAGCAGTGGCATATCCTTGTGATTTTAGGAGTTCTGCCAAGGTGGTCTCGGATGCATTTATGCCGTGGGTATTTCCAGGCCCTAGGGCATTATGGATACCTATTCTATTTGGGTAACAACCTGTAAGTATACCTGCTCGGGAGGCGGAGCATACGGCTTGGGCGGAGTAATAGCTTGTTAGCATGGTGCCTTCCTTTGCCATTTTGTCTAGATGTGGTGTTGCAATATCGTCTGCTCCATACACACCAACATCATTATAGCCTTGATCATCTGTGAAAATAAGAATCACATTGGGAGGTCTACTTTCAACGTCAGTTTCCTTAGTGGCTTCCTTACAGCTTGGAAATAGAAATAGAATACAGGTCAAAAGTAAAAGGGTAATGTGGGTAGTGACCCTTGGTAATCTGTTCATCATTATGAATTGAAATTTGGTAAAATTCTACTTTTTGCATCGTTCAGGTAGCTTCTACCAATGGTGTATCTTAAGCCGCCAATTTCAACACTGTTGCCTTCTACGACACTTACCTTATCAATAGCAATGGTATAAGACCTATGGATTCTTAAAAAACGATTTGAGGGCAAATCATCTGTAAAGCTGCTTAGTGTACTATGGATAATAAACTTGGAAGTTGGGGTTATTATCCGAATGTAGTCTTTGAGACTTTCCACCACCATAATTTCATCGAGAAATATTTTTTGGAGTTTCTTTTTATCGACTTTTACGAAAATACTGGGTTGCTCCTTTACCTCATTGCCCGAAGATTTTAGTGAGTCTTGCTTTAAACCAATAATCCTATTGACCGATTTTAAGAACCTTGGTAACGAAATCGGTTTTACCAAATAGTCTATTGCTTCCAATTCAAAGCTTTTTAATGCATGCTCCTCATGGGCGGTGGTCATAATAACAAAAGGTTTTTTTTGTAGGGTTCCCAAAAATTCCAGTCCGTCCAACATGGGCATGTTAATATCCAAAAACATAATATCCACATCGTTATCCCTCAAATAGGAAGAGGCATCCATTGCGTTGGAAAAGGTTTCTACAAGTTGTAGCTCATTTACCTTTAAAATGTAATTTTTTAATATGTTGATTGCCAAAGGTTCGTCATCTACAGCTATAACTTTTAATATCATATCACTTTAAGTTTAAGTAGTACATTAAACATATTGTTCTCCTCAAAAATGGTAAGTTCATAATCGTTTTGATCATAACCAAGTTCTAACCGTTTTTTTACGTTGGACAAACCTATTCCACCAGCTCTTGTAGGTAAGTCCCTAGCCGTATTTGCATTTGGTATGGTGTTGGCTATTTTAAAAGTCATAAAACCATCTATTACTTCCAAGTCTATGGCAATGTTCATTTCTCCAATGTTCTTGCTGGCCCCATGCTTAAAACAATTCTCTACTAAAGGTATCAGTAGCATGGGTGCAATTTTACAGTTGTTTACGTCTCCCGAAATATGCATATCAACTTTCAATGAATCGTCAAACCGGATACGCTCTAAATCTATGTAGTTCTGAATACATTCTATCTCGCTTGTAAGGCCTTGTTTTCTCTTTTTGGTAGCATATAGTAAATAGCGCATAAGATCGGATAGTTTTAAAATAACCTCCGGCGCCTTGTCCGATTTTTCTAAGGTTAAGGAATAAATATTATTTAAGGTATTAAAGAAAAAATGTGGGGAAACTTGTGACCTTAAAAATCGTAATTCTGTTTGCAGCTGTCTTCGTTCCAAATCATGTAATTTACTACTTTCCTTTAGCCAGTCAATAGTCAGTTTAATAGCAGTAAAAAAAGAGATGACATATACCTCTCCAATCATGGTTTGCACTGCATAGCCAAAAGTGAGGGTATTGGTTTCTACGGGCCCTTCGGGCCAAACATCTGTACCTACCAGATAATAGGTAAGATTGTACTTTACAAGCAGCATCGCAAAAATTGCTGATATGATACCTAAGGTGTATAAAAAATATTGTTGGGTATATACCAGTTTTGGCATAAGATAGTAGACATTAAAATACGCTAAAATCATGTGTATGGGAAAGCCGATTAAATTCGTCTTTAACGAGTAGATAAAATCCTCATGAATACTGCTCCAACGTAGGGTGTTAAAAAGAAAATAAAGCCCCCAAAAAAGAATATGGTGCCAATATTTAACCCCATAGTTGGAGGAAGATCCTGTCTTTCCTAAAAACTCCTCTACCTTTTTATTTACCTGCATACTTCAATAATTATCCTTGCCAATTTGGATGTTTGGCATCGCTACTTTGTTGTTGGTCTAAAATTATTTCTAAGCAAAAATATAACAGCAACATTTCTATTGTTAAATACAATTTGTGCAGTCTGTCTGGTGCTTAGTGGCAAAGGACTAAAATACTTAAAAACAATAGAATAAAATTCATTGCTACGGGAAAGTGGAGA
>Ga0075117_1002096_pt1 | contig 11664 bp, 9 predicted proteins | sample AntAceMetag02UKJ_FD_69789 | JGI IMG/M metagenome (GOLD analysis project Ga0075117, IMG submission 69789) | Saline lake microbial communities from Ace Lake, Antarctica - Antarctic Ace Lake Metagenome 02UKJ | ecosystem: Environmental > Aquatic > Non-marine Saline and Alkaline > Saline | place... | reverse complement strand
CTCTGCAAAGACCTCGCAAGGGATACTCACGACAGCGAGACCGCCAATCCGGATGGCCTGAATCCTGACCTTCACCGTGTCGGGAAACCCGGCGAGTCCGATGGCCTCGCGGGCATAGACCTGAGGTTTCGAAAGACGAAGCTTTGCATTCGCGGGAGCTGCTGTTTCTTTCGCCCACGCAAGCCTCGCTGGATCCGGTTTCCTGACGCGCAATTCCAGCACGGTTTCCCGCGCTTCGATGTTTGATATTGCCCGGTATTCAATCGCCTCGAGATAGGGAATCGAACGACCCGACAGATCCTTTCCCACTCTCGCCATGTTTTCAAAAGGCTCATAATTTTTCCGCGACGATGAAAAATCAGTCGCGTTGACATCCCCACTCGTGCCATTCGTCATGATCCCGAGAAACTCAGGCCCCGCCTTCAATTCCAAGAAACGGGGTCAGGGAACCAATTACCAAAGTTGGGGAAATCGGCAACTGCAATTGCCGGCGAATCGAAGCGCTCCCGGATATAGTCATTAATCCCGAATCGAACGCTCGCCTGAGCGGGGGCGAGCGACACGAAAAGAGCGAGGCTGAAGCCGGGGAACTGACGGACAAGGTTCGCTTCTAGAAAGTAGAAACGCAGGACGCCAATGGCGAACAGGGATTGAGGCGGCAACCGCTAATGTTGGGAATCTTCGCCTGACGTCTCTTACCGGTTGTTAAATTGTGAATTGGTTCCCTGACCCCGATTCCCTGAAAAAGGAATTTCGGGCGTCGGGTCACCATCACGTGGAAGAAGCTTACCACGGAGTGGGTGCCGGGGATATCACGCATGCACGGAGTCGTGCGGGCTCTCGGGTGGCGTGCAAATATCCTCAACCGCAATACGGTGAAGCAATGAACCCCCTCCGACCCCGGGCCTTAATTGATAGGAATTTGCTTTTTCAAGGGTTTTTAACGGGGCGTCGGTCCGGCCGGGTTTGAGGGGGTGCAAACGTTTGCTGAAGCTGCACGCTACGAAAGAAAACTTTTTGCAGACGACTGGAAACCACTCTCCACTTCCCTCTTCACACTCCCGCGCAGCGGCCCCACTCAATCATCCAGCCCGAGTGGCGGCTGGAGACCGAGTTTCTCGTACTGGCGGGCTTGATTTTGGAAGTTTTTGATCGGCTGGTCCGGGTTATCGGCGTCGGCCGGCCTGAGTCCTCCGTTGGGCACCTGGGGGGCCTCGGTTTTGGGCATAAATTCGGCCAGCTTGTCGATGAGAGTCCGGTAGCCGGCCTCGCCCGCGAGATTGGTCCATTCATTGGGATCGTCGCTGTGGCGATACAGCTCCTCGGAACCATCAAAGTAGCGGGTATAGCGCCAGTCCAGTGAGCGCACGGTGTAGTTCCCCCGCCCCCAGGTAGTCAGGGCCGGTGTTTGCTTGATCATGTCAGGTTTTCCCAGCAGTGGCACGAGGCTCTCGCCATCGACGTAGTCCGGCGGCGTCAGCCCGGTCAGGGCCGAGAGGGTGCGGTAGATATCGATCAAGCTGACCGGCTGAGGGGTCGCTTGCCCGTTGCCACTGCGATTGCGGGGATCGTAAATAATGAACGGCGTGCGGGTGGCCTCCTCCCAAAGGGAAAATTTGCTAAAGGTATGCTTCTCTCCGAGATGATACCCGTGGTCGCTCCAGAGCATGATAATCGTGTTATCGGCGTAGGGGCTCTTTTCCAAAGCGTCGAGGATCAAGCCCACATTGTCATCGGTAAAGGAGGTCGCGGCGAGGTAAGCACGGCGCACCTTCTCCCACGCCTTGTCCTGCTTGAGCGGGATGTCCGCATAGAGCTGGACATTACTGCGCCCGGCCAGCGGGATGTCGGCCAGATCACCGTCCAGCATGGGCGGCGGCGCAATCGGAAAAGGAAAGCGGTCGAAATTCTCGCGCGGCGCAACGAACGGGCTGTGTGGAAGGATGAAGCCGACGGCGAGGAAGAAGGGCTTGTCGTGCTTCATTGCAAGAATATCGACGGCTCGATTGGCGATCCTGCGGTCACCAAAGTCCTCCGGTGGATTGTCCGCCGGGGCGGCGGTCAAACGCTTTTGCCCGGGCACGTAGCCCTCCACCGCATCCAGCTTGAGGTTTTTGTTGCCTCCCGAAGGCTCGTAGATGTCCCACTGCTCGTCCTGCCGCCATTTGTTGTCGGGATTGTGCCAGACTTTCTCAAAGCCAGCGGTGAAGTAGCCGTTCTGCCGAAAGAAGAGCGGCATCGGCAGGTAGGGCTCCAACACCTCGGACTCGACATCGACAAGATTATAAAAAGGATAGAGGCCGGTGCGCGTGGGCTCGGCACCGAGAAGGATGGCGTTACGACTGGGCGAGCACCCGGGAGCCGGGCAGTGGGCGTTGGTGAAGTTCACCCCTTTCGCCGCCAGCGCGTCCATCCGGGGCGTCTTGGCTTGCGGATGACCACCGAGGAAACCCGTCCAGTCATTCAAATCGTCAATCGCGATCATCAGAATATTCGGGCGCTCGTATGCAGCGGATCCCAGTAGTGGAGCCGAGAAAAGTAACGGGGCCGCGAAGGCGACAAGGCGGAAGAGCGGTTTAAGGCTATGCATACAAATAATGGGTTCGGCAGATTGAATACTGTGGGAGTGAGGTAGTTAAACAGGTATATAAGCATATATTCATCCAAACGCAAGCCTCCTCCGTGCCTCCGTGTCTCCAGCGTAAGCGGGTGGTTAAAATCAGGGCACTGAACGGGGGATTTTTTACCACGGAGGCACGGAGACACGGAGGGAAGATTGGAACTAGAGAAATCTGAGCTGTATGTATGTGAGCAGTTGAGTTCAAATAAGTGACCCTGCTATAAACAATAAAATTCTACCATTTTCAATCACACGCAAACCTCCTCCGTGTCTCCGTGTCTCCAGCGAAAGCGGGTGGTTAAAATCAGGGCACTGAACGGGGGATTTTTTACCACGGAGGCACGGAGACACGGAGGGAGGATTGGAATTAGAGAAATCTGAGCTGTATGTATGTGAGCAGTTGACAGTCACTGTTCAAGCTGTCGCGTCCACTTGCCAGTGACTCGCTGCGGTCCAGTTGGCATTGTTATCAAGATTACCGTCCGCATAGCCTTCACCTGCGGTGAATCCAACCGTGGTCTGAGCTGTAAGTGAAGCCGTCGCGAACGCGGCGAATGCGGATAGAATTGTGAGGTTAACTTTTTTCATGTATTTTTGTTTTACTTAGGGGTTAGACTGGGTAAATTTCCATTTATTGAGGTAAGCAGTTCATTCACAAGTAGAAGAGATCACCTAGCCGAAGCAGTTTGTATTCAAGCCCTAGGGCGTCACCCCATCGGGCAGGATCTTATAGAAGGCGGCGGATTCAGCCATTCCCGCATCCAGTTCCACATTCGCACCGGAACTGACGCCGCTCCGGACCGGTCCGGTAAACAGCGGCGGAGACAGGCTTCTTGATTTCCATATACTGTAGGTGCCCGATCCTGAAAAATCGACTAGGAAACCGCCGCCGGAGACGCTCGTTCCCTGGACTGTCGCCTGTACCGGGTTTGCCCCGGCTCCGCCAGTCGTCGGGCTGTAATCGAATATAAGCGCGGAAAGTGCGTCGGGAAAATAGGATTCGGAATCGACCACATTAACCGTCTCGACGTGGAGCAATCCCAAGGGACAGGTCAATTATTGTTCTTGCGTGCACTGTTCATCCGTGCAATTATCATCTCCATGAGGCAAGCACGTCTGCGCGGAGAAGGACTGAGCTACTACCACTGCATTTCGCGGGTGGTTGACCGACGATACATCTTTCAGAAAGAGGAAAAGGAACTCTTTGTCGGCATCATGCGGAAGCTGGAAGCCTTTCTCGGCCTTCGCGTTGTCACCTACTGCATCATGTCCAACCACTTCCATCTGCTCGTGGAAGAGCCGGATGCCGGGGAGGTCCGGGAGCTCGATCGAAAGACTCTGCTCGACCGCGCCCGCCACCTCTACGATTCAGCCGCAGTCCGTGACCTGGCCGAAGAACTCGACCGCGCTGAGCAATCCGGAAGCGAAACCTGGGAGGAAGAAATCCTGGAGCGTTATCGACGGCGGATGGGAGATGTCTCTATTTTCATGAAGGAGTTGAAGCAGCGCTTCACTCAGTCCTACAACCGTCGCAAGGGGCGGCGCGGGACTTTGTGGGAAGATCGCTACAAGAGCGTTCTGGTCGAGGGCGATCCCAAAGCTCTCATGACGATGGCGGCCTACATCGATCTGAACCCGGTTCGGGCGGGGATGGTCAAATCTGTCGAAGACTATCGCTGGTGTGGCTATGCCTCGGCGTTGGGAGGCAATCGATGGGCCAAGGAAGGGCTTGGACGCATTCTCAATCAGTCGCCCCTGGTCAGTGGCGAGGAGTTTGATCGAAACTGGCAACGGACCAGCAAAGTCTATCGGCTCTGGCTCTACGACCAGGGGCAGGCGGTGGAGAAGACGGAAGGACGGAAGCCAAAGTCTGCGAGACGTGGCTTTTCCTCAGAGGAAGTCGAACACGAGATTGATCGGGATGGCAAACTCAGTTTAACCGAGGTGATTCGATATCGAGTGAGATACCTGACCGATGGAGCCGTTTTTGGCAGTGCTGCCTTTGTCGACGAGGTCTTCGATCGCTACCGGGATCAATTCGGGGAGAAGCGACGATCGGGAGCCCGTCGCATGCGCGATGCAGAGTGGGAGGATCTTTGCGTCTTGCGAGATTTGCGGGGCGCTCGAGTGGGCTAGGGCGAGGGCGCTGCCCGTTTTTTACCGTGGTTCTAGCCTCGTTGTAATTTGGGGTGGGTGCGTAGTCTCGTACCCAGAGGGTGGCCCATTGGCGCCAAAGCAAGGGCTTTGCCAGGGATGGTATGTTTTTGTCGCATTAATCTGGGGTGGCAGTTGCATCCCTGCTCTGTCGTTCCTCTTTGGGAGCTCTGATTCAGTCTTGAGACAGTCAGTTCAATAGATATCCTGTCCCTTGCCTTCTCACCATCGATCCGCTCGATCCGCTCGATCCGGGGGCGGGGTCACGCAACATTTCTCAATTCAATTCAGCGGAATAAGCCCCATCAGCAGTGTTCCATCAGAGTCGCCGTAGAATTCGACTCTCAAAAGGGACCGTAATTTTTTGCATGAAATGCCTCTCTCGTGCTATCAACCATTCCATGAAAACCTTTCCCGCCACCGCACTTCTCTGGCTGCTTGCCTTCCTCTCCCTCCCGCTAAGCTGCGCCTTCGCCGAAGTCATCCCGGTTCCCACCGAGGTCATCCCGGAATCCATTCCCGACGCAAAGCCGCGCAATGTCGTGTTTATCCTCTCCGATGATCACCGCTACGACGCGATGAGTTTCATGGGGCATCCGCTCGCGGTGACGCCGAACATGGACGCGATGGCGAGGGACGGGGTCCATTTGGAGAACGCTTTTGTGACGACTTCACTCTGCTCCCCGAGTCGTGCGTCGATCCTGACCGGTCTTTACACCTTTCGCCACCGGGTGATTGACAATCAGAGGCTCGTCCCTGAGGGGACGCTCTTTTTCCCGCAGTATTTGCAGGAGGCGGGATACCAAACCGGTTTTGTCGGGAAGTGGCATATGGGAAGCTCGAACGATGATCCGCGTCCCGGTTTTGACTTCTGGGTCAGCTTCAAGGGGCAGGGGAATTACTATCCGCCGAATGACAACTACACGATCAATGTGAATGGCGAGCGGGTGCCGCAGGATGGTTACATCACGACCTTGTTGAGTCGCTACGCGGTCGAATTCCTCGAAGAGCAACGCGACAGCGAGAAGCCGTTTTTTCTCTATCTTTCGCACAAAGCAGTGCACGGCCCGTTCACGCCGGAACCGAAGTATGACGGAACGTTGGCGGGGAAGCCATTCACGCTCCCGCCTTCGAGTGAACTCGAAACCGGCAATCAGAAGAATCGTCCGCGTTGGCTTCTCGATCAGCGGAATAGCTGGCACGGGATGGATTTTCCGCTTCATAGTGACAGCACGGTTGAAGAGCTTTACAAAAGCTACTGCGAGGCCCTGCGCTCGATCGATGACAGCATCGGGGCGGTGACAGATCAGCTCAGGAAGATGGGCATCTACGAGGAAACGCTCGTGATCTACATGGGCGACAACGGTTACCTGTTCGGCGAACACGGCTTGATCGATAAGCGGGTCGCCTACGAGACCTCGAGCCGCGTTCCCATGCTCATGCAATGCCCGGACTTGATCGATGGAGGCGTCGTCGTCGAAGAGGTCGTCGCGAACATCGACATCGCGCCCACGGTGATGGAGGCGATGGGGCTGGAGAAGCCGGCTCACATGGACGGGCTGAGTTTTCTTCCTCTCGCGCTCGGGGAGGAGATCCCGTGGCGTGACTATTTTCTCTACGTCTACTATTGGGAGCCGAATTTCCCGATGACACCGACGCATTTCTCGCTGCGGGGTGATCAATACAAATTCACGACTTACTACGGCCTCTACGATACTGACGAGCTCTTCGACATTCAGGCGGATCCGATGGAGCAGAACAACCTCTTCCATGATCCGGAGTTTGCTGAGGTAAAGGCGGGGATGGAGACGGCGCTTTACGAGAAAATGGAGGAGCTGGGAGGAATGAACATCCCCATGAATCCGAGAAAGGGAAATCAGAAAGTCGAGCGTCTCCGTAGTCGCGGTGGCACGGAGGCAGCTGACTTCCCGGAGGCGTTTCTCGTCGATGAGCCGCTGCGTGAGGAGCTGAAGTGAGGAGCCATGTTCGCTCAGGTTTTGGCTCCGGCAGCTAAGTTTTCAAGGTAATCAGGACATCCTGACACTTCGCAAAAGGGTTCCGGATTACCCCTTGAAACTGGGTGTCGGCGGACCTATCTCTTACCGTTGCTGTTCTTTACCGATCAGTCCGAACCACAGACTTCATGAAATTCCCTCCATCGAGGCCGTCGCTCCGTCGTGGTCTGACCACTGCCGGTGCTCTGGCCGTTGCGCTCTTGGCGGCAAGTTGTTCGACGGTGAATGTGCGGATGGAGAAAGGTGCGCTCACGCGGGAAAGCCTGAAGTCTGCGAAGATCTTGCAGAATCTCGGTCGGCACGATGATCCTGCCCTGGTGTCGGTGAGCGAGCGGAGCATTCGACTTTTGCGCGATGCGAAGCGTCAGGAAGCCTTTGGGGACCACGATAATGCGGCGGCCGGCTACCTGAAGGCGGCCGTCGAAGCGAGACAGATGTTGGTGAGCGGAGAGGCACCTCCCGGATCAAAGGAGGAGGAACAGCTCATCCGCCTCCACAATCACACCCTCGCCAAATTCGCGGAAATTTGGTCGCAGGATCCCCGTCGTCTCTCGCCCGGGCCTTATCGTTTTTCGTTCCACGGAGAGGATTTTGAGATCGTGCAAAGCGCGAATTCCGACTATGACAGTCACTTTTTCGACCGCGCCGTCGCGACGGAATCGATCAAAGGCAAAGGGGTCACCGACAAGCATCGCAAAGGTTTCGGAGCCTCTCTTGTCGGGATTCGGGAGCAGAAGCCGGAGCGTGCCGCTGAGCTGTCCCGCTTCCCGCTCCGGGGGATGCACCTCTCTGTCTCGCTGACGATTGACGAAATTGAGACGGTCGATGGGATGCAGGTGGTCTCTCTCTCGCTATTGAACCCGGTCCAGCGGGAGACGGTCGAGGTCGGAAGTCAGACCTATCCTCTCGCGGCCGATTTCTCGGCTCCGATGGAAATGATCCTCAAAGGGAAGAATGAGATGATCTGGGGGTTGGAGGGATTTTTCGATGCGACGGATCGCATCAAGCAGTCCGGAATTTTCCTGACCGAGCCATATGACCCGAAGCGCATCCCGGTAATCCTGACCCACGGGCTGATCTCGGTTCCGATCATCTGGAGGGACATTATTCCGGAATTTCTCTCTGAGCCTGAGATCGCGAAACGGTATCAGTTCATGGTTTTCACCTATCCGAGTTCCTTTCCGGTGCCGGAGTCGGCGCAGTTGTTTCGCCATGAATTGGCCGCCTTGCGGGAAACCTATGATCCGGAGGGGAATGATCCACTTTCGCACGATATTGTCGCGATGGGTCATTCCATGGGCGGAGTTCTCACGCATCTCCTCGTTGCCGATATCGGAGATCGTCTCTGGAATGAAATTGGGCTGGTGCCTGTCGATGAGTTGGAGGTCACGGAAGAGGCGAGGGAGGAAATCAGGGACATGGTTTACTTCGAGCCCGACAAAGCGGTTCAGCGGGCGGTATTCCTCTCCACCCCGCATGGAGGTGCAGAAATGGCGACGATGTCTGCCGTCAATGTCGTCACGAAACTGGTTCGGTTTCCTGCTGATGTCCTCGTCACAACGCTGACGACGACGACTGATTTCCTGGATCCAAATTCAGATCAGGAGATCCCCGGTTTGAAAGTCGATATGTCAAAACCGGTCACCAGTGTGCAGTCCCTGCGCCCTGACTCTCCGGTTTCCGTCGCGTTGACGACCTCGCCGTTTAATTCCGGGGTGAAGTATCACTCCATTATCGGTGATCGCGGCAAAGGGGACTCTCCGAACAGTTCCGATGGGGTCGTGGAATACTGGAGTTCTCACGTTGACGGGGCCGAGTCGCAATTGATTGTTCCGACCACTCACACGACCTATACCCACCCAAATGCGATTGCTGATCTGAAACGAATTCTCCGCTTGCATGTGGGGCTGTGATTCGGTGAAAGTAACCGGCGTATGAAGCTTCAGTCTCTCGTCTTCTCCGGAGTTATTTTTTTCAGCCTTTTGGCCGGTCTCTCTTTTGCGGAAGAGGAGGCGAAACCTTCATTCCCTCCCGGGATGAGCCACCACGGTGATCCGCACGAAGTTGATATTCGCTGGACCGCTTACTACATCACGCCGGTCGAAGCGGCAGACGAGGGTGAGGGCGAAGAAATCAGCTTCACCAACACGACGGGGAAAAAGATTCAGTATTCGATTACCGGCGACTCTTATGAGCGTGCCGAGGTCGAAGCCGTCGCGGTGGGAATCGATAAGGAGGGCAAAAAGCGCTATGCCTACCGCGCCGATGAAGGCAAATGGATCGAACTTCCGGTCGGTAGCATGGGAATGGGGAACCGGGTCAATCCGCTCGTGCCTCTGATTCACGTCGCGGCGGACCAGAGTGAGTTTCCCTACGGATCGATGGTGCATGTTCCCGATGCGGAAGGTTACGAGTTCACGCCGGGGAATAAAATGACCGGCTACTTCTGGGTTGGCGATGTCGGCAGCCTCATCGTTGGAGATCACATGGATCTTTTTGTCGGGCACGAGGAAGTCTATTCCAGCTTCGTCGACTCGGTGAAGAAGCCTCACAAAGCCACCAAGATTTACCGAATCCCGAAGCTCGACGAGGAATACAATCCCGGTCTGCAATCGGGCTTGTCAAAGATCCTCCACAAAGCGGGGTATCTCGACCGTGAGGAGGAAGTGCCGGTCGAAGAGATCGAGGCTGCCTTGCTCAAATTTCAGAAAGATGAGTCCCACATTCCCGAGTCAGAATATGGTCAGGCCAGGGCTGCGACGACACTGTGGTTTTTGACGCAGGTGGTGGTGGGCGCTCCGGAGGAGTGACGCTCAGAGGTAGGACGGGTTGCCCATTCGCGTCAACCTAAGCGTAACGCCCTGATAACAAACGATTTAACATGAATAAAAATCAAGTTTTCACTTGATTTTTGGAGAAGGCCGGCAGGCTATACATGCCTAAATGCTCACCCGCCAACCTCTCCGATCTTACTCTCCTTGATCTCGATTCCATTGCAAAGGAAACAGGTCTTGTCGTTCGCCATTCGCCTAAGTTTTCCGCCTCCGCTTTTCTCCAATGCCTCCTCTCTGCCGTCGCTTCCGGTAAAGCTTCGCTCAATGATCTCGCCGCCGGGATGGGCCGTCGAACTAAGGTCTCGCTCAGCCGTCAGGCCATGGATAAACGTCTTGATGACACCTCAACGGCTTTCCTCACTCATGTCGCCTACAAGCTAATCGCCCAACCCATTCGATCTGCTACTGCGACCTTGGTTTCCGGGATCTTTAACCGTATCCTAATCGAGGACTCCAGCTTCTGTTCTCTCCCCCCGGGCAATGCCAAAACATTCCCCGCCCACGGTAATGACAGGGGTGTGACCGCAGGGGTGAAGGTTGATTTGAGCTATGATTTGAGCACTGGAACGATTGACTCATTCTATCTACACCACGCCACCGAACAGGATAAAACCATCGGTAAGGACTTCATTGATACGATCAGGCCGAAGGACCTTGTCTTGCGTGACATGGGATACTTTGTTGTTTCAGAGTTCGCTCGTATAGAACGACTTGGAGCTTTCTGGATTTCACGTCTCCCCGCCCATACGAAAGTGGAACTTGCTGACGGGAAGAGCCTCGAAAGTCTCCTCACGAGCACCAAAGAGCATCAGCTCGACCTCGATGTCGTGATCTCAAAAGCAGGACATCCCTGTCGTCTTGTCGCGGTTCGCGCGGACTCCTCGATCACTCATCAGCGTCGCAAGGAACGCAAGAAGGGAACCACTAACACCGACCATCCTTTTTACCTGACGGGATTGATTCGCGACGGTTGGCATCTGATCTTAAGCAACGTGAAGCGGGGCGATGCTTCGGCGGAAACACTGTTCGCCATCTACCGCATGAGATGGGATATTGAGATTCAATTCCGGGGGTGGAAGCAGTCCCTGAAGCTGGATAAAGCACTGGGACGAAAGAGTAGCGAAGCTCACCTCATGGCCCTCATTCTAGCGGCCATGATTCATCAGATTTTGGGGATGCACCTTCGGCAGTATTTCGAGACGATGATGCCGAAGGGAATGCTGAGTATTGAAAAACTCCTGTCCCTTCTCGGGCAGTTCCATATCGGGGCGCGAGCCTTTGAGCATATAGTAGAGTTCAATCCCGACACCCGGCACATCCAGAAGGATACCCGAACACGCCTCAGTCCAGTGGCGATAGGCTTTGCAGCACTAAGTTGACGCGAATGGATGGGTTGCCTAACCCGTCTCCCGCAGGCAGTGAAGAGACGGGTTAGGCAACCCGTCCCACGCTCGCTACAGGCGTCCTACGCCTTTTTCTTTTTCGCCGACTCCTTCGAGTCGCGCTGAAGCTCGTTGCGCTTTTTACCCTGCGTTTCATCCGATTTATCAGTCACCGCCATGTGCTTCTCGAGCGCAGTTTTCAGCATTTCGTAGGTCTTCAGATCAGCCCCTTCAAGAGCGGCAATATCGAGGGGTTTCTTCTCATTCAAGTCCGCAACGATGTCGAAGAACTTCCCATCCCCATAGAGCTTAAACTGTTGCGTCCGCGTGTGCTCGCTGGATTTCTCGCGTTTGCCGTCGCGCTCGTACCAGCAGTAGATGTATTCCCGCCCGGCGGTGCCTGTGCCCTTGATCTCTGAGGCGAAGCTCTGGCCATCGACGCCCCATGTTTCGGGGACCTCAATCCCGGAGATCGCGGCAATCGTGGGTAGCATGTCTGAGAAGTCGACGAGGCTCTGACTGACGAGTCCTTCCGGAGCCGTCCCCGGCCAGTTCACGACGAGAGGAACACGCGTGCCGCTGTCGATCGGCGAGCCTTTTCCGCCGACCCAGGTGCGGCCCTGAAACTGAGACTCCATCCCGGCGTAGGTGCCGTTGTC
>Ga0075117_1002090_pt1 | contig 11676 bp, 10 predicted proteins | sample AntAceMetag02UKJ_FD_69789 | JGI IMG/M metagenome (GOLD analysis project Ga0075117, IMG submission 69789) | Saline lake microbial communities from Ace Lake, Antarctica - Antarctic Ace Lake Metagenome 02UKJ | ecosystem: Environmental > Aquatic > Non-marine Saline and Alkaline > Saline | place... | reverse complement strand
CGAACCGATCGTGGCGGACGTCGACTTCACCAATATTCGGAGTCTGGCGGAAGGTGTCGATTTGATTTTGGATGGCACGGATAACTTCGAAATCCGCTATCTGGTGAATGATGTCTCGCTAGAAACCGGCATTCCGTGGATCTTTACCGGCTGTACGGGAAGCCATGGTCAGATGATGCCCATCATTCCCGGCCAAAGCGGATGTCTGCGATGCCTGATGGAAAATCCGCCTCCCCCAGGTTCGACGGAAACCTGCGATACCGCTGGCGTATTGGGGCCGGCCATCGGCGTGATTGCATCGCTGCAGGCGGCGCTGGCGCTCCGGATTCTGGTGGCCAAGGGAACTGACAAGGGAACTGACGAGCGGCTGATGGCGGGAATCCCGCTGCAGCTGACGATTGTGGATGTTTGGGATTTGTCGTTTCGCCAAGTGGATGTTTCGAAGCTGAAGAATTCCACGCGCTGCCCGGCCTGTCACGCTGGAGAACGGTTGTGGCTGGCGGGAACTCAGGCTTCTGGGTCGACGATTTTGTGCGGACGGAATGCGGTTCAGGTGGCTCCGGCTGAGAAAATGCAGCTTTCGCTGAAAGAACTCGCCCAGCGTCTGGAATCGGCGGGCGAAGTGACGTTCAATCCGTTTTTGGTGCGGGTGGCGATTGCCGAACTAGCGCTGGAAATGACCGTATTTCCTGATGGGCGAGCCATCGTGAAAGGGACGGAAGATTCTGCGGTCGCTCGAGCAGCGTATTCGCGTTATGTTGGCAGCTGACGCACGGTTCGTCACGTAGCTCGGTGGTCTCCACCGAGAACCAAAGAAATCTCGGTGGAGACCACCGAGCGACAGACACGAAATTCATGTTGACCAAGATCAAACATTTTCTGGAACTGATACGTTTCAGTCACACCATTTTTGCGCTGCCGTTTGCGATGCTGGCGGCGGTTTTGGCGTGGGTCGAACCGGGCACGGAATTCCGCATTCGGGATGCGGTTGGGATTCTGCTGTGCATGGTGTTCGCTCGATCCGCCGCAATGGCCTTCAATCGGCTGGTGGATCGTGATGTGGATGCTGACAACCCGCGAACAGTCGTCCGGCATATTCCTGCGGGCCTGTTGTCTGTGAAAGTGGTGACCGTTTTCACCGTGCTGTGCAGCGTGGCGTTTGTGGCTTCAACGCTGATATTTTTGCCGAAGCGCCTGCCGATGATGTTGTCGGTGCCTGTGTTGCTGTTTTTGCTGGGCTATAGCTACGCGAAACGCTGGACCAGCTTGTGTCACTATTGGTTATCGGCGGCGTTGATGATGTCGCCGATTGCGGCGTGGATTGCTGTGCGAGACGAATTTGCGTGGCCACCGACGTTGCTGGCGGCTGTGATCTTTTTTTGGGTGGGCGGTTTCGACATTATCTACGCCTGCCAGGATGCGGATTTCGACAAAGACCGGCGTTTGCACAGCATTCCGGCTCGATTTGGCACCGCCGGAGCCCTGCGGATTGCGTTTGTCAGTCACCTGATTACGATTGTCATGCTGTTTCTATTGTGGCATTTTGCCGCCTTAGGGACGGTTTTTCTGTTGGGAATCACAGCCCTCAGCGGTTTGCTGCTGTATCAGCACGCTCTGGTAAAATCCGACGATTTGCAACGCGTCAACATTGCGTTCTTCAATGTGAATGCGGTGGTCAGCTTCGGCATGCTGGTGATCGGGTGCTTGGATGTCTGGATACGGTCGGCGAGTTTATGATCTGCCGCAGCCAGCCTGCGAAAAATAATGACCTCCCCTGACTAACCGTGACCCGGGCACGGTCAGTCAATTTCTTTCCCGGTTTGTCGGGTTCAACGAATTTTTCAACATACGAATCATGTTCCAAACACTCGAAACACCGCTGCAAACCATCGCCGATAAGATCCACGCTGCGGAACGTCTGACGTTCGAAGATGGTTTGTATCTCGACGAAGTCGCCGACCTGCACACGCTGGGTCACTTGGCGAATATCGTGCGCGAACGCAAGAACGGCAATTTTGCGTACTACAACACCAACATTCATCTGAACCCGACAAACGTGTGTGTGTACCGCTGTCGCTTCTGTGCCTTTCGCTCGGACTTAAAGGACGAAAAGGCATACACGTTTGACGAGAAGATGATTCAGGATCGGACCATGGAAGGTCGCGCCGCTGGTGCGACGGAAATTCATGTGGTGGGCGGTCTGCACCATAAAAAGAAGTTCGATTGGTATCTGGACGTGGTGCGCACGATTCACGAAACGTGTCCGGAAATCCATGTGAAGGCATGGACGCCGGTGGAAATTTCTTGGTTCAGTTCCATCACTAAAAAACCCATTCGCTGGGTCTTGGAACAGATGATGGACGTGGGCTTGGGCAGTATGCCGGGCGGCGGGGCAGAGATCTTTGATCCAGAAATTCGCAAGCAGTTGTGCGAACACAAGGCCGACAGCAAGGTGTGGTTCGATGTGCATCGGACGGCTCACGAATTGGGCCTGCGTTCGAACGCCACGATGTTGTACGGTCATATCGAAGAAGCCAAGCATCGCATCGATCACTTGTTGCGACTGCGAGCCCTGCAAGACGAAACCGGCGGCTTCCAAACTCTGATTCCGCTGGCGTTTCATCCGGACAACACGGAACTCGACAACATCGAAAAGCCAAACGGCATGTTCGACCTGCGGATGATGGCGGTGTCGCGACTGATGCTGGACAACTTCGACCACATCAAAGCCTACTGGATTATGCTGGGCGAACAGACGGCTCAACTAGCACTCAGCTACGGCGCAGACGACGTGGATGGTACCGTGGTACACGAACTGATTTATCACGATGCTGGTGCTGAAACGCCCGAAGGCAAGACCGTCGAGGAACTTCATCAGCTGATTCGAGAAGCCGGGCGGGAACCCGTCGAACGCGACACGTTGTATCGCCGAGTGATTCGAGAAGGCGCTGATTGGCGGGCTGGTGAACCGATTCTGGTGTGAGGTTTGACGATGTTGCGTTGGAAACGGACAAATAGATCTCCAACAACGAAGCGGGCTGTCGTTTGATTTCAGATGTCACGCAGGAGCGTGAACTACCAGATGTAACGCAGGAGCGTGACCTACGTAAATACGTAACTGCAAGCACTGACGCTTGTGTCGCGGCCGCGACTTGCTCACAATTGTGGTTCCAACCGTCCGATTTCCCGACAGGTAGCCCACGCCATGCTTCGAGGTTCACGATTCATCATCTTAACAATTCTGTTTCTGGCGGCTTGTGTCGCCCATGCCGATCCGCCGAACATTGTGTTGCTGATGGCCGACGATATGGGATGGGGGCAAACCGGGTACTACAATCACCCGATTCTAAAGACGCCGAATCTGGACGCGATGGCCGGCAACGGACTGCGATTCGATCGCTTCTACGCGGGGGCTCCGAACTGCTCGCCGACGCGAGCAACTGTGATGACGGGGCGGACCAACGATCGCACGGGAGTTCTGAATCATGGTGTGCCACTGCGGCCGCAGGAAAAAACAGTGGCTCAAGCACTGGCCGCAGCGGGCTACGCCACCGGGCACTTCGGTAAGTGGCATCTGAACGGTCTGCGAGGAATCGGGGTGCCGATTCTGAAGTCCGACATTCGCGGGCCGGGACCGTTCGGCTTTCAGACGTGGTTGTCGGTGACCAACTTTTTTGATCGAGATCCATTGCTGTCGCGGATGGGTGAGTTCGAACAATTCGAAGGCGATTCTTCGGAAATCGTTATCGACGAAGCGCTGCTGTTTATTAAAGCTCAAGTCGCCGCCAGCAAACCCTCGTTCACCGTGATCTGGTACGGAACGCCTCATAGCCCGTTTGTGGCTTCCGACGCAGACCAATCCGAATTCGCGTCGCTGGATCGGTCTTCGTCAAACCATTACGGAGAACTGGTGGCCATGGACCGCAGCATCGGCACGCTTCGCAAGGGACTTCAAGAACTCAAGATTGCCGACAACACATTGGTTTGGTTTTGCGGCGACAACGGCGGGCTGGGAAGAATCAAACCCGAAACTGTCGGCGGGTTGCGAGGTCTTAAGAACAGCATCTATGAAGGCGGGTTGCGAGTTCCCGGAATTATCGAATGGCCGGCTGTGATTTCGGAATCTCGCATCACAAAGTATCCGTCCTGCACGATCGATATCTTTCCGACGCTGTCGGACATCGTGGGACTGCCGGATTCTGCAGCGCCACTGCCGCTGGATGGCATCAGCCTGAAGCCATTGTTGACGCAAGACCTAAAGACTCGCGAACAACCGATCGGCTTCCGGCACACTCAGCGAACAGCATTCATCGACAACAACTACAAGCTGTTGAAGTCACAGGTGAAGCAGGATAGGTGGGAGCTGTACGATTTAGACAAAGATCAAAATGAAACCACCGATCTGATCAACGAATTGCCGGACGTGGCTGCCCGGCTGAAAACCGCTTGGGCCGCTTGGAATGCCTCCATCGAAGACAGCATTGCGGGCTTGGATTATCCGGAGCAAAAAGTGGTGCCCGCCGATCCGGGGCCCAGTGATTGGGAAAAAGCCGAAGCGTATCAACCGTACTTAAAGCAGCTGTCCAAATATGCGAGGTAGGTCAGAGAGGCGGGAGTCTTTTTCGGACCGCCGACCTTCCACATGGTAAACACTTTCGTCGGAAAAAGACTCCCGACCCTGTTCGTGCAATCCACCGAGCAACCCTACTTGGTTTTTTCGGGTGCAGCGTCTTGATTGGCAATGTATTGGATGCCGCAGAACAGGCCTTGAATGACTTTCGTCATGTGTGGAATGTCTAGCTTTTGCCATTCGTCGGTCGGTTGGTGGTAGTCAGTGTGCAGTGATCCGGCGGAAAAGCTGTGAGCGATCACGCCTTGTTTTACGAACGAATGGTTGTCGCTGCGGGTGTACAGCATTTCTCCAACGTCTGTGCGGTCGAACACTTCCACACCGATTTGCTGGGCTCCCTTGTGCATCAACGTTCCCAGATTCGAATGCTGCCAGCCGGTCATCCAGATCTTTTCGCGAGCGTCGATTTCTGGTCGGCCGACCATTTCTAAGTTGATATTCGCGGTGATTCGATTCAACGGCCACGGCGGTTGTGCGACCAAAGCCTTCGAACCCAGCAGCCCTTTTTCTTCACCCCAAAACGTACAGAAGACGATGGACCGCCGTGGCGGAGTGTCCAACGCCGCAAACGCATCCGCCAGTTCAAGAACAGCTGTCACGCCCGACGCATTATCGTCTGCCCCATTGTTGATCTTGTCTGGCCCCGTACTCTGTACACCGATGTGATCCAGATGCGCGCTGACAAAGATCGCCTGATCGTTTAACGCAGCGTCCGAACCACGTAGCACAGCCAGCACGTTGCGAACGGGGACTTGCGTGATCTGCTGAGCGCCAATGTTGGCAATGATCTCCACGTCGTTCAGTTTGGCGTTCTGCGAAATCAGCACCACGGCGCAATCTGGTTGCAGGCCTTGGCGTCGTGGAATAGGCCTTTCGGAAAGTCTGCGGGCGACGTTGATCCACGGACTTTCTGGGGCGCACTGCATCAGCACCAGCTGCACGCCTTGTTCGGAAACGGTTCGCAGTCGCCGCCGCAGGGTTAGCAGCACGGCTGCAGGGTTGTCGACGGCCTGTGGCGGAATCGTGACTTCGTCGATCACAGCAATTCGCGGCGATTCGGCATCGGCATCGGCATCGATCAGTTGCGATTCAGCCAACGCCGGAGCTGTGAGTTGCAGGCGTTCTGAAGTGGCACATAATACTCCGCGACTCCGCACGACATCGCCGCCTGCGATTTGCAGTTCGACATCATTGTAGGGCGGTTGAGACACTTCGAAATCTGTGGTGTGAAAAAACGTGGCGTCTTCGTCCAATGGTTTCAGTCCTGCGCCGCGGAAACGCGAAGCCACAAAGCGGGATGCGATGTTGAGTTCCGGCGACGGCGTCTGTCGGCCCGCCATTTCGTCGCTGGCCAGAAACGCGACAGTGGACAGCACGGACGATTGCCGGATGGAATCCACCGCGCGACGCGCGTCTGCAGTGAGTTCCATGATGGGGGCTGCGGGCTGAGCGTTCAGTAGTGACGGGCACAGAAGGAAAACAAGGCAGAACCGGAACGACGCAGACATAATATTGATCCGAAATGATGGACACATAAGATTTTGAACTTCACTTGACTGGTCACGTTAGCCTTCGGTTGGCTCCACAATCCGCAGCTTGACTTCCGTGACTGTGGTGGATGCGGGAACCGTGAGTTCGATCGTATTGAATTCCCGCAGCTGGTTGGTGACGTCCAGCAGCACTGTGTTGTCGGTGTCCGATGTTGCTCGAACAGCGACGCCGTTCACTTCAGCATCCGGACTGCGGGCGCTGCTGCCTGTCATCCTGACGACAATGGCCAGTTGCGATTGATCGCTGAGTCCCGACGGTCGGTGAAACTTTCGCCGTAAGCGAACTTCGGCGGTCGAATCGCTGGCCTCAGTCGGGCAAGGCAGCGCACAGCGTTCCCAAACGTCGTCGGCGCGACTGAGCTCCCAAGGGCCCGCCAGTCTGATTTCATGAGGCATGAAGGTTGATCCCTTGTTACGATCGGCTACTTTTGTTTCAGAAATTCGCCCATCAGCAGATGCCCTTCTGGGAAACCAACGTCCGACGCGGCGGCGGCAATTTCGTCGTACGTGGTTGGGCTGTTTGGCTGAATGCCTGTGCCGCACATTGCGAACGGGCAATCGCCGTGGCTGTGGGTGCGAGTTCTTAGATATGTGGGATGGTCGGGGCTGACAAGAATTCGATAATCGCCGTGTTGTTTCAGCCATTGATGAACGGGGCCGACGATGTGTTCGTCGATCCTTTCGACGGCTTGCAGCTTGGCCGCCGTATCGCCTTCGTGAGACGCTTCGTCTGTGGCTTCCACATGCACCACCAGAAAATCGACGTCATCACGTTGCAATGTTTCGATGGCCGCTCGACCTTTGGCGGCGTAGTCCGTATCCAAATAGCCGGTCGCCCCCTCCACTTCTACCACTTCCCAGCCGATCAATTTTCCCATGCCGCGCAACAAATCCACAGCGGTAATCACGGCACCTCGCACACCATAGCGTTCCGCAAACGGCTGCAGCGCCGGACGTTGGCCGAGTCCCCATAGCCAGGTTTGAGTGGCCGGAAGTTCCCCAGCCTGCACTCGCGCTAGGTTGGGGGCCGCGTTGGCGAAAAGTTGGCGACTGCGTTCCATCAGTTGCAGAAGTTCGTCGGCACCGGGACCGGTGGGCAGGTGAGCATTGATGTTCTGGCCGGTGATGTCGTGCGGAGGTGTGCTGTGAGTGTCCGTGGAAAACGGAGCGGCTGCACCTCTCGCGCGATAGATCAGCAGGTTGCGATAGCTGACACCGGTCTGATACTTCCAATGGCTGTCACCGCACTGGTCTTTCTGCAGCAGCGTAATCAGCTCACGCCCCGCATCTTTGGGATACTGTTCGGCGGTGAAGCTGGTCATCTGACCGTCGGTGACCGTGACAAGATTGCAACGCACGGCCCAGTCGCCGTCGTGGAGTTCGATGCCTTGAGCGGCGGCTTCGATGGGAGCTCGACCGGTGTGAAACTTTAACGTGTCGTAGCCGAACAGAGTCATGGTGCCGACGTCGCTGCCGGAAGGCATGCTGGCCGGGACATTGTCGGTACGTCCGATGATTCCGGCCGCTGCAATAGCGTCCATGAACGGAATATGGGCGGCCTGCAGGGGCGTCCTGCCGTCCAGTGCATGTTGTGGTTCGTCTGCGACGCCGTCGGGAATGATCAGTACGTGTTTCATGGTGACTGTTAGAATTTGGGGAGATCGTGAAGGTCGTACAATGGGCAGGGTTTAACAGATTTCAGGGAAATCGTCACTGTTATTGTTGTCGAAGCCCGCGTTTGAGCGTGCAGATGCAGTTTTCGAGTCATCTGGTAACATTTCTAGATTGTTGCCGAATTACCATGTGTCCACAGAAAGGCTGAATTGATGAACCCTGATTCGAAATATACCCGCCGCACACTGCTGGCCGGAAGCTTGGCAACGCTGGCCGCGAGCGGCACAATAAGTGAAACCGGCGTGCCTCAACGGGCGGCCGCGGCGCAGGATTCTGAACAGCCGGCGCTGCCGTGGATTGATGCTCATTCTCACATCTGGACACCCGACACCAGCACGTTTGGGTTAGCACCGGGAGTCACCGTTGATGACCTAGCGCCGAGAAGTTTTACGGACGATCAGCTGCTCGCGGTTGCTCGACCTGAAGGCGTTGGCCGAGTCGTGTTGATTCAACATACGTTGTTTCACGGGTTCGATAATGCCTACTTGATCGACGCTTGGCGACGGCACCCGCAATTGTTTCGCGTGGTGGGCATGGTCGATGATCTGCGGCCGCATGCTGGCAAGGCGATGCAGCAGCTGCTGAAGCTGGGAGTCACGGGCTTTCGAATCACGCCGCGCAACGGGATTAACAACTGGCTGCAAACGGATGGGATGCAGGATATGTGGCGCACTGCGGCTCAGACACGCCAGCCGATGTGTTGTTTGATCAACGCCGCCAACTTGCCCGAAGTTGATGCCGCCTGCACTAAGCATCCGGAAACGCCCGTTGTGATCGACCATTTCGCCAGAATTGGGGTCGACGGCACAATTCGGGCGCAGGATGTCGACCAGTTGTGTGGGCTGAGTCGACATCGGGGTGTCAAGGTCAAGTTGTCAGCATTCTACGCTCTTGGAATGAAGGTTCCTGCGCATGATGAGCTGATTCCGATGATCAAACGGCTGTATGAAAGCTTTGGAGCCGAACGCCTGATGTGGGCCAGCGATTGCCCCTATCAGCTTGATAATGACAATAATTACGCGGCCTCGATCAGCCTGATCCGAGACCGGATTGATTTTGTGACCGCCGCAGAACGCCAGCAATTGCTGGCCGGAACCGCAGAACAGACGTTCTTTTTCGATCAGTAGGCCTTGGAATCGTAGCTCGGTGGTCTCCACCGTGAATTTACGGTCTTTACGAAGCAATTCGCGGTTAGGTCACTCAGAAGCATGACGAACTAAGGGCAGGAACGGAATTTTCCGTGCTTTTGATGTTTTGGGAAACCTGAGTGTTTTGTGCTTGTGTGCTTGAACAACTGTGGTCAGGTCAATAATGTTCGTGCTGTCGAGGGCTCGTCCTTTGCCCAAACATCCCTAACTCACACGGAGAATTGAACATGAAGAACGTACTCACAACTGTCCTCGCAGTCGCAATGTTTGCTTTCGTTGCAACATCGAACGCTTCAGCTGGTCACCACTCACATTGTGACAGCGGCTGCGGTAGCTCCTACAGCTTCACAAGCTGCAGTGCTCCAGCACCGACATGCTGCGAAGCTCCAGTACCTACTTGCTGCCATACTCCGGCACCAGAGCCGACTTGCTGTGCTCCAGCTCCAACTTGCTGCCACACTCCAGCACCAACATGCTGCGAAGCTCCAGCTCCAACTTGCTGCCACACTCCAGCACCAACATGCTGCGAGCCAACATGTGCTAAAGTGAAGTACCGCAAAGTTCGTTGCAAGCGAGATCGTTCAGCTCGTCGTTGTCGCTAGAGACTATCCGGGGGCCGCTGGCTTCCGCCGCATCACTTCGGGTAAGAACGTGTTTGAAGTGCGGATGAATTGATCAAAAGACCCGAGTCGAATTGTTCGACTTCGGGTCTTTTCGCGTTTTCACGTTGTCGCGTTTTCAAAACGTAGCACGCTGGTCTGCACCGTGACGTCTCGGCCCAGACCGCCGAGCGACATTCAGGTTTCGGCGATCGGGGTGGGCTGGCGAAGGTATCTGAATCACGTCAGCGTGCCGGTCTGGAACAGATCAAACGTGCTACTGAGTTTTGATTCTGAACGCTTTTTCGAACGTAATCGTGCTGTGACTGCCGATATCCCGTCATTCCCGACGATGATTCGGTGAATTTCAGGCGTGAAGACTTAACTTCTGGCTGGCGGACTGAGACAATCTCCGTTCTTGGAATTCTGTCGACTGAGTTGGCTCGTGGAGAGCTGTCTCAGTCGTTTTCTTTTTTGGTCCCTCCAACTTCACACGATCAGATTATGGTAAGGCACCTGACATCTCTGTACGACCTGACCACAGGCGATCTGTACGCGATCCTAAAAACTGCGGCGGACCTGAAGGCGAAGTACAAGGCTGGCGATCGTCCTCAACTGCTGCCGGGGCGGATTCTGGCGCAGATGTTCGAAAAGCCGTCGCTGCGGACGCGGAACAGCTTCGAAGCCGCCATCGCCAATTTGGGCGGTTCGGGCATCTTTTTGACCACGGCAGAAGCTGGGTTGAATGGTCGAGAATCGATTCATGATGTGGCGACGGTGCTGAGCAGTTACAGCGACGTGATCACCATGCGTACGTTTTCGCACAAACTGATCGTCGACTTTGCCAAATACAGCAGTTGCCCCGTGATCAACGCCTTGTCGGACGAACGTCACCCTTGTCAAGCATTAACGGATCTGCTGACGATCCAAGAAACTCGCGGCGATCTGCCGGGCGCTCATCTGGTGTTTGTGGGAGACGGCAACAATGTTTCGATGTCATTGGCGATCGCCTGCGCCATGACCGGCATGAAGTTTACACTGGCTGTGCCAGCGGGTTTTGAGTTTTGTGAGAAGTTTTTGGCGGACCTGCGGCAGCGTTTTCCGGACGCTGATGTGAATCAGATTCGCGATCCAGCGGAAGCTGTAGCCACGGCGGATTTTGTTTACACGGACGTCTGGGCCAGCATGGGTCAAGAAGAAGACGCCGTGCGTCGCATGCAGGCTTTCGAGAATTTTCAGGTGGATTCCAAGCTGATGCAGCAGGCTCCAGCAACCGCCAAATTCATGCACGATCTGCCCGCCAAACGCGGCCAAGAAGTGACCGACGACGTGATCGATGGTGCTCAAAGCATCGTGTTTCAGCAGGCGGAAAATCGCATGCACTTAGCACGCGGCCTGTTTGCTTGGCTGCTGTGCCCGTCATAGAATGAGGCCGCCGTTGTGCGGTGGATTTTGTCTTTTCCGGATTTGGGCCTGTCCCGCGACGAGACTGTGGTTCATGAAAGCGTTCGTTGAGTTCAAAGAAATGCCGTTCCCGATTCCTGAGGGAAATCTGATGCGCATCGGTTCTGCGACGGAATGCGAGATTCGGCTGCCGGCTGATCCTTATCTTAGCCGTCGACACTGTTCCGTTTCGTTCGTGGACAACGAATTCACGATTGTCGACCTCCGCAGTTCGCACGGCACCGTCGTGAATGGCTTGTTGCTGAAATCAGCTCCGGTGACGCTGCACGATGGCGACCAGATCCGCCTCGGCCAAACAGAACTGACCGCGAGGCTGCGTGACTAACAACGTGGGATAGGCTTCCAGCCTGTCAGCGCCGCTGAAGCATGCCCACGCGGTCACACCAGCTCCGAGTCAATCGCGGTCTCCCGGACGTTCCGATGTGGTGAATCTGCTATTGCTGCCGATTCGCATTCGAAAATACACTGTGCTGCCACAATCGCCTCGCGTCAACGATTCGCAGCCCATGCCTCAATCCCCTCCAAACACTCAACCAGCCGTCCGGCCTAGCAGATCATCGCGATTTTCTGGGCGTGCCGTGCTTGTGTGCTCGTTGACGCTGGTCTGCGGC
>Ga0075117_1002088_pt1 | contig 11690 bp, 7 predicted proteins | sample AntAceMetag02UKJ_FD_69789 | JGI IMG/M metagenome (GOLD analysis project Ga0075117, IMG submission 69789) | Saline lake microbial communities from Ace Lake, Antarctica - Antarctic Ace Lake Metagenome 02UKJ | ecosystem: Environmental > Aquatic > Non-marine Saline and Alkaline > Saline | place... | reverse complement strand
CAACGAATTTTATTTTTTGACCTTTTTTAATTTCTCCGTTAATGACTCTAAAATAGGTCTCTACACCACGAAAAGGATTGTAAACCGAATCAAACACCAAGGCTTGTAAAGATTCATCAGGGTTTCCTTTGGGTGCCGGAATGCGTTCGATAATGGCACTCAAAATTTCTTCTATACCAATACCGGTTTTTGCACTTGCGGGGATTACCTCTTCTGCTTTGCATCCTAAAAGATCTACAATATCGTCTGTTACTTCCTCTGGGTTGGCGCTTGGTAAATCCACCTTGTTGAGGATTGGAATGATTTCCAAATCGTTCTCCAAGGCTAAATATAAATTGGATATTGTTTGTGCTTGTATGCTTTGGGCAGCATCTACAATCAAAAGTGCGCCTTCACATGCCGCAATCGATCGGGATACTTCGTAAGAGAAATCTACATGGCCGGGAGTATCTATGAGGTTAAGGATGTATTCTTCGCCCTTATAGGTGTATTCCATCTGTATGGCATGGCTTTTAATGGTAATACCACGTTCACGTTCCAAGTCCATACTATCTAATAATTGATCCTTACTTTCGCGATCGGTAACCGAACCGGTAAATTCCAAGAGGCGATCTGCCAAGGTGCTCTTACCGTGGTCTATATGGGCAATAATGCAAAAATTTCTAATATTTTTCATAGTAAAACGAACTAATAGATTTGCTTTTAAAAGGCAACACTAGTCATAGATTCAAAAGCAACTGCAAATATACTCTAATTTACAGCGCTATTTAAAGCTTACCAACTGAAAATACAGCCCATTTTAACGAAGACCACCGTAAGAAGGGATTACATATTTTATACAGAAAAACCGTAATATTACATTAGTTTTGAGAACCAACCCCAAACAGCTAAAGTGAAATCATTGCCCCTACTCTTATTTATGGCCTTGTTTTGTGGTCAATTTGTCTTAGGGCAATCCTATGGACTTTCGGGTAAGGTTCGGGATCAAAAGAACGAAGCTATTCCCTTCGCTTCTGTTTTTCTGTTGCGTTCTTCGGATTCCGTTTTGGTAAAAGGCAGCTCGGCAGACGATTATGGAAGTTTTGAAATAACGAATGTTCCCAAAGGGCTTTACATATTGCAGGCAAGTTATATTGGTTGGACCTCTAATAGCATAGTTTTGGACATTTCTATGGATGTTAAGATTGGTGCCGTTATCATAGCACAAGAATCCGAAGCATTAGATGAGGTGGTAGTTACCGCAAACAGACCGCAAGTAGAGCGCAAAGTAGACCGCTTGGTTTTTACTGTAGAAAATACCGTATTGTCACAAAGTAGTTCTTGGGATATTTTAAGACAGACTCCTGGGGTTATTGCAATGCAAGACGAACTGCAGGTTAGAAGCCAACCTACCACGATTTATATTAATGACCGTAAAGTGCAGCTGTCTCCAGAGGAAGTACGAAATCTGTTGGAAAACTACCAAGGTGAAAATATAAAAGCTATAGAAGTCATTAGCAACCCACCTGCACGTTATGAAGCCGAGGGTGGTGCCGTACTCAATATCATTACCAGTAAAAATATTTCCCTAGGCTACAAAGGCAATATCAACACGACCTATACTCAGGGTGTTTTTTCAAAGTATAATTTTGGCACCTCACACTTCTACAAGACCAAAAAACTAAACCTGAATCTTAGCTATGCTTTTGCACCAAGAAAGGATTTTAAGGATGTCCGGGCCGAAACTAATTTTATAGATGGCACCGGCGTATATTCTAGGTGGATTACCGATTTTGACATTATAAGTAGATTACGAACGCATGTAGCAGGAGTAGTATTGGATTATCAATTTGATGAAAGAAATGAGCTAAACATTACCTCAAATGTACAATTATCCCCATACCGTAAGTATGATAAACGCCAAACTACGGCTATGCTCAATCGCACGAATGCTGTTGATTCTACATTTACAACGGCAAGCCCCGAGGATGAGGTAAAGAATAACATATCTGGGGATATTACCTACAAGCATACCTTTAAAGAAAATGGTGCATTGCTTGTGAATGGGCATTTTACCAAATTTGACCTTTCTCGAACCCAGAGCGTTAATTCGGATTATTTTAACCCAGATGGTTCCTTTATAGGAGATTTTAATTTTATGACCGATGCCAACCAGGATATAGAAATTGCCACGGCACAGGTAGATTATTCTGGACTGCTAGGAGCCACCAACATAGAAGCTGGTGCAAAAGGTTCTTTTATAAACTCTAAAAGCACGTTGGATTATTTTTCGGCAAACAATGGCCTAGTTTTAGACCCTACGTTGTCCGATAATTTTTTGTACGATGAAAATGTTTATGCGGCCTATACCAGTTTTTCGCATGATTGGGAAAAGTGGAGCGTTAAAGGAGGCCTAAGGGCAGAGCATACACAAAGCACGGGAACGTCGTTGGCTTTGGCCAGCATCAACAGGTTAGAGTATTTTGAGTTGTTTCCCAGTTTTTATCTATTACATAACAGAAACGAGCAGCATAGCTTTTCCTTCGATTATTCTAGAAAATTGGAGCGACCCCGCTATCAAGACCTCAATCCTTTCAGAACCTTTATCAATGAAAATAATTTTGAGCAGGGAAACCCCGAGCTGTCACCTAACTTTAGCAACAACTTTAACCTAAACTACACTCTAAACCAAGAATTCTTTTTTGATGTGTATTATCGCGATAATGGCAACTACATCTCCAGACTCTCCTTTCAGGACAATGAAAACCTAATTATAAGGGACGTTACCCAAAATGTGTTGGAAAGTACCTCTTACGGCTTCGATTTTAACTACGGAAAATCGATTACCAACAATTGGTACGTGTACAGTTACGTCTCTATTTTTCATGAGGACGAAACCTTTTTGGCATTGGAAAGCGGTAATGTGGCCGTTAAAAATGAGTTCGATGGTATTTATGCAGATATCACCAACTACCTCACACTTTCAAAGGACGGTACTTTTAAAGGGGAGTTGGGGATTACCTATCTCTCCGGTTTTTTACAAGGATCTTTTATACAGGCAGAAACGACTAATCTTACTTTTGGAGTTCGAAAATCTTTTTGGAACAAAAGGGCTTTGTTAAGCCTCACAGTCAATGATGCATTAGGAAAGGCCAATGGGAGAAATACCTCCAAGTATCTAAATCAAGATAATAATTTTCTTCTCGTTCCAGAGACACAAAATGTTCGTTTTGGATTTACATATAATTTTGGAAACTTTAGGCTAGATGATAATGACCGTGAAATAGATAAGAAAGAACGAGATCGTTTGAATTCTGAATAGTAAAGCAAACAGACAATTACTATAATATGCGTAGGATATTTCTCATTACATTGTTTACTTTTAGAATCTTTAGTTAATCATATTTAATGACAACAAATTTTAGATTTTTTATATTTTTAGTGGTATCGTTTTCGTTTGTTAGCGCACAAGAATTTGAAATAACGGGAACGGTTTTGGATGCTAACCAAAGTCCCCTTGTTTTTGCCAATGTGCTATTGCAAACCGCAGATGGCAAACTTATAAAAGGAGCAACGACAGACTCCAACGGACTTTTTAAATTGATTAATGTGGAAGCTGGAGAATTTCTTTTGTTCGCCAGCTACATAGAAAGCACATCCAAAACCCTAACTATTTCCTTAACGGCAAACCTTGATGTAGGTAACTTGATTATCTCAAACGAAGCACAGACTCTAGACGAGGTGGTCGTTACCTCGCAAAAACCTAGATTAGTAGAAAAGGCAGACCGATACGTCTTCAATATTGAAAACACTGCCCTATCTGACAGCGATATTTGGGATGTGTTAAAACGTACTCCGGGTATTATAATCGTAAATGATAAACTAACCGTTAACAACATAGGAAATATCGGTATTTTAATAAATGGGCGAAGGGTAAACATTCCCGAAAGTGATGTTATTAATCTGCTTTCTGGTAGTTCTGCCAATAATGTAGAAGCGATAGAGGTCATTACCAGTCCTCCTGCAAAGTATAGTGCCGAGGGCGGTCTCCTCATAGACATAAAAATGAAGACCAATCTGGTGGCGGGCTACAATGGCTCTGTATATCATAGATACATACAAGGCGTTTTTGCTAAACATACCTCGGGGATGGATCACTTTTTTAAAGGAAAAAAAACGGATTTCTCTCTCGCCTATTCCTTTCAGGATAATAAGAATTTGACTCGGTTTACAGACAGGACTAATTTCTTTGAGAACAACCTACCTAATGAAATTTGGACAGCAGCACAAAACAATATTGATAGAAATGAAAAACATAATATAAACGCATTTTTTGATTATAAGGTAGATGAACGAAACACCCTCAGTTTGTCTACTATTAATTCTTTAACCCCTAATGGAAATAGGCTTTCATCTTCCATAACGGATATTGCAAACACTCAAGGCATCTCTAATGCAGGTTTTGATACAACAAACGATTCAGATTTTCATTTGTACAATACCTCGCTATATTTGGATTGGGTACACAAATTAAAAAAAGAAAGTTCACAGATTTCATTTAATACACACTACACCAATTACAATTATGATCTTGAACAGGACATTGATACCGATTTCTTTGATGTGAACGGCATTGTTACCGGAGAAAATGATTTTATCACACAATCAGTTCAAAATACAGGACTGTTTAGCATACAAGCGGATTATACGACCACTATTAGCACATCTTCCAAATTGGAGACGGGACTTAGGTATGCCTCAATTGCATCGGATAATACTATTGTTCAAGAAGGTTTTGACCGGAGCCAACCGGGTATAGACCCTACCGAAGCGGGGGAGTTTATTTACGACGAAGCTATCTCAGCGGCCTATCTTAGCATGAACAATAGCTGGGATACTTGGAACTTAAATTTAGGGCTTAGGGCAGAGTATACCGAAACCGAAGGTAGGTTGGACACAGAAACCAATAGTAACGAAAATGACTATTTAGAACTTTTCCCATCACTTTCTGTATTGTACACCCACAAAAAGAAACATGTATTCAAACTTAATTATTACCGTCGCATTACCAGACCAAGGTATAGTTGGTTAAATCCGTTTCAGTATTTTCAGAACAATAATACGGTGCTAGAGGGCAATCCCAAACTCTTGCCCAGCTTTAGCAATTTTGTTTCATTTGCCTATACCCTAAACAATAGCTTTACTCTAAGGCCCTTTTATGAACTTCGCACGAACGATTTTTTACAACAAGTTTCTCAAGATAATTCTGGTAATTTATTGCGTTTTATTGCCACAAACTTAGATAAGAACAAGAGTTATGGGGTTGATGCCATATTAAGCGCCGATGTTACGAACAGATGGTATTCTTATATGTTATTTAATTATTACTATAAGGCAAATAGTTTTAGGGATTTTGATACCGGCCAATTATTGGATAATACGGCTTGGATAACCTATTTCAGAACCACCCAAAGCTTCACTTTTTTGGAGGACAAGTCTTTGTTTGTAGATGCTACTTTTTCTTACTTTTCACCCAATATCATAGGTAATTCTAGGTTGGCTTCCATTAATGAACTTGGATTTGCACTGAGAAAAACCATTTGGAATAAAAGTGGTAGTATTTCTTTGGCCGTAGAGGATATCTTTAACCAAAGCAATCAGTTTTTTACCCGTCAATACCTTACGCAAGACAATTCATCTTCAGTAAGAAGAGAGAATAGACTACTGATACTCTCGTTTAGATATTCGTTTGGAAACACCAAGATCAGGGACAATAAAAAACGAAAAAGAGTAGACGAGCGAAATAGAATCTAGGACGCTTTATTATACTTTAATGGGGTGCAGCCATGAGCTTTTTTAAAGGCCTGGTAAAAAGCATTTTTCGAATTAAACCCGGAGGTTTCGGATAGCGCATCTACCGAGTACTTTTTTAGATACCCATCGTTTATTTTATCTACCGCATACGCTATCCTAAAATGATTTATGAAATCATTAAAGTTTTCAAAGTTGGAATGTCCAATACTGTCCGATATTTTTCTTGATCTCACTCCTATAAGCTTAGCTAGTTTATGAACTGTGAGTTCTGGACTTAAAAAGGTTTTCTGTTCTTGCACCATAAAATGAATATTTTTTAAGGGCAATATGTTTCTTGTTTTCTCTTTATTTAAATTCAATTTTGGTAGGCCAACCAGTAAATGAGGATTCCATAAAAGATAGCACGCTATTAGCAAAAAACTACCATTTACTAAAATAGAGACGATATAGGCGTAATTACCTAAACTAGAGATAACAGCTAATGCTACCAATGCACTATTTAGATAAAGAAGGAGTAAAGCGATACTGTAAACCGTTTGAATGGTTGTTAAATGAAACACCCATTTTTTAACCAGATTAAATTGGCGAGAATTACTACTGGCGTGTTTTCTAAAAAATGAAATAATCAAGTGCCATTGGAATATTAGATAAACAATAGAAGAAATACTACGTAGAAGTATGTTCACCCATTCAGGAAACAGGCCGTCTTGGCCGTTGTAACTTAACTCAAAATTTTGAGTTATTTCGTATACGTATTCCGCTTTATCCGTAAGGTTCATCATATAAAACGGCAAATAGTTTATAGCAATGAACAGAAAAGGAATTAGATGAAGTGCATCTAATAATCTGAGCTTATACTCTTTATAAAGTACTGCTCTGATATATAGGTAGGCTAAAGGAAATATTAGAAAATTAATTGGGGCTGGAACCTTATACAGGTAGGGAAAGTGATTGATAATGCCGTATATAATTAACAAGTAAAAAGAGTGGCAAAGCCCAATCAAAAAAAGCATTGCGCCCAATAAGATACCAGAAAGTGAATTGTTTTTGTTAAAACGGAACCAAATCAGAAAGGAGGTAAAAATGCAAAATATAACTCCTGTAAGTTGTAAAATATGAAAAAACATGTTTATTTGGTTGTCGGATTATTGTATTCTTTTGTCCTTTTTAGTATTGGGTTTTGATAGTGTCACTAGGTCATTTAGCTGTTATAAAAGACTACAAGTTCTCAATATGCTGTGGTTTAGCAAAGTAATTTATTTTTTTACCCCTAAAATTAGGAGAATATCCTAATTGTCTATGGGAAACAATTATCATCGTTAATAACCAGTCATTAAGACACCACACGTACCAAGACTAATCAGCAGATAAACACCTGCTAGTATCATAAAAATCTTTCCGCCTTTCTTTTTTTCTTTTGCAAATAGGATAATGCCTATTATCAAAAATAGCAAGGCTGGCCCAAACATGATTAAGGCTAATACCACTACAAGACCGTCTAAATTTCCAACTTCAAGTATCATAAAGCCTCTTTTTGCAACTCCCTAAGGCGTTGTATTTTGTCATCCCTATAAAACAAATTCATAGTCTCAAAAGGGATAATTTTATAATCCTTGTTTACAATGTGCACACAGGATTTTTTTATCGCCCGTACATCAAAATTATGGGCGTCTATAAATTGCATGATGATGATGCGGAACAGGTTGTCATACCCCAATTCTGGCGCATCAATTTCTGGCAAACAACACATGATACTTTTTAGGTTCTCAGAGGCTTTTTCTACGGAATTTCCTGTGCTAAACAATTCTATCATTTTCCCGTGTAGGTGTTCATCTTGTTCGTAGATGATGGTGTTTTTTCCTTCGTTCAATAAATCATCCGGGTTAATGTAACGTGTTAACGGACTTACATCTTCTCCCAGTTTTAAAGCGTAGGCCATAACCAATGCATCTGGGTTGCATGGTACGGGAATGAGGTCGTCTGCTTCAAAAATAGGGGACTGTTCTAATATTTTACGGCGGACTTCGGTGAGCGTGATACGGTTTTCGTCCACTTGAAAATTTTCCAAGCGACCGGCAATTTGAGTGGGCTGAAAGGTAACCCCTCTAATACATTTTTGTTTTAAGGCAAAGTCTATGGTTTGGCCCATTTCATGATCGTTTAATCCTTTTTGTAGGGTAACGACCAAGGTGGTGGAAAGATTCAGTTTATTGAGGTGTTCTATTGCCTTCAAGCGCGTATCCGCTAAATCCGCACCTCGTAGTGTTCGCAATACGTGATTATCCAAAGAATCAAACTGGAGGTAGATTTCAAAATCGGGCGCATATGTGGCCAATCGCTTTGCAAAATCAAAATCTTTTGCAATTTTTATTCCGTTGGTATTTACCATCAAATGCTTTATAGGAAGCGTCTTGGCATAGTCCAAAAGCTCAAAGAACTGTGGGTGTATGGTAGGCTCTCCTCCACTAAGCTGCACTACATCTGGCTCCCCCTCGTTCCTTACGATAACGTCCAACATTTTCTTCATTTCTTCCAATGTCCTATGTCTGCCATAGGTGGGCGAAGAGCCTGCATAACAGGTAGGGCAGGTGAGATTGCAACGGTCTGTCATTTCTATGACCGTAAGGCAGGAATGCTGCTCATGATCAGGGCATAGTCCACAATCATACGGACAACCAAAGTGTGTTTCTGTATTAAAGGTTTTTGGATATTCCGATGCTTTGTTATAATTGCGAATATTCTTGTAGTATTCGATATCGTCTGCAATAAGTACTTTGCTGTGGCCGTGCTCTTTGCAGTTCTTTAGCATGTATACCTTCTCGTCTTGGAATATAATTTTAGCATCTACACGACGTAAACATTCAGGACAAAGACTAAGGGTAAAATCGTAGTAGGTATACTTACTTTCGGGCATTGATCGGGAGTTGTAGGATGAATTTGTAATAATAACCCCAACAAATTAGGCATAATAGTTGAATGCTGCTTAAACCAAGAACAAAAAATGTGTTCGGTTTTAGAAATTCTATACAAAATCGAAATCCAAAATAACTCACCATAAACAATTTAAAGTAGCTCCCATTTTTTAATCCTGCGTATTGTTTGTTTAGGATTTTTATGCCAATAAAAAGAAAGATCAGAAAAACTACTTCGTAAAGGGCAATAGGGTGGCGTAAAAGACCATCGCCTAAATCTATCCCTATAAAGGAAGACGTTGTTTTGCCATAGGTAAACTCTCTGGTTCCTGCCAAAAAACAACCAACGCGACCAATGATAATGCCGAGGATTATAGGTAAGGTAAACAGGTCTCCGGAAGACTGTTTTTCACCAATCATTTTTTTAACAAGTTCCACGCCTAGTAGACCACCAAAAAGGCCGCCCATGATGGTCTTGTTGTTTACCATTGCCAGCCAGCCCTGGGCAGCATGTAAAACCGGATTCTCAAAAAAGGCAACGAACCTTGACATTAAAAGTGCCCCAAAAACAGCACCGATGATAATGGAAAGGCGGTTGGTGGATGAAATGTTGTCTTCGCCCTGTTTACGTAGATACACGTAATACCGAAATGCCACAAAAAAAGCGGCGTATTCCAATATAAGATGCAGATTAAGCGTAATGCCGAATAACTGGGGCTCAAAAGGGAAGTTCATCCCTTTAGTAGTATTAAAATTATAGGTATTACTATGATAAGGAACATATAGGTGCCCGACAAATAAAAGAATACCTTGGCGGCTCTTCGTTTCCCTGCAGACCAAAATAACCAGCCCAGAATCAACAATATAGCCAATGGCGCAAAAAGTGTAAGCCCCATAAGGAACATGTCATTACTTGAAAAAATATCGATATCGGACATTCCAATCTTGTTTTACACGATAGTTTCCTTTCCTTCAAGTTCCTGTCAGGTTTTTACAGAAACAAGTTCAGTACAAGTAAAACCTGATAGGTCTAATCACCTACATGATATTAGTCGCTTGTCTACTCCTGCCACTCCGCAATAAACAAATTGGTATCGCGGGTACCTCCGTTATTTCTATTACTTGAGAAAGCCAAGTATTTACCGTCATTCGAAAATACAGGGAAGGCATCAAAGGTTTCGCCGTGGGTTACACGTTCCAGATTTTTACCATCAACATCTATAAAATACAGGTTGAAGGGGAAACCCTTTTCCGCCTCAAAATTACTGGAGAATAATATTTTTTCTCCTGATGGATGAAAAAACGGACTCCAATTCGCATTGCCTAAAAACGTCAATTGTTTTAGGTCAGAACCATCGGCGTTACAAATAAACAATTCCATATCCGTAGGCTCTACCAATCCTTCTGCCAATAGATCTTTATATTCTTTAATAGCTTCGGGTGTTTTTGGACGCGACGCCCTAAAAATCAATTTACTGCCATCGGGCGAGAAGAACGCGCCACCATCATAACCAAGCTCGTCCGTAATTTGTTTTACATCAGTACCATCTAAATTCATGGTATACAATTCCAAATCTCCACTTCTATCGGAGGTAAAAACAATTTTATCACCCTTTGGAGAAACTGTAGCTTCTGCATCATACCCTTTTTCATTGGTAAGCTGTGCGGTAATATTTCCTTCAAGGTCTGACACAAAAATATCAAAGGAGTCATAGACCGGCCAAACGTAGTTTCCGTTTTTACGTAAGGGAACATCAGGACATGCTGTGTCTACCAAATGGGTAGAGCCATATACGTAGTGTTTGTTATCTGGCATAAAATACGCGCAGGTAGTTCTGCCCATTCCCGTGCTTATCATTGGCGCCTTTTTATCTTTAAAGTTTTCCTCAATATTCATAAGAAACATCTGGTCACACTCCATGCCCCATGCTTCGTTATTAGATTGAAAAACCATTTGCTTGTCGTCCCAACTCCAGTACGCCTCGGCATTGTCTCCGCCAAAGGTAATTTGACGAATGCTTTTAAAGTACTTTTCTTCTGGATAAATGAGCGTATCGCTACCCGCCATTAAAGACTTGGCTTCTTTGGGGCTTTCAACCACAGGTTTGGTCTCGGTTTTACAGCTTGTAATTATAAATAGAAGTGACAAAACAAATAGAATTCTCATTTGATGTGTATTTTTGAGTAAAAATAAAGGCTATGACTCGTATAATAACAATTTTACTCGCGATTTTTACTATTTCGGTTTCTTGTAAGAAAGAAGTGCCTAAAAAAGTAAGTTTACAAGAAGACATTTCCTTTTTGGCCAACGATAGTTTAATGGGGCGTGAAACGGGTACTCCCCAAGAACTGATTGCTGCAAATTATATACAGCAACGTATGGAGCGTATAGGTTTGCTACCCAAAGGAAATGCAGGCACCTACTTCCAGACATTTACCTTTAAACCGAAGACGGATCCGCATACCGAGGCGCAATTCGTGTCCGGAGATGGTACTATTACGGGTACGAATGTGATTGGTTATATTGATAATACCGCAGATAAAACGGTTATTATTGGGGCTCATTACGATCATTTAGGCATGGGAGGCGAAGGTTCGTTATATGCCGAAGGAGAGGCGATACACAACGGGGCTGACGATAATGCCAGCGGAGTAGGTATTATGCTTCAATTGGCAGAAAGGCTCAAAGATTCTCTTGCCGGCAGCAACTACCTTTTTATTGGATTTTCTGGCGAAGAAATGGGTCTTTTAGGTAGCAACTACTTTTGCAAAAACCCTACGATCGATTTTGATAACGCCAATTACATGATCAACATGGATATGGTGGGTCGCCTGCGCGAAGACAAAACGCTCTCCATCACCGGAACGGGAACCGCACCCATTTGGAACCAAGTATTGAACAGCACTAATCCTGATTTTAAATTAGTATTGGGCAAATCGGGCATGGGTCCTAGTGACCATACTTCCTTTTATTTGCAAGATATT
>Ga0075117_1002087_pt1 | contig 11691 bp, 11 predicted proteins | sample AntAceMetag02UKJ_FD_69789 | JGI IMG/M metagenome (GOLD analysis project Ga0075117, IMG submission 69789) | Saline lake microbial communities from Ace Lake, Antarctica - Antarctic Ace Lake Metagenome 02UKJ | ecosystem: Environmental > Aquatic > Non-marine Saline and Alkaline > Saline | place... | reverse complement strand
CAACGAGAACAGAGAGTGGCCTTTGCTGCACCTTATCCGGGGAAGATCATCGCCATCGATATGAACAAAGTAGGTGGCTCAATCACCTGCCAGAAAGATTCATTTCTTTGCGCAGCATTAGGTACCGAAGTGACGATGGCATTCACCAAGCGTCTGGGCACAGGCTTCTTCGGAGGCGAAGGATTCATCTTGCAGAAATTGAGCGGTGATGGCATGGCGTTTGTGCACGCCGGGGGTACTGTCATTAAAAAGAAATTGGCGGGAGAAACATTACGAGTGGATACGGGTTGCATTGTTGCATTCACCGGTAACATTGATTACAGCATCGAAAGAGCTGGCAACTTAAAATCGATGGTATTGGGTGGTGAAGGATTGTTTCTGGCTACTTTGAAAGGGCATGGAACGGTTCTACTTCAAAGCCTGCCCTTTTCACGGTTGGCAGAACGTGTTCTGGCTCATGCTCCTTCCGCGGGTGGCTCCTCGGTGGGTGAAGGTTCTGTTCTGGGTGGCCTGGGAGATATGTTTGGTGACCGCTGAACCAGCGCCGAGAACGGAAGTGAATTTCTATCCGCATTTCACAGGAGCAAATTGATGTTCAGAAGCTGGGGTCGCATTCAGAAGATAGGACGGTTTTGTGTGTTATTTTTCGGTGCGATTTTCGTAGTTGTTGGTTATCTGGTTGCCTATCAAATGGGGTCGCCTCTCATCGAACAGGCAAAAGCCAGTATCAATTGGCCAACGGCCTCCGGACTGGTTTTAGAATCAAAAGTGGTACGCCGTCGCAGCAATAATTCAGGAAGGTCAACATACTCCTCAAAAGTGAGTTATCAATATCAGATCGAGGGAAAAACATTCGAATCCAAAACCGTCTGGTTTGGAGGAAACATTTCCACATCCGATAGGTCGATGTCGCATAAGATTGTCAAGAAATATCCAGCCAACAAAAAAATAGTCGTCCATTATAACCCCGAAGATCCAGGAATTGCGGTCCTTGAACCGGGCGTGTTTAAGACCACTTATTTCTACTACTTGCTTGGCTGGATATTTTTATGTGTGGGAATTTTAATGACTGTTACTCCTCTGGTTCGGTCGCGCTTTCACAGAGTCAAATCAAAGTGAGCGCCGGGAATCGGCAATTTTTACCGTTCCGCAGAATCAGCGCGGGGAACGAGAATCCTGGTCTTGCTGGTATCTAGTTTTTTTGGTAAATAACAGCTGTCTCACTCTCTCTCCTCATTTTCTCTCTCTGGTTCCCCCTCATGTCTCTACGGCGTGTTTTTTTTACGCAAAGACAGATTCTGCTTGTGATCGCGGTATTCATTTTGTGCCCGTATGTCGCAGGTTGCGCATCCACTCCGTATGAATATCAGACCAATCTGGTTCCGCAGACGGAAATGCCGTTGGAGGAAGGCGAGTCACAAATCGAATGGGGAAAGCAAAAACGATTTCTGGATGGCATTGGCTGGGTCGTTGGGATCCCTGGAAAAATTCTTCTCTGGGACCGTCGGATTGATAATCATCGCATTTCACCAGAGACGGAAGTAGCGCTCGCCACGTATTTGGAAAAAAATAATCTGGATCAAGTGAAAGTTCGCATTAATCAATACGATCCACGCGGTGAATGGAGGCGCTTGCGAAAGAATAAATCAGTGAGCTGGGGTTGGCGATATACTGCGGGTACATTAACGGCCTTGCATTATACTTTGTTGCCAGGTCGAATCATTGGTGGTGACAATTACAACCCGTTCACCAATACGATAAGTCTCTATTCCGATCATGCAGCGGTTGCCTTGCATGAAGGCGGGCATGCCAAGGATTTTTCCTCGCGAAAATATAAAGGAACGTATGCTGTCGCAACGGCATTACCAGTACTATCTTTATGGCCTGAATCGATCGCCACGAATGATGCCCTGGGTTACTTGCGCGCGGAAGAAAATTACGCAGCCGAACAAGAAGCCTACCGCGTGTTATATCCCGCGTATGCGACTTACGTTGCTGGAGCCGCCTCACCATTATTGCCTTATGGAGATATCGTGATAAAAGCAGGTGCTGTCATTCCAGGGCATATCCTGGGACGCTGGAAAGCCAACGAAGTAAAGCGGGAACAGCTTGCGCGGCTTTCCCAATCTGAAAATCATCAGGTCTCTACTGCTGATCTGCAAGAACCGCAACCAGAGTCGAACATCGAAAATCGAAATACGATTCAACAGGTTCACTTTGAAGACGACATGTAATCTTTCAAAGATGTGAGCCACAGACGACTTGATCATTCAGAGTGAAGAGACTGGCAGACTACTTCGCTGGTGGCGTAGACGCGTCTCCCAGGAGAGACAATCGGTCACCTGGTTCATTGCAAAGTGGATAGCTGCTGGTTGAGGAAGCAAGAATTTCGGCAAGCGATGTTTCAGAAAAAGCATGCTCTGTTTCCCGCATGGCATCGTCCAGCTTACGATGCAAGGGGCATAGATTCGTGCCATGACCTTTTAACCCAAGTGGACAGGTTTTAATCCGACGAATGGGATCGACGGCATTCACCACATCCAAAAGATTCAATTCATCTGGTGACTTAACCAGGGAGATACCTCCACCGATGCCCCGCTGTGAATGAACCACATTGGATTGACGCAGGCTTTGCAATACCTTTGAAAGATAGGCTTGCGGAACTTTCGTCGCTTTGGCAATTTGTTCTGTTGTACAAGGATTAGGAGAGCGATCTGCCAAGTGTACAATGGCTCGAAGTGCATATTCGACTGTTTGGGAAAACATAAGAATTCCTTGGAATCCATAATTGGATGTTGATGTCTATTATTGTGTTTGTTATTCTGCGTATCAATATAAATCTGGTCTTTTTCGTAAATCGACTGAGGTTATTATAGCCGCTCAGCTTATCAGGAAGCAAAAATGAAGCACATTGATGAAGAAAAACTGGAAACGGACTTATCATACCGGTTTGAGTATCTCGCAGAGTTTATGGGAATTACCGGAGATGATTTAGAGGCAATTCATGGATCAGCGGGTGCGATTGCCCCATTAGTCACTGGTTTAGTCGATGCCGTCTATGAGCAACTTTTCAAATATGATTGCACAAAACGCCATTTTGTGCCACGCCAACACGGATTTGAAGGCGAAATTCCTGAAAGCATTGAGACGCTTACCCTCGATCACGAAATGATCCAGTTTCGAAAACAACACCTGGGCCGTTACCTGGAAACTCTGGTAACAAAACCTTACGACGCAAAAATGGTGTCCTATCTGGATATGGTGGGCAAGATTCATACTCCCAAAGCAGGCAGCAAAGATTTGAATGTACCTCTCGTGCAGATGAATGCACTCATGGGTTTTGTTTCGACTGCTCTCATCAGTACTATTCTGGGATTAAATCTGGATCGTGAAACTGAAGTGAAAACGCTAACGGCGTTTAACAAATTACTCTGGTTGCAGAACGATCTGATCACACGTCATTACCAGGCGTAAATATGATCAAGTCAGATTCGGTTACAGCCGGAGGTCCAGGCAGGCTAGATTTCCAGCTGAATCTCGACAGTAGATGAGCCCATTGCTCAATACGGGAACGGTCCAGCATTGGTGGTCGAGGACTTTAAAGCGGGAAATTTCCTGATAGGAGTCCGAATTTGCTTTTGCAGTTACCAGTGTTCCTGTATCGGACAGAATGATTAATTTGCCATTCGCGATCAGTAACGACCCACAGCCAAATCCGGCTTCGCGCCACTTAATTTTTCCTGTCTGCTGATCGAGACACGTTAAGCGTACGATGCGACCCAAATTGGAATTTCCGTCCATTCCATAATAATGTTTTTGGTAAAGGACACTGTTATTGAAATGGTTTCTCATATCACGATTTGTGTAGCGCGCCTTCAATTGCAGATTATCAAAATCCAGTAACGCACATCCCTTTTGATATCCAGAAGAAATAAATATCGTTTCTCCGTCAATTATTGGCGTGGTAGAATTCGTGGCGAAGGGAGACGGCCATGCAAAGGTTGCCATCTCTTTACCATCTGTTGCCTGTATGACAGACAGACACTCATTACTCAATAACGCCAGATAGTCGGTTCCGTTGATTGTAAAAGCGGCCGGCGTGCCGTACCCGGGCATATGCGGTGTGGATTTCCAAAGTTCCTTTCCGGTCTTTTTGTCGAGTGCCACCAGACGACCTGCTTCGACAAACAATTTTTCACCCCTGATTAGCGGAGAACAGGTAAAGCCCCATTCGGGAACCTCCATCTCATACGCTTCCGTCAATTTTTTCTGCCAGACGATTTTCCCGGTCTTGATCTCAAAACAGATCAATCTGCCGTCGCGGCTGTTTGTGTAAAGGAAATCACCGTCGATGGTTGGAGTCGCACCGGGACCGCCGGCATTCAGACGATTGACGATCTCAGCCGGATAAGTCTGCTCCCAGATGATATCACCCGTCTCTGCTTTCATGCAGTAGACAGTTTCATTGCCTGCTTTGTGACCCATTGTGTAAATTCGGCCATCAGCTGCAGAGAGGGAACTGTAACCTGTGCCTACATTGCCGCGCCATAGCACTTCTGGAGTCTTGTCTGACCAATCAGCACGCCAGTCCGTTTCAGGTGAAATGCCATCATATTTCGGTCCCAGCCAATGAGGCCAATAGCCAACCTGGCTCTTCTGTTGCGCGATTGACTGTGCGTCTTTAAATGAAACTTCCACAAGAGTCACAGGTGGGGTTTGCTCTTGATCTCGATTCGGAGACGGTATCTGCTGGACCTCAACATCAGCGGATGTCGGAGCCGTTTCGCTACAGGAATAATTGAACAGACCTGCAATTAATAATAGAGTGACAAACTTCATTTCATTCTCCTTAATGGGTGTCACCCTATTATGCACGTCCGTTGATTATTGGGGAATGTCAATTTTGATTCGCAGGTCTCTTAACTGATGTGGATCCACCTGAGAGGGGGCACCACTCAGCAGATCAGCTGCTTTTTGGGTTTTCGGGAAGGCGACGACATCACGAATGTTATCATTTCCGCACAGTATCATCACCAGTCTGTCGAGACCCAAAGCAGCTCCTGCGTGAGGAGGTGCACCATATCGCAGGGCCTGCAGCAGAAAGCCAAACCGTTCTTCCGCTTCTTCGGCAGAGATATCCAGCAAATCGAAGATTGACTGTTGTATGTTTTGATCATGCACACGCACACTGCCGCTCGCCAGTTCATGGCCATTCATGATTAAATCGTAAGATTGTGCCCGCACCTTGGCAGGGTCCGTTTTGAGGAATTCGAGATCCGCTTCCACCGGTTGACAGAAAGGATGGTGCTCTGCATCCCACCGCTTCTCGTCTTCATTATAAGACAGCAGGGGAAAATGTGTTATCCAGCAACAATTGATCTCGTTAGGGTCATACAATTCCAATTCTTTTCCCAAACGATTTCGTAATGCGGCTAAAGCCGCTGATGTCACGGAATTTTGATCGGCGACGAAAAACAACAGGTCGCCTACTTCGGCATCCATCTCTTCCATGATTTTCTGTTTGTCTTCATCAGAGAAAAACTTGGCGATAGGAGAATGCAAACCTTCATCAGTGACCTTGAAGAATGCTAATCCTTTTGCCCCGTATTCGCCTGCATACTCTGTTAAGCCATCAATATCTTTACGACTGTAGCGACCAGCGGCACCTTTGGCGTTGAGCCCTCGTACTCGGCCACCCGATTCAATCGTTTTCTTGAACACGGCAAAGTCACAGCTTTGAGCAATTTCACCCACATCCACCAGCTCAAGTGCAAAACGTAAATCAGGCTTATCGGAACCATATTTTTCCATCATCTCATGGTAGTCGTAGCGAGGTAGTGGTAGTGATACCTCTTCGTTCCGTAAACCTTTGAGTAATGTTGCAATTAAACCATCAACAAATGTGAGAATATCTTCCTGATCGACAAATGCCATTTCTAAATCGATTTGAGTGAATTCAGGCTGACGGTCTGCCCGCAGGTCTTCGTCGCGGAAACAGCGGGCAATTTGATAGTAACGGTCATAGCCGGAGATCATCAGAATCTGTTTATAGATCTGCGGAGATTGTGGAAGCGCGTAGAAACTGCCTTCGTGCACACGACTGGGAACCAGATAATCGCGGGCTCCTTCCGGTGTGCTGCGCCCCAAAATGGGAGTTTCGATTTCCAGAAACTGATGCTGATCAAAATAGTCGCGGGTCAGCTTCGCCAGGCGATGTCTTAACAGCAACGCTTCCTGCAGACGCTCACTGCGCAGATCGATAAAGCGGTATGTCAAACGCAGTTCTTCGTTGGGAAGTTCTGTCGTTCCCGGTTCGAAGGGGGGCGTTTTGCTTTTGTTGAGAATTTTTAATTCATGCGCGCGGACTTCAATTTTTCCCGTCGCCAACTTTTCATTTTCGCGATCATCCCGTAAGACCACTTCTCCTGTGACCTGAATGACATCTTCCGCACGCAGAGAACGTGCCAGCTCATGCATCGCGGCATCACGATCCGGATTGAAAACGATCTGTGTGATTCCGTAGCGGTCTCTCAAGTCAATGAAAGCCAGGCCGCCATGATCGCGACCTCGTATCACCCAGCCTGCTAATGTGACGCTTTGCTCAACTTGGTCTGTTCTCAATTCGCCACAGGTATGTGTTCGTAACACCGTAGTAAGTCCTTGGTTAGAAAGCTTCTGTTCTCAAAATTTATTTGTGTCTGCAAAGCGGATCAGATTGCTGGAATATTCCGTAGAATGATTCGAAATCCGCAACCCGGAGCGAGAGAGTTTTCCTCGCATCAGTCCTTGCACTACAGCATGACTTTGATTCACATTGAACCGTGGGAGTTAGCTGCTATCAGCTTCACAGTTCCATTAATGATGACGCTGATCTTATGGGAGCAGCAGGCTGCTCGCAATGACTAGAAGTCTGTAGCTCATTTCTGACAGGCATCTTTTTAGGGAATGTCCGATTATTCAGTCGGAGATGAGCTGTAAAATCAGGGTTGTGTTTTTATGTACACTTACCTGCGGTTACGCAAGCGTCGAAATAGTCTGCGTCTTTTTGGTTCCGGGCAGATATTGCAATCGTTATTGGAAGCAGCTTCAGTCGCGGGAATGGGTTGAACGACATCGCTCTTTTCTTCATAAGGAGCAGCGGCCACTTTCTTCTGAGGAGCGACTGGTTTTTTAGGTGCAGCAGATACTTTTTTTGCTTTCGGTTGCTGCTTCGCCGACTTCTTTTGAGCGACTTTCTTTTTCGTAACGTTCAAAAACTGTTGATAGGCGGCAGCGACTTTTCCCTGTTGCGTATTGCCTGAGTGAATATAAACTCCGTATTTCAGATTCAGCTTGCCTCCCGCTTTCAGATGTTTTGCGTCTACAGGCTGTTTCTTGTTTGTGTAGGAATGATCGCCAAACGGACTGATGGTAAACAGCCCATAATTACGTACGTGATACCGAGACGGCTTATAGTTTTGCGGAGAGTCCATCAGGGTCACTCCATAAACTTTCTTATTCAGGGGGCCATAGTAGTCAATCCAGGGAGTTGGTTTACCCCAGTTGTCTTTGGTTCCTTTGACGCCTTTATCATTTTCTACACTACCATTTTCTTTTTCCCGCATCCCATTAGGAAGGCGAATTCCAAATAATCCCTCTTTGGTATCTTCAAAGACAACCGGTTTTGCTCCTGCAACAAAGGTGATGTTGTATGTCATCAGCCGATTGGCATAAATCGAGATCACAGTATTTTCGATTACGATGGGTTTACCATCTGAACCCAGCCATTGATTGCTGACTCGCATCACAGCCGGGTCGCCGGATGCCTTGATGATTTTGACACCGTTATTTCGGATCTTGCCTTTTTCTGCCCAGAAATCAACTTCATTGACTTCATCAACGGCCACCCAGATCCCTTTATGATGGGGATGATCTTCGGGGTCTACCAGCGAACGGGTGATGATGGTTCCATCAGCTGCGCGGACTGGTGAGAAAAATGGCTTTGGTAGATCGCGTCCTGTATTGTAAGTCGCAAAAGGTTTTCCATCGATGGAAACTTTGATTTTCGACCCTTGCTTCGTAAGTTGAACGGACGCACCGTTGGCAATGGTCGTGAGAGACAAGCCAACAAACAAACAGATCACGCTGAACACGATTTTCACTGTCAGAATTCCTCAATTGCAGTCATTCATATATAGTTTGTAATTAACAATGCGTTATTGTGTGCTGAAGAGAGTCGCTGCGCCAAGTCGCACAGACATTTTCGCAGACTTTTTCCCGAACTGAACCAAAACACGGTTTGCGATCGGACCTTTTGTTCTGTTATTCTTAGTGGAGCGTCATTTTTGAATTTGGGTGTGATGGAGAACACGGGAGTGCGACAACGGAGTACGTAAACAACACTCCGAGCCCTCAATTTCAAGCTTGGCCAAGCCTACACTGTTTGGAATCGGATCTATTGTTGCTAATCTCAGTGAAGAAAAAATAAAATAGAAACAATGAATAAAAGACGACGAATGCACACGACTTCTTCTGTAAAATCTTATCCCGGGAAATTGGCTTCCCTGAGGAACAATTTGGCTCCAGAAAAAGAGCCAGATTGGGAAATCGCGCTCTCTGGAGATCTGGGTGAGAAAGAAACAGATCTGGTCTCGCGGCTCGTTGATCTGCCACGTGGTAGTCGAGGGACGATCTTTTTTGATTCCCCTGGTGGCTCCGTGTATGCAGGCCTTACTTTAGCTAGTTTAATCAGGTTGCGAAATTTAAATGTTGCAGGTGTCGCTTTAGGCGAATGTTCTTCCGCTGCGATTCTTCCCTTTGCTGCTTGCCAACATCGCTTTGTTACCAGTTATACGACGCTCTTGTTTCATCCTGTGCGCTGGCAAAGTGAAGACGATGTGCGGTTTGAAGAAGCAGTAGAATGGGCACGGCACTTCAAAGTCATGGAAACCGATTTTGATCGGTTGCAGGCACAACTGTTCGGCTGCAAACAAAGTTTACTCGATCAGTGGACTCGGCCCGGCAGATTCGTCTCAGGGCAGGAGCTGGTGGAAGCAGGCCTGGCACAATTGATCGACCCCTTCTCAGCAGAAGACCAATGGAAGCTCATCGAGTCGAGATAGCAGCTACGTGATGCGAATGTGTTTCCATTGTTTTTGAAAAATTTATTTTTTTGAAACCATTTCAGGTTCAGATTGCGTCTTAGCTGCTAGCAAACGGATTTTTTTCTTGCTGAATTCAATCCTCTTACAGTTCCATCTTAGTTGGAAAGGTTTTCAATGAGCTATCTACAACCAATCTGTCGTATAGTGCTTGCGCTTCCTCTGGTATGCATGGGGCTGTCTTCAGTACAAGCAGAAAACACAAAGTCAAAACTGGTTACTGTTTCAAAAATTTTGACGGTAACTCATCAGATTCAGGAATCACAGCCACCCAATCTCATTCTCAATGTGGTCGGTCAGGTTCCGACAGCCGGTTATACCGACGTACAACTCTTACGCGCCGTTTATGTAAATCCTCCCCAGGATGGTATCCAGGATTTTTTCTTGAAGGCAATTCCCCCCTCGGGAGTTGCGGCGACAGTCATCTCTCAAGTCACTGCCTCCAAAACCTGGAAAGGTTATCCAGCATGGGTCAAAGGAATTCGCTTGCATGGTGAGAAGTCGGGAATTATCGAGATCAAATTCAACAAAGATTCAAAAAAATCCAAGCCCATCTTTCGCAGGTTCACAGGAACATCTAAGGACGGCTCTTTCGAGAAAGCGCTCACGGACGCAATCGCGAAGTTGAATAAAGCATTGCCTGCAGGAGGCGTTGCGGATGCCTCTGCAACCTGGAGAGTTGTCAGAACATCTGGAGCGGTGGGCGGAATTACTGGTCAGAACCAAATCAGTCTGATCATTCTCGCAGAACGCCAGCCACCCTGGCCTCAAAAGACACCCTCAAAAAAACAGAGTCCAAAGAAATAAGAATCAATCCAGTGGAACAGAACTAACTTTTCGGTGCGATCACACCAGTCTCAGGGCTGGAAGCAGTCGCGTATAACTTTTTCGGAATTCGGCCGGCGAGGTAAGCGTCGCGTCCTGCTTCGATCGCGCTTTTCATGGCTCGTGCCATGCGAACCGGATCTTGTGCGCCGGCGATACCTGTATTGAGTAGCACGCCATCGCAGCCCAGTTCCATCGCAATGGTGATGTCACTGGCCGTTCCTACACCTGCATCGATAATCACGGGATAATCGGGATCATCTTCTTTCAGATATTCCAGACAAATACGAATGTTGTTTGGATTCAGAACTCCCTGACCTGAGCCAATCGGACTGCCTGCAGGCATCACCGATGTGGCGCCAGCTTCTTTCAGACGTTTGGCGGTCATCGGATCGTCGGTCGAATAACAGAGTACGGAAAATCCTTCATCCACGAGCTGTTTCGTGGCCTCTAAAGTTGCCACTGGATCAGGGAGTAAGGTTTTGGTGTCTCCCAGAACTTCAATTTTGACCCAGTCAGCTCCCGGGTTTTCCAGGCCACGTAAAATTTCGCGGCCCATACGCGCCACGCGAACGGCATCTTCCGCTGAAAAGCATCCAGCAGTATTCGGGAGAATTGTATATTTATCCAAATCAATGAAGTCGAGAATATTGCGACCATCTGCATCGATCAAACGCTCGCGCCTGACAGCGACGGTGATCACGTCAGCTCCACTGACTTCCAAACTTTCCTGCATCAGTTCATAAGTCGCGTACTTGCCCGTTCCCACAATCAAACGTGAGTTGAGATGATGCGTTCCCAGGATGAGAGACGAGTCTGTGCTGCCGATTGTTGCCATAATTGTTATCCACCGCCTACCAGCGTTACAATTTCCAGACGATCACCCTCCTGCAGTGTACAAGAGGCATGCTCTTCGCGTGGAATTAAAATCAAATTTCGTTCAACGGCCAAATATTTTGGCTGCAGACCCAGTTGTGCCAGAAGTTCTGCTACTGTGAATTCATCGGGAACCTCTTGAGTTTCGCCGTTCACTTGAATTTGCACCAATGAGGCTCCTGATTAATGAATTCTACATCTGGCAGGCAAAACGATATCGAAAACAGATCAATATTGAGACATTCGATAACTGACTCGATAATTGTTTGCAAAAAATGAGTTTAGAAGTGACACTGCTGATCGTCAAGCAATGGGCACGATGTAAAATTCATTGCTTCTTTACATGTACTTAACATGCTTCTGTAAATATGATTGTGGATCAGGACCTTGTCTCCCACATTTGAGAAAGTTATTGAGGACCAGAAAAAATGTCGTTTATGCGTTTCCGTCAGTTCATGTATTTTTTCGCAGGGATAGCGATTATGTCAGCGACCTCATCACTTTCCGCAGTAGAAATCATTGGCCACCGAGGGGCATCACATGATGCGCCCGAAAATACACTTGCTTCCGTAAATCTAGCCTGGGAGCGGAATGCCGATGCGGTCGAGATTGATATTTATCTCTCCAAAGATGGGCAGATCATTGCCTATCATGACAAAACCACAAAACGCATCGGTGGCCGCGATCAGGAAGTCAAAGCACAAACGTTCGAAGAATTACAAACTCTGGATGTCGGTGCCTGGAAACATGCTAAATACAAGCATGAGCGCATTCCCACTCTGATTCAAATTTTGAAAACCATTCCAGCTAACAAAAGACTGTTTATCGAAATTAAATGTGGCGCCGAAGT
>Ga0075117_1002081_pt1 | contig 11709 bp, 7 predicted proteins | sample AntAceMetag02UKJ_FD_69789 | JGI IMG/M metagenome (GOLD analysis project Ga0075117, IMG submission 69789) | Saline lake microbial communities from Ace Lake, Antarctica - Antarctic Ace Lake Metagenome 02UKJ | ecosystem: Environmental > Aquatic > Non-marine Saline and Alkaline > Saline | place... | reverse complement strand
CTGTTCAAAAAAATTGTGGAAGCGGTTCAGTACGCGCACACGAATGGAGTTCTTCATAGAGACATCAAGCCTGCAAATATTCTGCTTGATGAAGCTGGTATTCCACATGTCGCGGACTTTGGAATTGCCAAGGTGGGATCGGCAATCCGCATCAGGTATTCAGATAACGGTGGGGTAGAGGGATTTCTGTTCGTTGAGTCTTCTGTGCTTGTAGAAGTCAAATTTCGTTGTCGGTACGTGAAAAAGGTTGGACCAAGACCGTGGCAAAGACGTGGCAAAGACCGTGGCAAAGACCGTGGCAAAGCGGTCGAATCCGCCCCTTGGTAACACCTCAGCCCTGAATACGACAGCAAACTAGCTGGACAACGCTAGGTTCTGTTTTAGAGGCCGTGATATTCGCATTGTTTTGGTGGCACGGATTTTACTTTTTTTTTTCGGGGCGATGTCGAAAAACGCACCACGGGATATTCTACCTTATTGCAAAAGTAGAAGGTCCCTTAGTACAAGCAATGATCGTTGAAAATCCTGAACGGCGTTACCCCGCCACTTTGCTGAGATTCATGATCCTGAGTCGGCGGAATCACAACCCCGGATCGGTTTGCGCGAGGTGGTCTCGAATGGTGCCAATGGCCGTCGTGGTTTCGCTGCGATAAGTTTCTAGCTGCCGGACAGTGTTCAAGAAATCTTCGAAGGCCCCCATCCCGTCACCTCGCGAATCCTGCTGGGCGACAACCATGTGCAGCAGATGCAGTTGCTGGTGCAGCGAATCGTCCAGTAAGGCGACGGCCGGCTTGGTCAATTCGCGGATCTGCTTGCTTAGCTGCCTCAGGCTTTCGCGTTCTTCGTTACGTTCTTCTGCCGTCAGATCTCGTTTCGATGTCCTGACCTGTCGCTTGGCCAGTTCTACTTCATTAACCAATCGCCCCAAAGGCGCTTCGTTCCGACGGTTTCCTTCTTTGATCGACTGGGCCTTCTGAAGAATGGCTGGGATCTTTTTAGACTGTGGGCAGTTTCTGGCTCCATCTTCCAGCACACGAATCGCCTGTGTCAGGCTTTGCATTTCGATATGCAGGTTACCAAGGTTGGTATAAGATTCTGCCATCTTGGGCTGCAACTTAATGGCTTCGCGGTAGGCAGAAATCGCCATGGAATTCATCTTCATGGCTTTGTGGGCAATCCCCAGATTGTAATACGCGGAGGCCGACTTTCTGTCTCGCTTAATCGCCTTTTGCAGTGTCCGCGCCGCATCCTGAAATTTTTGCAGCACGTTCTGAACGGCACCAAGATTCACCCAGCCTGCGGCGTACATGGGATCCATCTTGGTCAGCTGTTTGAAGGCGGCTTCGGCGTTGGCAAAGTCCTTGGCCATAAAATACGCCATCCCCAAAAGCTCCTGACCGTCACGATCGTTGGGGTTTGCCGCCGCAAATTTGGTAAGGATGGTTACAGCGTCAGAAATTCGATTTTGCTGCAGCAGGCTCTTGGCCATCAGAAGTGGCGACTGACCGGGTTGTTGAGAACTCATCCGCACTCCTCTGTGGCAAATCATTCGAACGATGCCGAGGCTTCATGGCAGAAACTGCCGTTGACGAGGTGAAACCGTAACAACTGGCAGGCCGTAAAGCACGCGATACTGCCGAAAACGACCACTCAGCAGCTGTTGGTCGTTGAACTTTAGCTCCCGTTGAACAGCAGCCGATTCCTACAACAACGCAGCGGAGCGGGCCGTTCAATTCTACCTAAACTAACACGGTAACAACACAGGTAAAGTTTTCTTCGTCGGGACACAGGGTTCAAGCGGCATTTTCCAACTTGCCGAAACATCCCCTACACAAACAGGCTCGGTACGCAGCCTGTATGCCAACTTCCCGGTGACGAAACGCAGGTCCGCATGCTCTCAATTCGCCCACGATTCGTCGCCGTTGTGTTGCTCACAATGCTCACAACGGCCACTGCAGCGATTTCTGGACCGGCCCAGGCGAATGATCCGCGAATCACCCCACTGGTTTTGGCGGTCGAGGCGTGTCAAGAATCCGTGGTCAATATTCATACCGAAAAGAACGGCGTCAAAGACACCGACTCGCGGTTCTTTACGCCCAAAGTCCACCGCATCAGCGGCATGGGGACCGGAATCGTCGTCGACGAACGCGGCTACATCGTCACCAACTATCACGTGATTCATGAAGTCGATGAAATCACAGTGACGCTCAAAAACGGCGAAACCCTGAAAGCTCGCGCCGTTTCGTTCGACCGCAAACAGGACATGGCTATCATTCACGTCAATGCGTCTGCCCCACTGACCGTGATGCAAATGGGCACGTCTTCGGATGTCCGTCTGGCGGAACAGGTTTTTGCTGTGGGCAATGCGTTCGGCTACGAACACACGGTCACCGCAGGCATCGTGAGTGCTCTGAGCCGCGACGTCGAAGTTGACGAAACGCAGTCTTACGAAAATCTGATTCAAACCGATGCCAGCATCAATCCCGGTAACAGTGGTGGTCCGTTACTGAACGTCAAGGGCGAAGTCATTGGCGTGAACGTGGCCATTCGAGCGGGTGCTCAGCGAATCGGTTTCGCCATTCCAATTGATGACGCTCGAGTCACCGTTGCCAGGCTACTGAGCACCGAACGGCTGAACCGTGTTTCGCACGGACTGTTTGGAAGCGACGTCAAAACCCCGGCTGAACAAAAGCTGGTCGTCGATAGCGTGATTTCAGGCAGTGCGGCCGATCTTAGCGGGATCAGAAAAGGCGACACCGTCAAGTCCGTGCGAGACGTCGAAGTTCACGACGCAGCCGACTGGGAACGTGGATTGTTGGATATTCCCGTGGGTCAAGTCATGGACGTGCAAGTGGAACGAGCGGGCGAATTAGTCGACCTCAGATTCACCGTTGGTGTGGGGCAGACCGCCGTCGCTCAAGCACCAGTGGCGCGCTCGACCGGAGCACCCGTCAAGACAGTCGCCAGCGTGGCTTCTGCGCCACCGACTGCTAAGCTCAGCATTCGAGACAAAGCACAGTTTCTGTTTGGGCTGCATCTGATCAACCTGAACGCTCACGAAAGCAATCTGCTAAAAGGCAAGTACAATGGCGGCTTGCGAGTGCAGAAGGTCACTCGCGACAGCATTGCCGATCGCCATGGAATTCGTCCTGGAGACCTGCTGCTGGGGCTCGACCTGTACGAAACCGTCGACGACCACAACCTGGCGTTCATCTTGGAAGACAAACGTCTGCAGTCACTCAATGAAGTCAAGTTCACGATCTATCGGAACACAGAAGCTCTCGAAGGCACCATGCCAGTACCATCAGTGAAGTAGTTTCGCGCTGCCTTACGCTGCTTCTTGACCGCCAGTCAGTTCCGTTCGCTCAATTAGGTGAGTTGCTGTGATGCCCGGCTTTCAATCGCAATTGGAAGCGTGGATCAGGCAAGCTTGTTTGATCGAAGTTCGGTCGCTGAAACCCGGCAACGTTTCGCCAGCAGCAGCCTTTGACGACGCTTCCGTGCTGGACTTCGAGCACTCGGCGAACATCATTGCTCCGATCCTAGCCGACACCAACGGCCCATCTGTGGGGCCGACCATTCTGGCTGCCGTTTCCGCCACGGTGGCAGCCGTCGGACACAACACGAACCTCGGGATCGTACTGCTGTTGGCACCGCTGGCCCGAGTTCCCGCCGAACACGATCTGCCACACGGAATCGGAGCCATGTTGCAGGCGCTCAGCATCGACGACAGCATTGCCGTGTACGAAGCCATTCGAATCGCTTCGCCAGGTGGATTGGGACAAGCAGCCGATCAGGATGTCAACGCCCCGCCATCGATCAACCTGCTGGAATGTATGCAGCTGGCCGCCGACCGCGATCAGATCGCGGCGCAATACGCCAACGGCTACCGCGACGTCCTAGATACCGGCCTGAAGCTGTTGCTGTCAACGGCACGCTGGACCACACACACCGAACTGCGACTGGCATGGTTGGCCGTGTCTCTAATGGCGACCTTCGGTGACTCTCTGATTCACCGAAAGTGCGGCGAACAGCTGGCGACAGAAGTTCGCCAGCGTGCCCAAGACCTGTTGTCAGCGGGTTGGCCATTCGATGCCGATACCGTTGAGCAATACGCGAATTTCGATCAGTTTTTAAGAGCCAACGGCCACCAGCGGAATCCCGGCGCGACTGCGGATATCATCGCAGCCATTGTTTTCGCAGCGTTGCGTGACGGGCTATGTGTTGCCGATGTTTCCGAGTCGTACGTACTTTTTTCGGGTTGATCTCATGTCAGAAATCTTTGAAGCGCGTGTGACCAAGGATTCCCTCGTCTTCAGCGCGGCTCACTTTATTACCTTCAACGGGAATATCTGTGAGCGACTGCATGGGCACAACTGGCGGCTGGATGTGAGTGTGGGTGGTCAGCTGGATGAGAACGGATATGTATTCGACTTCATCGCGCTGCGTGATGCGTGTCTGAAGATTGTCGCGGAACTAGACCACACCGTGTTGTTGCCTGAATCGCATCATTGTATCAGCGTCGAAACATCAGCCGATGGTCGAGAAGTCACGGCCCGCTTCGAAGATCGCCGCTGGGTTTTTCCTGTGGAAGACTGCTGCGTCCTGCCCATCGCCAACACGACAGCGGAACTGATCGCTGGCTGGATCGGCAGTCGCCTGATCGCTGAACTGAACCTACAGACGGCCGCCGGGATCGACGAATTGCGCGTCGGTGTGGAAGAGAATTTCGGCCAATGGGCCACCGTGCGTCTGTCGACTTAGGCCGGTTCCTTATCGTCGCACGGTGGTCCCCACCGTGATTGCACGCCGAATCATGGTCGGGACCACCGTGCCACAAATCTCGAACGCCGAGTCTTGGACTCCGATGGCAGACTCTGGTAATCTATTGGACCCACCGCAACCACGCATTCCAGATTGTGACGTTCAATGCTTCAAGCTCATCCACTTCGATATCTGTGCCTAGCGCTTCTTACTGCGGCCACTCCGGCCACTGCGGTGGCCGAAGACATCGACTTCAATCGTGACGTCCGTCCGATTCTATCTGACGCATGCTTTGCTTGTCACGGTCCAGATTCTGGTCACCGGCAGGCTGATCTCCGATTGGATCTCAAAGAGGGGCTGTTTCAGTCGACTGACGGCGTCACCATCGTCGACAAAACGTCACCGCAGGATAGTGAACTGGTGCGACGCATTCTGTCCGACGATCCAGACGTGGTCATGCCGCCCCATGCTGGCAGTCGTCGATTAACGGACAAAGAAAAACAGACCATTCAACAATGGATCGCTCAAGGAGCACAATGGAAAGGTCACTGGGCTTACATCGCCCCAATCAAATCTGCTGTGCCCGCTGCCGACGCTCCGGACGTCAACTCGAATGGCAATGCGATCGATCGGTTCATTCAAGCACAGCTGGCCACCAAGAAATTAACGGCACTGCCTCAGGCAGATCCCGTCACTTTAGTCCGTCGGTTGTGTCTCGACCTGACCGGACTGCCACCCAGCACACAGCAAGTGGCGGCGTTTCGAGCAGATTCGTCACTCAGCGGTTGGAACTCACTGCTGGACGAATTGTTGGCGTCGCAGCACTACGCAGAACGAATGACAGCCATGTGGCTGGACCTCGTTCGCTACGCGGATACCAACGGAATCCACGGCGACAATCACCGTGAAGTTTGGATGTATCGCGATTACGTGATCAAAGCGTTTCATCAGAATATGCCTTTCGATCAGTTTACCATCGAACAAATTGCCGGCGACCTCCTTCCCGACGCCACTGATCAGCAGAAGATTGCGTCCGGTTACAACCGTTTGTTAATGACGACTCGCGAAGGTGGAGCTCAACCGAAAGAATACTTGGCCAAATATTCTGCCGATCGCGTGCGAAACGCCTCCACCGTGTGGATGGGAGCCACCATGGGCTGCTGCGAATGCCATGATCATAAATTCGACCCGTATTCGATTCGCGACTTCTATCAATTCGCGGCCTTTTTTGCGGACATTCAGGATGTGGCGGTTGGCACGCAGCCATCTGTCAAAATGCCGTCACCCGATCAAAAGATGCGTGCCGACGAACTCAGCCAACAGCTGGCGGAGCTTCAGAAAACGCTCGACACGCAGACGCCCGAATTAGACGCCGCGCTCAGCAACTGGGTGGCTGATGTTCAGAAAAAAATAAAAGCAGCGACCCAAACATGGTCACCGGCGAACGTGGTTGACATGCAGTCTGAAGGCGGGCAAGAAATGAGCCAGCTGGACGACGGCAGCATTTTGACCGCCGCCACTCAGCCGAAGCACGACACCTATCGTGTTTCTCTGGCTGCCAACGCAGGTCGGTTAACCGGTCTGCGGCTCGAAACCCTGCAGCACGACAGCTTCGTTCGCAAGTCGTTGGCGCGTAAGCCGGGTAACGGGAACTTTGTGCTGTCTGGCGTGCGTGTGATTCATGTTCAAGCTGCAGATTCCTCACAACACGACATTCCGCTGGCCGATGCGATTGCGTCTTACGAACAGAAAAGCTGGCCCGTCAAGAATGCACTCGACGGCAAGCCGGACACTGGCTGGGCTGTGGACGGCCATCATGGGGAACTCAAAAATCCCGTGGCCGTGTTTCAGCTGCAGGCACCGCTGGAGCTCAAAGATGCAGATCAAGTGATCGTCGAACTGCAGCAGAATGCCGTGGACTTCCATAACATCGGACGCTTCCGCATCAGTACTTCGAACATCGATCAACCGGGACTCAGTGACGATGCTATTGGTTTGCCAGCGGATCTTGTGGCCGTGGTTGCTGACTGGACGACGGCCTCCCCAGAACAACAGACCGCCGTGGCTGTCCACTTTCGAACCACCACCGAACTGCTTGCACCACAACGCCAGCAGCTTGCCGAGGTGCAGACGCAACAAACAGCTCTGGAAAAGCAGTATCCAGAAACGTTGATCACGCTGACTCAGGCCGCTCGGCCAATTCGCGTGTTGGCTCGAGGCGACTGGATGGACGACAGCGGCGACGTGGTCAAGCCATCTGTCCCCGAATTTCTGCCCCAGCTGTCGACTGCCGGCAATGCAACTCGACTCGACCTCGCGCATTGGTTTCTGGCCGAACAGAATCCGCTGGTGGCGCGCGTGTTCGTGAACCGTCTGTGGAAAATGTTGTTCGGAAAAGGGCTGGTCAAATCCTCCGACGACTTCGGTTCACAGGGCGCATGGCCGACGCATCCCAAGCTGCTGGATTGGTTGGCCGTAGAATTTCGTGACAGCGGTTGGGATGTGCAGCACATCATCCGGCTGATCGTGGCTTCAGATGCTTATCGCCGCTCGTCCGTCGCCGGTGCGAAACTTGTGGAAGCGGACCCCTTCAACGACTGGCTGGCTCGACAATCTCGCTATCGCATTGACGCAGAATTTATTCGCGACGGAGCACTCTCCGTCTCGGGTTTGTTAGTCGATCGTGTCGGCGGACGCAGCGTGAAGCCCTACCAGCCCGCTGGCTACTGGGCGCATTTGAATTTTCCGAAGCGCACCTGGACGGCAGAAACAGGAGACGACCAATATCGCCGAGGACTCTACACATACTGGTGTCGCACGTTCTTGCATCCGGCGATGCGGTCGTTCGACGCTCCTAGTCGAGAGGAATGTACGGTCGACCGTCCACGCAGCAATAATAGCCTGCAGGCACTGGTGCTGCTCAACGACCCCAGCTACGTCGAAGCCGCCCGCGCACTGGCTGGCCGCACGATTCTGGAAGGCGGTGACACCACAATCGCGCGCTTGGAATATATGTTCGAACAATGTCTCAACCGCCTGCCCACAGCACCAGAACAGACCGTGATGCTCGATGTCTTGAACACTCAACAAGACGAATTCGCAACATCGGCAGATGCGACAACGAAGTTCCTAAGCGTCGGCCTAGCCCCCGCTGCTACGGGAGTCGACCCCGCCGAGCTTGCCGCTTGGACCTCCGTCGCCCGTGTGCTACTCAACCTGCACGAAACCATTACTCGCAGTTGACTGAAGCAGCCCAGCATGAGCGAGTTTGTACCAGTGAGCCGCCGGTGGCCACGATGATTGAGAGATTCCTGATGCGATCAATCTGTGCGATAGCGATTCCCTGCTTGTGCTTGGCAGCGGCTTACGGTCAGCAGCCTGAACAGCACGCGAATGTGCCGCCGCACGACAGTCTGTCGCAGACCGTGCAGCGCATCGATACATTGTTTGCGGAATCCTGGCAGAATGAAAAGGTGACTCCGGCGGCGGTGACCAGCGATGCCGAATTCCTGCGTCGCATGACTCTGGATTTGGCGGGACGTATTCCAGCGGTGTCGGAAGTTCGCGATTTTCTGAACGACACGTCAACCACGAAACGCCGAGATGCAGTCGAACGCCTGCTGGACAGCCCGGCGTTCGTCCGCAATTTCACAACCGTGCTCCGCAATTCGTTGATTCCGCAAGCGAACAGCCAGCCGCAGTTTCGTGGACTGATTCCGGGCTTCGACGCATGGTTGTGGGAACAGCTGTCGCAGGAACAACCTTACAATGAAATTGTGCGAGAAATTATCACAACGAAACTCTCCTCCAACAACAACGGCGGCGGCGCGCTGTCGTCTACGACCAGTCCGGAAGCGTTCTTTGCGGTGCGTGAGCTGAAACCGGAGAACCTCGCAGCGGGAACGGCGCGTGCGTTTCTGGGAGTTCGCTTGGACTGTGCGCAGTGTCACGATCACCCGTTTGATCGGTGGAGCCAAGATCAGTTCTGGAATCTGGCGGCCTTCTACGCGGGCTTCGGTCGTCAGCAAGATGACGACGACAACCCGGCCGGCATGATGAATCTGCCAGAACAAACAAGCGTCCGTTCGATTCGAATTCCTGGGACAGAAAGCACGGTTTCCGCCGTCTTCCTGAATGGCACGACGCCCGATTGGGATGCCAGCAAATTGACGCCTCGACAGATTCTGGCTGACTGGATTGTGGCTGACGACAATCCGTATTTCGCCAAGATGGCCGTCAACCGCGTGTGGACTCAGTATTTTGGTCGCGGCATTGTGGACCCGGTGGACGACGTTTCGGAGAACAATCCGCCGTCACACCCCGAAGTTCTTGAGCTACTGGCGGCCGACTTGATTACCAGCGGCTATGACTTAAAACGACTGGTGCGTGTGATCACGGCCACTCGCGTTTATCAACTCAGCAGTTTGCAAAGTCATCAATCGCAAAGTGAACCGTCACATTTTGGCAGGGCTGTGTTGCGAGGGTTAACGCCCGAGCAATTCTTTGACAGTCTGGCTGAAGCCGTGGGTGTTTATCAACCGTATCGCAGTGACAACCCGTTCGTGATTGACACCAATTCACCGCGTGCTCGATTTCTGGATTTGTTTCGTGACAGTGCTGAGTCGGCTTTGGAGCGTGAGACCACAATCCTGCAGGCTTTGGCCATGATGAATGGTGAGTTCATCGGAAACGCGACCAGTCTGGAAGAAAGTCAAACCCTAAAGGCCGTGGTTGAATTTCCCGCAATGACCGATGCTCAGCGAATAGAAACTCTGTTTCTCGCAACGTTAAGCCGTCAGCCAACGGACGTAGAATTGCGACGATTTCAAGACTATCTGGCGGCCAATGCGTCGACCGTGACGAAGGAAAATACCAAGCCAGAAGCATTGTCCGATGTGTTCTGGGCATTACTAAACTGCAGCGAATTCCTGCTGAACCACTAGCACCTGCGGTGTGAGTCGTTTGCGGGAAGTGTGTCGTAATGCTTACCAAGGCTCTTGCGTTTGGACTGCAGTTCGATGTTACGGGAGATGATAGAATCGGCAAACGGGTTACAGATTTCCGAAGTTTATGGAAACGGCGAAAACCCAGCCTGTGAAAGGAATGACAATGCCTGTCCTTTTGCTTTCTTTTGCTTTGGCTTTGGCTGTTCTATGCAAACGATCGCCGCAGGAGTCAACTCTTCATCAAGCCCGCGTCGTGCGCCACGCGAAGTCAAAGCCTCACGTGTTATTCTGACGCTTCGGGTATCGACACGGCGGGCGTAGTGTTAGGGCGTGCTACGGGAATTCGACGAACGAACACCGCAGCACCGATTAGGACAATTGCAAGTATCGTGTAGCTGGCGGCACACATAAACAGACACTGCCGTGTCCGATACCACGCGGATACGCCGAGGAATGTCCATTTTTTTAGCGAAAGGCTGTTGCATGACGTCCCAGTCCCAACCGCTGGGGCTGGCCGCGATGTCGTGCAGCTGTATTGAATTAGTAATCCAAGCTCGATCCAGTATTGCGACCTTGAGCCCTTTGGGTGACGAAAGGAATGCGACGCCGCGCGGCATAGCTGCGTTACTGCCAATATCGGCGGTAACGGCTGACCAGTTTGAAAGGAGCCACATTGAACAGGTTGCAGTGATGGCAATGTTCAGCGACACGCGAAGTGCAAGAAGGAAGAGTCGTCGCATGATGGAGTGAGTGAATCTGAGATTGACAGATAACCAATTGCGATCTCTGCGGCGGCAGGCAGCCGCCGTATCGATCGTGTGTGGAACTTTTCCGCTTCATGTGCGGGCGGCGGCCCAGGTTGACCGATTTCCCTTGCGGAGTCAATGACGTCATCGAATCCTGTCTGGCGGGTGCGCTCATGGATTTAGGCGTTTTGTTGTTGGGTGGCCGGGGCTGGACTGAGTTTGCGAAGGAAGCCCCGGGCGTTCGCTCGCACATCGCTCCAACCTTGGCCACCCTTCTCGGTTTCACAATTATCCGTGACCGCACCTGTCTCGCATTCAGTCTAGCTGTTGCGACAACATTAGCGGGCGTCTTTTTCGGCTTCCCATTCATCGACGGTGTACATAACTTCTCGAGCGTTGGCTCCGTTGTGTTCGCCCACGATGCCGTCTTCGGCCATCCAGTCGATCATTCGCGAAGCTCGACCATAGCCGATGCCGAGGCATCGTTGCAGCAGTGAACAACTGCCTCGGCCTTCGCGAACAACCACATCACAGGCTTCGACGTACAGGTCATCGTTTTGACGAGGCCCCGCATCTTCGCCTTTTTCTCCGCCGCCACTGGCACCGCGAGCGACCGCTTGTTGCAGTTCCGCGCTGTATTCGGGGGCAGTATCACTAAAGAAGTTGATCACATTGTTCATCTCTTCGTCGCTAATGTACGTTCCCTGAGCTCGCGTGAGGCTGCTGGTTCCGGGAGCCAGATACAGCATGTCTCCACAACCCAGCAAACGTTCCGCACCGCCTTCGTCCAGCACGACGCGGCTGTCCGTTTTGCACGACACCTGAAACGAAACGCGAGCTGGCAGATTCGACTTAATCAGACTCGTTACAACGTCCACAGTCGGTTTTTGAGTGGCCAGAATCAGGTGAATCCCGACGGCTCGAGCCTTCTGAGCTAGACGTGCGATGTACATTTCGACGTCCTTGCCGATCGTCATAATCATGTCCGCCATTTCGTCGGCGATGATCACGATGTACGGCATTTTGTGAGGCACGCTTTTCGCTTCTTCGTGGAGTTCGCTGATGCCCATTTTCTCCAGCACGGCCGTGCGGCCCAGTTTGTTGTAAGCATCCAAATGTCGCACACCAACCTGTGACAACAAGTTGTATCGTTCTTCCATCTTGTCCACAGCCCACGACAACACGGCTTCCGCCTTCTTCATATCCGTGATCACGGGATGCATCAGGTGCGGCAGGTTTTTGTAAGGGCTTAA
>Ga0075117_1002075_pt1 | contig 11729 bp, 7 predicted proteins | sample AntAceMetag02UKJ_FD_69789 | JGI IMG/M metagenome (GOLD analysis project Ga0075117, IMG submission 69789) | Saline lake microbial communities from Ace Lake, Antarctica - Antarctic Ace Lake Metagenome 02UKJ | ecosystem: Environmental > Aquatic > Non-marine Saline and Alkaline > Saline | place... | reverse complement strand
CGACCAGCGTCGTCAGATGTTTGTACATTACAAACCACGGATCAAACACGATGACTTCGTCGCCCGGATCGATCAATGTACACAGCGCCAACATCAGCGCTCCGCTGGTACCCGACGTGACAAACACTTTGCGATCGGCGTGTTGGAATTCCGAATCCACATGACTCTGCAATAACTCCAGCAGTGGAGCGATGCCCTGAGTCTGACTGTAGGCGTTTTTTCCATCCTGAACGGCCTGACAAAGCGCGTCTTTGATGGGTTGCGGCGTGTCGAAGTGAGGTTGCCCAATGCTGAGATTGATGGGGTCTTTCATCGTGGCTGCGAGGTCGAAGACCTTGCGGATACCAGATGCATCAATGTTCTGCATCCGTTCGGAAATCCATTGTTCACTCATAGTGCGAAGAACTCAGTATTAAAGGTGGGGGAACAAGCGATCAGTCAGTGTCGGGCTTCAATTGGGGATATTGGGCGCGTTCATGGATTTATTGTGTTCGGGATTCTTGGCGTGGGTGGCAGGGCTTGGCGTTCAGCCAAGCGGCGTCGCTTCAGCGATCGGAAACCGCTCTGATGGGTGATTTGCGGGAACGACGATGGTCGTGGGGTGGACGTTCCAGAGCGGTTTCCGATGGCTGCGCCACACAGGAAGACTCCGCCATCCTGATGTCACCCACCTAACCAGCGCTACCGTTCGCTCACTTCGCCTGCTTCTTGTTCGACTTTTTCTGCGGCTTGGCCGGACCTGCTGTGCCCGTGTATTCCTGCATCCTGGCGACATATCCTTCGTGGCTAAAGCGGCAGGCCGTCATGGCTTCCGTGTAGGGTTCTGTGCCGTCACCAATCCAGTCGATGATGTTGAAAATCTTCAGCGAAGCATAAGAACTGCTGGCCAATAGTTCGTTCCAGCAATCCTGAGCCGCTGGTTTGTCGCCAGCTCGATACAAAATCCATGCGGCCATGATACGCACGTGATGTGATTCATCGTTCAGAGCTGTTTTCACAACGTCCATGTCCAGTGTCGCCGTGTCCTGTTGATGAAAGCAGCCTACGATGCCCCAGTATCTGATTCCGGCGTCTGTTGATTTCAAATTCGCGTACAGCTGAGCCAAGTTTTGTGAGTCGACTTGCATCGCCACAGCGGAAGCGGCTTGCAGCCCTTTGACGTCGTACAGTTTGGGATCGCGGACCAGTTCGTAGATCGTTTTGCCGGCCTCTGTTGCGCGTTTGACGAGTTCGCTTTCCGGCAGCAATCCGGAATCGAAGTGCTTGATCTGCCATTCGTCCAGAGCTGAGCTGAGGCGTGTGATGGTTTCTGCGTATTGTGGATCATCGATCAGGTTTCGTACGTTGTCGGGATCTTCGTTGGTGTCGTAAAGTTCGGCCATCGGTTTTGTGCCGAAGAATCGTCCTGTGATGGCATCCGTCTTGCCTGCTTTATGATGCTGTTCCCACGCCTGAGTCGCCTTCATGGTCCACAGATAATTCAAGTGTTGCCCCCACGGCGCGTAAGGCATGTAGTTGCGAATATACAGAAATTCGCGATCACGGATGGCTCGTACATTGTCGCAGCGTTCGTCCATTCGACCACGAAACGCGACATGGTATTCACGCGATTCTTTCTGATCGCCGAGGAAGACCTGCCCCTGCATATACGACGGTGGCTCGATTCCGCAGATCGTGAGCCACGTTTTGGGCATATCGACAAAGCTGACGAGGTCGTCGACTTTCGTGCCCGGTTTGCCGGGACGCAGGTGGCGGAATTTTTCTGGGATGCGAATGATCAGTGGGCAATGAGTTCCGCTGTTGAACAGAAATCGCTTGCTACGCGCGATCACGCCGCCGTGGTCTGAGTTGTGGATGACGATCGTGTTTTCTGCCATGCCGCTGGCTTCGAGGTCAGCCAGTGCTTGGCCGATGTCCGCATCCATTTTCTTCATCTGGTCGTGGTAGTGAGCGTAGTTGCGGCGGATGTCTGGAATGTCAGGATGATATTCGGCCAGACGCACGTCACCGGGGCTGTGTTCTGTGTGATTGACGTCGCCAAAGGCTTTTGATTCGTGAGACTTCGTGCTGTTGATCACCATAAAGAACGGTTGTCGTTGCTTTAGTTCCGACCAATTTGTCTTTGACGTATCCCATGCTTCTTTGTCGTTTCGACCGCCGATGTTGTAATCCGTTTTGCTGTCGTTGCCGACGTAGTAGCCAGCGTCCTTCAGCAGGTCCGGGTAGTACTTGATGGTGTCGTGCGGAATCGGATACCGACTTCGCATCTGATGTGTTCCCATGGAGATCGCATGGATTCCCGTGATCCACGTACTGCGTGACGGTGCGCACACCGGCGCATTGGCGTAGCAGTGCATGTACTGAAATCCCTGGGTCGCCAATTTGTCGATGTGGGGTGTTTCGGCGTAGGGATTTCCATAGCAACCGACCCAGTTCACGTTATTGTCTTCGCACGTAAGCCATAAGATGTTCGGCCGGTCCTCCGCTGTGGCGCAGGAAGTCAGGCACAGAATTGCTAAGCACGGATATTTCATATTGTTCAGAAGCTTTTGAGGCGGAGATTGCTGAGAGTTCATTGCGACAGACTCAAAGATTGACGTTTTGTATTCCTGAAGGCAAACGATAGCAGCAAATTTCGTCTCCATTGGTTGGTCGCGAAGGTGCGTTTCTTCATATCGAATCAGGATTTGAGTTTGCTCATGAAAATCAATGCCTCTCAGAATTGTCTTCTGACCTGCAGTTTTGCGTCCGTTTGGCTGACTGCATTCACGTCGGTCGGTCGGTCGGTCGGCGCAGAGCACTTCATCACGCCGGAAACCGACTTGAAAGCGGTACTGCAGCGTGTTGCCGCCGGCGATCATCTGATATTGCAGAATGGTACTGGGACGACGCTGATTTAACCTTCGAAACGGTGCCTGGGACTGCCTTGGCCAATGTACACATTCGCGCTCAGACGCCGGGCCAAGTGATCTTTGTGGGGACAACTGGCTTTCGATTTTCCGGAACGTCAGCAGTCGTGCATGAGTTTCTTTGCATCACTAGCGCCAAAACGGCTGGCTTCATTGTGCTCGGTTATTTCTGAACGAGTGCGTCTCTGCGACATCTTGCCGCAGATACTGATCGGCCAGTGCTTACGTTATTGCTCCGGCTCGCCTTGGATGTCATTCATTTCGCGAAAACAGTACGCCACTTCAACTGCCTCAAGTTTCCGCTGTCAGCCAACGCTTGAAAATGAGACTCAAGGTCGCCAGCCAGGGCTTTGTTTTTTGTCAGCACACCCGCTTCGATGTTACGTTGTTGGGCGGCTTCTGTGAAATTGGCAGACGAAAGGAAAACCGTTTCGTGATCGGCAACAACAAATTTCGCATGCAGACAAGCCGATTTGTATTCTTCGCCGTTGTCTAACGGTCGCGGATCAAAATACACATCTGGCAGACTCACGCTGTCCGGCCATTGAGTCTCGCGAAACCGATTGGCAAAGCGCGCGATTAAGACGTCGGACGGACTCGTGTCGTTGTGTGCGCGTTCGATGTTCAGGTACATACGCACCGTCATATTCGGAACATCTTTCATGCGGTTCGCCAGCGCCGAGAATATCTCCTTTCCCTGGTAGACAGCGAAACCGGCAATGCAGATTGAGTGATTCGCGTTGCCAAACATTTGCCGCACGACGACTGCAGTATCACGAGTCAGTGAACCGGGCGGTTCCGGTCCGGTCATCACAAGTTCCAACGCACCGGATTCCGCTCGTAGCTCGTGACGCTGCTGCTGCATTACGCTAATAAAGTCTGCGAGCAACGGAGGCGTCAGGCCGGAAGCCTGAAGCTGCCGCAGATCCTCAACAAGTCCGTTCAGGTGTTCCTGCGGCACCAGACGAGCCAGTGTCAGGCTGCTGATGGGAAGTTTCAGCAGACCAGACTGCAACGCTTCCCGCACTCGCTGAAGGCTTCGGTCGCTCAACTTTGCCAGACTGGAACTCATCAGAAATCCATTCTGAAGAACTCAACACCGTGATTGTCGCTCCCAACCGTCGGTACGACCAGAGCTCGATCGAGGTAATCGTTCTGTTGTTCGCAGGACGTTTCGGCAATCAGCAGGCATCCATGACACGCTGCCCCATGCAGAAAACGTCTCTCATGCAGGTTGTCCGGCTGATGTTGCGAACACACGGGATCATTGGAACACAACTCTGCCTGTGATAGCGCAAGTCGCATGTGTTCGTGAATTCGCCGCCCTTCCTGCACGAGTCCGCCCAGAGTTCCCTCGGAATCAGAAGAACCCGTATACAGCAGGATCCCATAGCCAACGTCATCAAATGCGTAAATACGTTCGCGAATCGAACTGGCCGGATAACCGCATTCCAGTGAGATCGTCGTGATCAGCATGTGCGACAACGAATGCAGCAGGTAGTACTGCAGTGGCGGAAATTCGCGCCGGGACGACCTGTGTTCTGACTTCCAGACTTCGAAGCCTGCGTTCAACGTGGCACCATAGTGCAGAACTGCCGGACGGTTGACCCACTCGGCCAGCGCCTCACTGCTGAACTGCAGAAAGATTCCCTCGCCGCGGTTTTCAATGGCCGGCACCCAACTTAATTCACGGGCCAGAGCGGCTGGTAAAACACCGAGTTCCAGCTCTCCCTCGACATTTGTTGTCGCCGCTTCAAATCGCGTAAAACCTGCCTGAGCGACCACCTCCCGCAGTCGATGAACAAGCACGACCTGTTCGACGCTTTCCATCCAAGGTGCGTCCCATACAGCACGTGGCAGACGACGAGCGTAAAAGTCACCGTCTGGACGGTCGTCGCCCTGCTCCTGCTGACAGGCAATCAGTGTTTCCAATTCGTCTGGTTTAAGTCGCGAAGAAGATTCCGTGGTTGGATTTCGGCGACGCTGAATTTCGGCCCAAACCTCATCATCGCTGATTCCCTCAAGAACGACCGCCACGCGTTCTTTTTTACGTTCGTAACGGACGTCATCAACCGATTCTGCTGCTTCCAGAAACATCCATGCCTGTTCGATGGCTTCCGAAACTTTCTGGTTTCGTGGCGGCAAAGAGATCACGCTTAGCTTTTGCGGAAAGTAGGCATTGCTGGCCGTGCGAATCAAAAAACGATTCGGCTGCTCACAACGACTGTTCGCAAACGGCCCCAACCATGGCTGACCGCCGTCGCACAACCCCAGGGCACCGACGGTGTTATAGCTTCCCGTTTCGACGGCCTCGCTCAGCAATCGAGATTGTCGGCACTCACACCGAATCAGAATCTCAGTGATGTCTCCACTGGTGCCAACATCATCGATCCATAATGCAGCCCGGCAGTCTTCGCCGTGCTGATGCACGAAAGCGTACCAGTCAATATCACCAATATGCCCGTGCCGACAGGCTCTGACGAAGCGCACCGGGACAACATTCTGTCGCTTCCGATCGTCGCCAATGAACTTGCCACCTGTGAGCAATGTCCGATGCACGAGTCGTCGAGATCGAATCTGATGACCTGCATGTGATGTGGATTGCACAACATCCTGAGTGACAAACCACTCGGGAAACTGCCAGCCCACAACCCCTGTCGTGGCCGCAAACGGATCACTGCTGTCGCGAGGTGGTGCAAACATCTGAAGACTCTCGACGCCCAGATGCTCCTGTAGCTTTTGCAACAGTCTGGGTTCAAGAATTTCCTCGTTGGCACCAGCCCAATGATCCAGTCCACTGACCAGAATCGAATGGTCTGGCAGGTCCATCATGGCACCGGGACCAAACGTCGTCACGATCTGACTTCTTCGAATCTGCCCATGAGGCCGCTTCGGACGTTTCTTAGCCATCTTCTCCGTCCTCCAAAGAGACATTGTCGAGACTTCTCAGCCATAAGTTGACCTCTGGCTCAACGTCTCGCATCGAACGGTTGGCACGGAACTTTTTGAAGCGAGGGCTCACCGCATCCAAATCCGGATCAAGAAACTGATACAACAATCGCTGCGCCGAACCCACCTCGCGCTGGTATTGCAGGGCCGTCCCCTTCTCTCGAAACTGCTCCGCGATTTGCTCCCATTCGTCCAGAAGATCCTGGCACCGCTTGAAGACATTTTCCTTCAACTGCTGACGATCGGCAGCACTTCTGTCCTTGTTGTGCTCCGCCGCTCGTTCGGCCATCAGATAAGAAATCCACGTCAGTTCCTGACGCTTCGACAGAATCTCAGCGGCTCCTTTGGCAGGAGTCATCTGTGCCAGACCATGCCGCGCCAACGCCACAACCGTTGCCGCGAGTCCACGATCCAACGCTCTGGGGCTGAACGGAGTCACGCTGGTCGCCTCAACCGAACGATAAAACGATTCATGAAAGATCCCAAACCGCTCATAGTGAGACCGGTCGCGCGGCCTGTTCAGGTTCAAGATCGTTACGACAAGCCCAGGCTTTGTGTGTTCTCGCCCCACTCGGCTGGACGCTTGAATGTATTCCGAACTGGACTTCGGCTGTCCGTAAACCACCATGAGCCCCAGTCGCGTGATGTCTAGGCCCACGGAGATCATGTTCGTGGCCAGAGCGATGTCGACCGACTCCTTTTCCTTCGTGTCGAAGACCTTTTCCAATCGCCGCTTCGTGTCGGCCACTTTATCTGTGCTGACACGACTGGTGAGTTCCAACACCTCTTTCAGCGGACCGCGGTTCATGAACCGTCCTTCTGGCTCACCAATCCGCATCCGTTCCCCAAAACCGACCAGCGAATTGCTGACTTCGTCTTCCACAAGTCGTCGTGCGCCGCCGAGTTCCCTCAGGCTGTTGAAGTATCCCAGCAGCGTCATATACGGATCGGCCGGATTCGGCACATCCGTCTTGTTGGCCTTGTACAGCTTTTGCGCGGCTGCCATCAAAGCGAGGCACGTTCTCAGGAAGACACGTTTGGGACTTCGCCCCTGCCCGGTCACTCCCAGATACATGCGTGCATTGGAAACGCTGGGAGACACCGTTTCAGCAAAGAAGGAATCGCGACGATTCGGTCCTGGCGGTGGAAAAATGTCGACGTGGTCGCGATTAAACAACGCTCGAATCTGGCTTTCAGCACGCCTGACCGTTGCGGTGGAAGCCACAATCTTGGGGCGAATCTCTCCATCGGCACCGCTGGCGCAAAGCTGATCCAATGCCGTTTCATACAGCCCGGCAATCGTGCCGAGTGGCCCTGAGATCAAATGCAATTCATCCTGAATGATCAATTCCGGCGGTGGCAGACGACCGCTAGGAATCGGCACGCCACCCGTTGGGTGACACGGACCGTAAAAGCCAGAATCGTCGTAGCGATCGACCTTGCCGAAGAAACCACCAACCTGTCCTGTCCAAGGCATGGCGGCAAACTTGTCGACCGTGGCGATCATAAAGCAGGGCAATCGACGGTAGACCGGTTCATCAACGGACACAATCGGCAGACGGCGGCTGTTTGCGCCGGAAAACTCACAACGACGATTGCTGCAGCTAATTCTGAGATCGGTTGGCTCATCATTGTTGGGCGTGAGTCGGAAAGAAGTGCTTTTGAATTTCGTATTGCACCACGGGCAGTTTTCCAACGGAATCGGCGATGGCTTGCGGTTGTCGTTCTGAAACGAAATCGTTTTGGCTCGGGCCGAGTTTTGCTTGCTGTCCCCTTTTCGCCCCATCACGTTCGGCGTCGCTGCCTGCCCAACCCAGAGCGCGATTTCGAAAGGCCAGCGACCCAGCTTTTCGACGTCCGGCTCTCGCAGTAGCTCTAATGCGCAAATCAAAGCGGCAGCTCGCCCCAGCTGATCCAGCGTCAACAGACGCAGTGTGTAACGCATCAGCACGGTCAAGCCGCAAGACTCGATCCCGGGATTTGTCAAACGGCGGTGCACTAATGTAAACGCCGCGAGTCCGAGATAAGCTTCGGTTTTGCCACCTCCGGTCGGGAAGAACAACAGATCGACGGTGGATCGATCCGCTGCCTGCGGATTGACGATTCCTTCCAGATTCATCAGTAGAAATGCCAGCTGGAATGGCCGCCACTCCGGCACGATTTCGGCTTCGGATTTGCCAGTGACCAAACTCAGACGCTTCTTAGCCTGCATCGCCATCGCCTTGTTTGCCAGGCGAAAAGCGTCCAGCACGGTCGAATCACCGAGTAGCTTGATCCCTTGTTCGATCCGGTTTGCGGCAATGCCGGCTCGGTGCAGCAGCGTCTCGGCAGTTTCCAGTCGACGGTCTGCGAGACTCTTAAGAATCACTTTCTGTGATTCAATCCACTTGCGATAAGACGTAACAAACGGCTGCAGCTCAGCGGCGGCCGCAGCACCATCATTCAGCAGAGCCAGATATTCCATCTGCCAATGGATATCGTTCATCCGAGGCACGATGGTGAGTTCGACTTCGGCCTGAGGAATCCAGCAGCTTTCCACATGAAAACAATTCTCGTCAACGACCGTACTCGTGGTGGACACATTATGTCCGACGGAAAATTCGAAGCAGTCGCGAAACTGCAGGTCGGCGATTCGCAGATCGGGGTCATCGCTGTTGACCGCGTGTACATCTGCCCGTGCCACGAATCCCGCTCCGCAGGTCACGGTCAACTGAGCCTGAAACGCAAAGGCCGTGTCGCGAGTCAAATCCGGAGCGACTCTGCGGTGATTCACAAGGAACACAGAAACGCTCTGACAAGGCCGCCCATAAGCTTCGGCGTTGCGAATACCCGCCAGACTCCGTCCGGTTACGCTGATCTGTAATCCGTCACTTCCCGGAATGGGAATATCAGATCTCCAGCGATCTGTCTGTTCGACCGGAACAGTGACCGTCTTCTGCTGCGGCTTTCGTAGCCAGGCAACTTGCTGGCCGAGTTCTGCCTCAAGCGGCTGATAGTCCCCCCAGTCCACGGTGACCTGCAGCTGAGACGCCTCGTTTGGCAACAGAACACTAAGACCCATGGAAGATGGAAATCGAGTTCTGCTGGCGGCTGTTTTTTCCGGTACCGCATCATCATCAGCTCCGCCGCGTTCCCCGGCGTCATCCATCTCGTCGCCAGCATCCTCGTCCTGAGCCTGGTTTTCACCGGCATCGAAAGGAACCAGAAACCCGGTCAAATACCAGCGCGATGGGTTCTGAGGCAGAGTCTCTGCAACATCGCCCAGTCCGGCACGAGGGCCAACAAGGTCCAGTTGTAACGCGGAGACCAGTTCATGGCGAACGTCTGCTGAAGTCATATGATTGCCTGAAGTTGGCTATGTTTGCGGCTTCCACTCATGTTGAAAAGCTCCATTAGCTTACCGGTCACACGGGGACAGGAAACAAAAAACGTTGTAGCGATTGTAAAAGTATTCGGCTCGGAACTGAGTCGGTTGAACAGCCGAACGGCATGAGATGGGCATCTCAACCGTCTCACTATCCTGAATATCTCGTCCATCTGCGGCCAGCAAACGAAAGACATCCTCAGGCACGCTGCCCCCTTGCAGTTTGTGGAAGTAACGATTTGCAAATGACGGCGAAGGAATGCAGTACTGCACGTTCCATGGTGAGTGCGCTTCATTATCAACGATCGCGAGGGATTTATTGGCGAAGCAAACCAGCATGCAGTCACGGTAGCTTCGTTCGATCATGCGACGGGCGGTAGCTTCAAATGAGGCACCGAATTGGTTCGCCAAAGCTCTCAACGTGGCTGCCGAAATGGGTCGGCTATTAGATTCCTGATCAAATCGGTCCCCCAGAAAGAGCAGGTCGGCCGCGACCTGATTCGCTTCCTTTTCGAAAAGCAGGTGAGTCCTGAAACTCATTCCCTGTTTGTCGCAAACGTAAAGTGAATGCTGATGATTCGGCAGGATATAGTGGCCAATTTCGTGCAGCACACTAAACCGAGTCCGATTGTCACTCAGTGACACGTCAGTTGCAATCAGCCGATCATGAAAGGAAATCATCGCCCGAGGAGCCGTTCCTGCGAAGGATTCTTTCGCTTCCTTTGGCAACTCCGTCATGAAGTCAAAGCGAAGATGCTGCACTTTTAGGAATTCAAGAAGGTCTTGCGGATTGACCCTTGAACGCTCATTCTGTCCAGCTGCCCGAAGCAAGTACTCAACAAGTTCCTGAGCTTCCAGGTGCAGAAAACTTGCGACGAACCCTGTCATTGCTCACCGGCGGCTGCGTGTAGTTCAAGCAGTCGTTTTCGGATGGATTCGCAGGCACTACTGCTGAGCGGCTCTCCATGCGCAGCTATTGCGAAATGATTGTTGCCTTTCAGACTGGAAAGACTGTCAAAGTAGTTTTCCAAAAGCGGTTCTCGGTCCGGACTACGCTGGGCATCAATATCGGCGAACAGTTCAGGGTGCTGGTCCACCAACCGAATCAGCGTGTCCGTGGCCTTATTTGGAATGGACTTGCCATTCTCCCAGCGAGTGAAACTTTTGTCTCCAGCACCGATAATCTGAGCCATCTCGACAGCACTCAGCCCTGTCCTGGCGCGGACCTGTTTAATTTGTGCCGGCGACAACAAACCAAGACGCAGATACCGTACACGCTCAATCGCCTTGCTCAAGTCATCGGGAATGATGCCCTCGCCACATGCGGAGCACGTCTGCCAAGTCGCGTCAGTAACTTCAATGTCTCCACCCGGAACATTGGCAGGCACAGCCATGGCAAATGTGCCGGTCTTATTTTCAAGTGTTTGCTGTGCACAAATTGGACACCGCTGCATTTCATTAACCTTTCCGGAATTACCGGGCCTTCGGTCTGAATGGTCAACACTCTGCCTTGACTCGTAACCCGCACCTTAGTGGTTGGGATGACACGATAGAATCAACAACACCTGACCCTCAGACTGCTGAAAAGTCACCTTGATGTAGAAGAGCCTGTCATTCATTCGGGGCTTCATCTCAAAGGCCCGTTCACCTATGAGTCCAGAGACGGAATGAAGTGTCGTGGCTTTGACACGTTCGCCAGAATCGATCCACTGGATAATCTCATCACACGCATCCGACTTAGTCAGACTGTGCCCCATCAGGTCAAATTCAACAGTCGTCGTTGTTCTGACCAAGGTTGGATCAGAGGCCAACCTGCGAATTTCACTCGCTTCATCTTCGGTTGCGTTCTTATCGGACATTCTAGCCATCCATGGTAACCTGTAAAGCCATATTGGTATCAAATGATACCAATATGGGCCCGTCTTTCTCTACAACTGCATCAAATTAACGTCAGGCTCGTCATCCGGGTCTGATTATGCCGATTGTCACGTCGACAGAGCATGCACTGTCACGCACCGTCTTCGATGCACTTGCAGTCTGGATCTACGTGAGGACGAGCGAGCTCCGACTTCAAGTCCTCGTAACGCGAAGCGAGTCTCATCATCGTTGACGCCTGCCGGCTCGGCCTCCTGATCCAGTTCGTCGCTGGCAGTTGGAGCGATGCGTTGATTTTTATCGGCATCTGTGGGGACGAGCAAGCCAGTCAAAAACCAGCGTAATGGCGACTGCGACAATACCTCATTATGGTTTCCGAGCGGACCGGTGGGGCCGATCAGATCGAGCTGGAGTGCGTCGACCAGTGTTGCTCGGACGTCGATTGATTTTTCTGCTGTCATCATGCCCCTAAGGAAATTTGGGTTGCGTCTATCGGGTTCTGATCTTAGGCCCGTAAGCGTCCGGGGAAACCATTCTTGCCAGTGTCGATAGTCTTGCGTCCGGTGTAATTCCGGTCTGTGGATTTTTTCTGGCGAGGTGAGATATGAGCGAGCGGGAGCAGGTTTGGCGTG
>Ga0075117_1002070_pt1 | contig 11746 bp, 10 predicted proteins | sample AntAceMetag02UKJ_FD_69789 | JGI IMG/M metagenome (GOLD analysis project Ga0075117, IMG submission 69789) | Saline lake microbial communities from Ace Lake, Antarctica - Antarctic Ace Lake Metagenome 02UKJ | ecosystem: Environmental > Aquatic > Non-marine Saline and Alkaline > Saline | place... | reverse complement strand
TGAACTCATTACTTCCAAAATAATAACCAATATCGAAAATTATGGGTTTTTGACCAACACTTATAACTTTAAATATCAACAGGTTGCATAAATTTGTATTGGTGCGAAACTTGAGTCAATTAGATGAAAATCGAGTTTTTAGGTAGATAAACAAAAATAGAAATCGCACGCACATAGTTCAACTTTAATTTATTAGTTTTGAAGCTATCGATTTTAACCCCTGAACATGAAGAAATTTCTACCTACACTCTTTTTTATCTTACCATTACTAGCTATTGCACAGTCGAAATCCCCATCAGAATTTTTGGGCTATGAATTGGGCAGTCAGTTTACCAGACATCATCAAGTATTGGATTATTACGAGTATTTGGCGGAGCAAGAGCCGAACCGCATGGTACTCCAAGATTATGGTACTACAAATGAGCGCAGGCGTTTGGTGTTGGCATACGTTTCATCTGCCACCAATATGGGGCAGTTGGAAAACATACGAACGGAACATTTAAAGAACACAAAAGGGGAAGGTGAACCAGAAAAAGCCATCGTTTGGTTAAGCTATAATGTGCACGGTAACGAAAGTGTGAGCACGGAAGCCTCCATGCAGACCATTTACGACCTGTTGACCCAAAAAAGTGATTATTTAGAGAATACCGTGGTCATCATAGACCCCTGTATTAACCCTGATGGCCGCGATCGTTACGTGAACTGGTACAACCAATATAAAAACACGCCCAACAATGTAGACCCTTATTCCAAAGAACATCACGAAGGTTGGTGGAGCGGTAGGAGCAACCATTATATGTTCGACCTCAACCGTGATTGGGCATGGTTGACACAAGTGGAGAGCCGGCAACGCTTGAAAGTATTCAACAAATGGCTGCCCCATGTACACGTAGATTTTCATGAGCAAGGGGTGGACAATCCCTATTATTTTGCCCCGGCAGCAGAACCTTACCATGAAGTGGTTACCAATTTTCAGCGCGAATTCCAAAAGACCATAGGAAAGAACCACGCCAAGTATTTTGATGCCAATGGATGGTTCTATTTTACCAAGGAAGTTTTCGATTTATTGTATCCTAGCTATGGCGACACCTACCCCACCTATAATGGCGGTATTGGCATGACGTATGAGCAGGGCGGTAGCGGCCGTGCCGGATTGGGCATTATTACAAGTATTGGCGACACACTTACCCTTAAAGACCGTATAGCGCACCATCATACTACGGGACTTTCTACTGTAGAAGTGGCCAATGACAATTCGCAGCGGTTGAACGACGAATTCAAAAAATTCTATGGGAACAAGAATTTTAAGTACAAGAGCTATGTCCTTAACGGAAATACGGATAAGATAAACGCCCTAGCACGATTATTGGACCACCATGAAATTAAGTATGGTTTTGGAACTAATACTAACGTTAAAGGTTTTGATTATGCCACGGGCAAAATAGGGAACATGAAGATGACGGAAAATAGCATGGTAATTTCTACCGACCAGTCCAAGGGCACCTTGGTAAAGGTACTTTTTGAACCAGAAGCCAAACTAAGCGATTCAGTTACGTATGACATAACCGCTTGGTCCTTGCCATACGCCTACGGCCTAAATGCCGTTGCCTCTGAAAACCTTGTAAACGACAATGCCAGAACAACGGCATCAATAAATTCGGTAGACAAGGTTAATGCAACCAACTACGCTTATATGACAGATTGGAACAGCATTACCGACGCCAAATTCTTAGCCACCCTTTTAAAAAATAAGATTCGCGTGCGCAGCGCCCACAAACCTTTTTCGGTAAACGGTGCATCCTTTGACCGTGGGAGTTTGATCATTACGTTGGCCGATAATAAAAACCATAAAGATTTTGTGGGCACTATGAAATCAATCCTAACAGAACATCAGGAAATCGATTTGAAGATTGCCACGACAGGTTTTGTGGACAGTGGAAAAGATTTTGGCTCCAGTTATGTAGACATGATCAACGATGTAAACGTTGCCATTTTAGCGGGAGAACCAACATCTACCTTACGATTTGGGGAGATTTGGCACTTTTTTGAGCAGCAGCTCCACTACCCCGTTTCGGTATTGGACGAAAGCTATTTTAGTCGCGTTGACCTTTCCAATTACGACGTGCTCATCCTACCCGATGGTGGGGGCTATGGCAGTTTCCTAAAAGAATCTGTCACCAAAAAAATAAAGGATTGGGTAAGTGCCGGTGGCAAGCTCATTGCCATGGGCGGCGCCATAGATGGTTTAGCAGGGCAAGATGGTTTTGCCATAAAAAGAAAGGAAGCCCAAAAGGACACCACCATTACCATGGATGCATTTGACCTTACCGAGCGGGAGCGCATCAAAGAAGAGATTACCGGAGCGATTTTTAAGACTACGGTTGATCCCACCCATCCATTGGCCTACGGATATGATAGCTCCTATTTTACCTTAAAACTGGGAGATAGTGCCTATGACTATCTAGATAGCGGCAGTGCCGTGTATTTGGCCGAGGGCCAAAACAAACCGGTTTCAGGTTTTGCCGGTAGTGAAGCGGTGAAGAAAATAGACAAGACCTTGATTTATGGTACACAAAAAATGGGACGCGGACAGGTAGTCTATATAGTAGACAATCCGCTTTTTAGAGGCTTTTGGGAGAACGGGAAACTGTTCTTTGCGAATGCGCTTTTTATGGTGAATTGAGTGTATCTGGGTATTGGGTATTTTGTGTAAGCTGAAAAATGGGGAAAGAATTTTACATCCTAGTTTTAATTCAACTATTTCGTTTTCAATCGTTTTCTCAGGAAATACAAATGAACGCAACTATTATTGACGCTCAAAACAAACAGCCAATCGAATTTGTAAATATTGGTATCCTGAATAAAAACCAAGGTACAATAACAAACCCGAAAGGACAATTCAATTTGACCCTTCCCCAAAAGTTTGAGACGGATAGTCTTACCATTAGCCATATAAACTACTATTCAATCAGTATCTTAGTAAAAAGCTTCTCGAATCAGGTTTTTTTTTTAGAACCTAAAACTACTGAACTTTTAGAGGTGGTCGTTTCAAACAAAAAAAGAAAAACTAGAAAAATAGGGGTAAAATCTTATAGTCGGCTCTTATCAATGCGTGTGATATCAAAAAATAACGATATTGTTGAGGCCGCACAACGAATTAATGTTCCGAGCGAAGGAATTAAAGTCAAAGCGGTAAACTTTGCTATAAGGAAATGGTCCGAAGTAGATGGAGTTAAAGTTAGAATCAACTTTTATGAAAATGTGCACAACGCACCTCAAAAAAAGATAGTGCTTAAAAACATTGTTGCGGACTTACCAACTCAAACGGACTCGGATTGGATACGAATCGACCTGAATGAAAAGGACATTTATATCTCATAAGATTTTTTTGTAGGAATTGAATTCATACCGAATTTCGAAAATCCAACAATTCTGGACTTGGGCGGTATATTGACAAAGGGAAAGGGTTATTACCGAGAAAATAGCTTAGGTACTTGGACAAAATTGAATGGAGGAGCTGCTATCAACATTGAAATCGAGCACTGAATAAAGCCTATTGCTATTAACATCGCACATGGCGCGGGCCTTCAATTGCCCAACGTCTATTGCCGAAAAGACACGGTTAAAGGTATTGTGGGACGGCACGGCGTTTGGCAGGTCAAGAAACGTAGGCAAAAAGTCTGCTTTTTCTTTGGCATACTGTTCTATTTCGTTCCATGAATCCGCCTCAATAGAGAGCGTAGGTATTTTTGTTTCCAAATTATATGAGACTATTGATAATACACATTTATAAATCAAACAACAATAACTAATATGGCGCGCCGTAGGCCAGCGCTATATGACTTGAACAGAATATATTCAATTTATTTAAGGATTACGAACTTTTAAAATGGAAAGAAGAAATATTTTTATTTGCGTTTACCCTGACTAAATATAGATTGCGTTTGGTTTCTAAAAATTATCGCCACAGGCCAACTTACCCCGGCTTTAATTTACCAAAGCAATAAGTCGTTTATTAGCTAGGATACACAGCGTGTACTTCTACTGTATGTTTATGGGATATTGAAAAGCTAGTCATAAAGTCAGATGAATTTGCAAGGATATATCATTGGTGTCCTTCTAAAAATTCAACACTTTTCAAAACACTTTCTAAGTCGGAAGTTGAGACACTTATTGGTTTTTTCGATTCGAAATTGGAATCGCTTAAAATAAAATGTGTTCCTGTGATAGTCTTTGGGGTTTTTTTAAAATATGTCAAAAACAGGGAATTAAATAAAAGTCTTAGACCTTAAGTCGCTTAGCGTCCCGACGCTTCTGGCGGTCTTACCCCTTAAACGGAAAATATTTAGAATAGCTTAGACCTATCCCTATCCATCCCTACCAGATACCCAATGACCATAGTATTGAACAGTTGGGGCTGCTCTATGTTTACCACATGGCCACAATCTTGAATAACGAACAGATCTGAGTTTTTATGGGCCGCAGCAATCTTTTTTATGGTGGGCAAAAACAAATAGTCTTCCTCTCCCATAACATACAATGTAGGTATTTTGATATCGGCAGATCTAAAAAAACGAAGTAAGGGATTTATTTCAGATGTTAATTTAAACCATCTAATAAATTCCTTTTGATATAATTTTTTCGCCTCTCGCACAAATAACAACCTAGATTCCCTATGGTTTCTGTTAGGCATAATTACGAAGGCAAAAAACTTATAAAGCCACAAATACGGCACTACGGATTTGAAGACGACGCCCAAACGCATAAGAATTTGGGAACGGAGGTTCAATTTCATAATTGCCCCGCCCATAATCATACTTTCTACGCGATGCGGATGGTTCTCGGCTAAATTCCGGATGAGGATAGTGCCCAAAGAAATACCAATAAAGTGCGATTTTTCTATTTTTTCATAATCAATTACCTCGAGAATATCGTTCGTGATAGAATCAAATGTATATTGATCGCTAAAGGCATCCTTAAGGTTGGGCTTGGAATCTCCATGACCTCTAAGGTCCAACAACAGAATATTAAAGAATTTTCTAAACTCCCTTACCTGCTTATACCAAATTGAGGAACTTCCCCCGGCACCATGTACAAAGGTGACCCAAGTTTGAGAATCTTTATGAAGGTATTTCGTGTAGTTTAACAATGGGTTGTTGGATGCATTAAGGTTTGCATAACCTGCAATTTATAGAATCTTTTTGAATTGTAGGATTATTAAGCAAAAAAATAACATAAAACAATTTTGGTTTTAAAGTATTCACATAGTTTTCGTTAAAAAAAAGATAAATTACCTAGTTATTAGTTGTACTGCCATGACCATGAACATCCAAAACCTGAATCTGAACGTATATTTGTAAGAATAAATTATTTATTATGGAAAAGCAATATTGCAAAGTAGGAACAGTAACGCCCATAGCCGCAAAGGCAGATGCGATTACGATGTTGGAATATCAGTATCAAAACTTTTTGGACAAGGCCTCCAACATCCAATATTCCAATACTAAACTGGGAGAATTTTTTGAGAACAAGGCACGGAAAATACAAAAGGCTTTGGAAGAATTGGTGTAGTTACGAAAGCTTAACCAGTTCTTCCTTCATTTGTAGCTGCAGTTCTTTGGCTTTATTTTTTGCCGCTAAGGCAAAATCCGGACCACTGGAAGCATAAATTATACCTCGGGAAGAATTTACCAGCAGTCCCACGTTGGGTGTTATGCCATATTTGCAAACTTCGGCCAAACTTCCTCCCTGTGCCCCTATCCCAGGTACCAAAAGAAAACTATCGGGAACAATTTTACGGATTTCCACAAGATATTCTGCCTTGGTAGCTCCCACCACATACATAAGATTTTCTGAACCATTATAGGTGGCCGATATCCTCAAAACCTGCTTGTACAGTTCCATGCCTTCCAAATTTTTGGTTTGAAAGTCATACGCCCCTTCATTGGAGGTCAAGGCCAATAAAATCGTATGCTTATCCTTGAAGGCCAAGAACGGTTCTACGGAATCCTTTCCCATATAAGGAGCTATGGTCAGGGAATCAAAATTCATATCTTCAAAAAACGCTTTTGCATAACGGGTAGAGGTATTACCGATATCTCCTCTTTTGGCATCTGCAATGGTAAAAATTTCCGGATACTTCGTATTCAGGTAATCGATCGTTCGTTTCAAGGCCATCCAGCCCTTTATGCCATAGGCCTCGTAAAAAGCCGTATTCGGCTTATAGGCAACGCAAAGCTCGTGCGTAGCATCTATTACGGCCTTGTTAAAAGCAAAAATAGGATCTTCTTCCTTCAGCAGTTCTTTTGGAATCTTATCCAGATCGGTATCCAGCCCAATACATAAAAAGGATTCTTTTTTGCGGATTTGGGCTATTAATTCTTTCGTGGTCATAAAATTATTGTTCTCTTGTGCAGGCCAGCGATTTCATTTCATAAAAAGTGTGTCGGTTTGGACTGTCCTCAAGCAAATCTCGGCACCAAAACAAAGTACTGCATTAGAATATCTCGGAAGCTTCCTTTAATTTCTCCGTATTTTCAACAAGGCTTAATTCGCTAATAATGCGTTGGATATCCCCATCAATAATATTGGACAAATCATATAATGTGAGTCCTATACGGTGGTCCGTAACCCTGCCTTGCGGGTAGTTGTATGTCCTAATCTTTGCAGAACGGTCTCCGCTGCTTACTTGCGAGTTTCTTTTGGCAGCATCCTCTTCCTGCCTTTTGGCCAACTCCATATCATATAACCTTGAACGCAGTACCCTGAACGCCTTGTCCTTATTCTTATGCTGGGATTTCTGGTCTTGGCATTGCGCCACCAATCCCGTAGGAAGGTGGGTCAACCGCACGGCCGAATAAGTGGTATTTACAGACTGCCCACCAGGCCCTGAAGAACAGAAAAAATCGATCCGAACATCCTTGGGGTCTATCTGAACGTCAAAATCCTCGGCTTCTGGCAGCACCATTACCGTAGCCGCACTGGTATGCACCCTACCTTGGGTCTCGGTCTGCGGAACGCGTTGTACCCGATGCACCCCTGCCTCAAATTTTAGGGTCCCGTACACATTTGCACCGGTAATTTCAAATTGAATTTCCTTATATCCACCGCTGGTTCCTTCGCTTAGATCTATAACGTTGGTTCGCCAACCTTTACTCTCACAGTATTTAGTATACATACGAAACAGGTCACCGGCAAAAATACTTGCCTCGTCACCACCAGTTCCCGCACGTATTTCCATGACCACATCTTTTGCGTCCTCGGGATCTTTTGGAACAAGCATAAACTTAATCTCCTCCTCCAACTTCGGAAAGGCAGATTTGGCCTCGTCTAACTGCATTTTAGCCATTTCCACCATTTCGGCATCGCTACCATCGTATATAATTTCCTGGGCTTCGGATAGATTGTTGGTAAGCTCTAAATAAAGGTCACGCTTGGCAACCAATGCCTTAAGATCGCTATATTCCTTGGTAAGCTGAACATATCGTTTTTGATCGGATATAATGTCCGGTTGAATTATCAAATCGGAAACCTCATCAAAACGTTGTTTTATAATATTTAATTTATCTATCATATAGGTGCTTCACTTGTACTGCGAATTTACGATAAATTTGTACATTTAAAGGAGTAAGAAATTTCTTGAAAGCCCATATACTAGTTTGATAAAAATTATCCTCATTTGGAAGTTCTACCTTCAATTTTTAATTGTATCACAACTACTTACCATTTTCCTTTTGAGCCTGGCCGTACCATTTGCGGTAATGTTAGTAATTAAATTACTTTTATTCGGAATACTTTTTACGGCGCATTTTGAAACCAGGCTTAGGCAAAAACTAATCTTTTATTATAATTTTTCTATTTCACATCTCCATTTGTTTTTAGGATGCTTTCTAATAGATGCCCTGTTGTCTTCCCTTATTTTTTATACACCAAAACTATTTTGAAACTGGAATTAGACAACATAGAGCTCAGTTTTAACTCAAAGAAAATTTTAAGAGGCATTTACTTGTCCGCTGAAACCGGAAAGGTTACGGGTATCCTAGGTAGAAACGGCTGCGGTAAAACTTCATTACTGCGTATTTTATTTGGAAGCCTAAACGCTAAATATGGCATTGTAAGACTCGATGGAATCCATCAAAAAAAGAAACTATTTAAAACAGGAAAAGCCGTTTATTTACCTCAGCACCGGCTATTGCCAAACAGCATGACCCTGCAGGAAGCTTTTGAGATTTTTACCAATGATTGGGCTATTTTTATAACCCTATTCCCCTCTTTTGCACTATACCAAAAAGAACAGGCAAGAAATCTTTCTACAGGAGAACTAAGACTTTTAGAAACCTATCTTGTATTAAGCTCCGACAAGAAAATTATCCTTTTGGACGAACCCTTCTCCTTTATTTCCCCAGTATACATAAATCGGATAAAAGCGATAATCGCGGAAAGGAAAACAGAACGAATCATCATTGTAACCGATCATTTTTATAATGAAATTCTAGATATCAGCGACACCTTATTTTTCATTAAAAACGGATGCTCCAAAATAATAAATTCTGCTGGAGATTTAGAAAGTAAAGGATATTTGACAACTCCCAACCAGTAAGTCTCCAAAAGCTTTCCAGTAATTTTTTTGACGTTTTGCAATAATATAAATCAAAGGTAGCCTTGAATTCTCTGATGGGCCAAAATCATTCTAAAAAACTTCTTCTAATCCCTAGTCCAGCATCATTCCTCCACTTTTATACATTTTATTATCCTCATCTACTATAATAACCTCGGTATCCCCTAATTGATTGATGAGCCCCAAGCCTGCATCACGTCCTAAACAGATAATTGCTGTGGCGAGTGCATCACAAAGTTCGGCACTTTTTGAAAACACGGAAACCGTTTTGATTCCAGCAGCAGGATAACCCGTTCTTGGGTCGATAATATCGGTATATTTTTTACCGTTAATGGTCACATATTTTTCTGAATTTCCAGAAGTTGCCGCAGAAGATTCCAAAAGCGGTACCCAAGAAAAAATTTTATCCTTGCTCATAGGATTGGCGATACCGATAAGCCATTTTTCACCGCTTGCCTTTGTTCCCCAAGTAGTTAGGTCACCGGCAGCATTAATAACACCGGCAATAACCTGTTTTGAGACCAACAATTCCTTGGCCTTATCGGCGGCATACCCTTTACCAATGGCACCAAAAGAGATTTTCATACCCTTTTGTTTTAAGAATACGGAATGATCTGTGGCGTCGAGGATTATTTTATCATAGCCCACATTCGCTTTGGCCTTTGCAATTTCGGCAGGGGTCGGCATCGTCGGCATAGCGCCGTCAAAGCTCCAAATGGCATTCAACGCAGTAAAAGAAATATCAAAGGCACCGTTGGTTATTTCCGAAATCTGCTTGCATCGCTCTATAAGGGCAAAGAGTTCCAAACTTACCTTTACAGGTGCAATACCGGCGTTTTTATTGATCAACGATGTTTCGGAATCGGCGTCCCAAGAAGATATCAATTTCTCTATTCTAGTTATTTCCCCGGCCGCTTCCTGTATATTAATGTAACCTACTTCCTCATCTACAGAAACAACGGTAATGTCAAAACGGCTACCCATAAGGGTTATGGAATTCTTTACCGTTATTTGATTTCTATCCTGGGCAAACCCTGTACATGAAACAACACAAAATAGCAGAAGAGCTACTTTACTTTTAAAAATCCGCAGAAATCGAGTAGTAAAAGCCTTAAACAAAAATCGCCAAAAATCGGCGAACTGTACATAGCACCAACTAGTTGTTAATTTAGGGGAATAAACCATTAAAGGACGCGATTACATATTTGAAACAGCACTACTCAAAAATCCTTAAAAGATCTCCGTTAAGTTCTATACTATAAATTTTAAGGGCTCTTGGCGTGCTTTTAGGAATAGTATTCAACGGCGTCCCGTCCTGCCCAAAGCGAGAACCGTGCACGTCACAAAAAAAAGTACCCCCGTTACGGTTATCAAAAACGACCGCATCGTATTGCTCATGACTACAAACTTGACTAGCGGCTACAAAATCACCTTCTAGATTACGAACAATAACCACCAGATTTTTGCGAATAAACCCGCCGTTATTGGCCAATTTGGCCGCCTCGGGAGCTTTTAAATCTATGGTAAAATCTACATTGGTGGGAAGTGCTACAATATTCCCGTCATTCCCCTCATCCTTGGAGCAGCCCCCAAGACATGAAAAAGTAATAGCAAAGGCAGCGCCAGCTCCCAAAGTCCTTAAAAAATCCTTTCTTTCCATAACAGCTATTTATAGTAAATAACGCAGGAATAAGTGCAATCGTATGCCTTAATACTCAAAGGTGCCGTAGACACTTTTAATTGTCAACTTTTTGGTGGGCGAAGCGGCAACCTTACCAATAATTTGGGCGTCCACCCCAAAAGATTTTGATATATTGATCGCATCGGCGGCTAAAGATGGGTCCAAATAAATTTCCAGACGATGCCCACAATTGAAGACTTGATACATTTCCTTCCAATCGGTTCCCGACTGCTCCTGTATCAATTTAAATAATGGTGGTACGTCAAAAAGCTTGTCCTTAACAATATGCAAATTGTCAATAAAATGAAGGATTTTTGTCTGTGCGCCGCCGCTACAATGCACCATCCCGTGAATATCGGAACTGTCATATTTAGACAATAATTTTTTCACAATGGGTGCGTATGTCCTGGTTGGGGAAAGCACAAGTTTCCCGGCATCCAAGGGCGATCCCGGCACGGCATCCGTTAATTTCATAGTTCCGGAATACACCAAATCCGATGGAACTTCCGAGTCAAAACTTTCCGGGAACTTTTCTGCCAAATACTTTGAAAAAACATCATGGCGGGCAGACGTAAGTCCGTTACTCCCCATACCGCCATTGTACTCTGTTTCGTAGGTAGCCTGCCCAAAAGAGGCCAATCCTACAATAACATCTCCGGCTTTTATGTTAGCGTTATCAATGACCTTGCTACGTTTCAATCTTGCCGTGACGGTAGAATCTACGATAATCGTTCGCACTAGATCGCCCACATCGGCAGTTTCGCCCCCGGTGGAACGGATGGTAATGCCGTGCGCTGCAAGGTCTGAAATTAATTCTTCAGTGCCGTTGATGATGGCCGAAAGTACCTCTGCAGGAATTTTGTTCCTATTCCGTCCAATAGTGGAAGAAAGCATAATATTATCCGTAGCTCCCACACAAATAAGGTCATCAATATTCATGATGAGGGCATCTTGGGCGATACCCTTCCAAACAGATACATCACCAGTTTCCTTCCAATACATATAGGCCAAGGAGGATTTGGTACCTGCACCATCGGCATGCATTACAAGGCAGTAGTCCTCGTCACCGGTCAAATAATCGGGTACAATTTTACAGAATGCCTGGGGAAACAGCCCTTTGTCAATATTTTTTATGGCGTTGTGAACGTCTTCCTTGGCAGCGGAAACCCCGCGCTTATTGTATCTTTCACTTTTGGATGAGGACATAAAATTGGTTTAGGGCAAAAATAATGGATTTGAATTAAAGTCCAAATTAAATATCCACGCAGGCGGAAAATGAGTTACCAAAACTCCAAATTCAAAACTCCAGATTCCAAATTCAAAAATTCGTAACTATTCAGCCTACATTCAAAAAAGTATATTTATTAACAGTTGTAGTTTTGTTTTACAGAAAAAACAGTCCTTTTATTAACGTTTGTTGGTTACTCGCCAATAACTATTTGCTTGGT
>Ga0075117_1002064_pt1 | contig 11782 bp, 12 predicted proteins | sample AntAceMetag02UKJ_FD_69789 | JGI IMG/M metagenome (GOLD analysis project Ga0075117, IMG submission 69789) | Saline lake microbial communities from Ace Lake, Antarctica - Antarctic Ace Lake Metagenome 02UKJ | ecosystem: Environmental > Aquatic > Non-marine Saline and Alkaline > Saline | place... | reverse complement strand
TCATCAGCCATTATAGGCAACGTCTTACCTAAATCTATGATATACTCATATTTCCCTTCCCAATCATCGAAAAGTTCAAAATCTTCAATTATATCTTCTTGTAATTCCTGTATTGTCATCTTTTTCAATTCCAAAAAAAAGTCTTTAATTTAAGATAACAGACGTTTAACCTTCTCTATACCCGTCACAAGTCTGTTTATCTCCTCTTTGGTATTGTAAACGGCAAAAGAGGCTCTGGAAGTTCCTAGAATACCAAATCGTTGCATCAAAGGCTGAGTACAATGGTGACCAGTCCTAATAGCTATGGCCTGCTGGTCCAACAATACACCTACATCTTGTGGGTGAATACCTTCCATGACAAAGGAGAGTACACTCACCTTATTCTTTGCTTTACCAATGATTTTCAAACCTGGGATAGCCTCTAAACCCTCTGTGGCATAGGCCAATAACCCAGATTCATAGTCGGCTATATTTTTTTTCCCCAATGTATTTACATACTCAATAGCCGTGGTTATACCAATCACGTCAGCAATATTGGGCGTTCCTGCCTCAAACTTATAAGGTAATTCGTTGTAGGTTGTTTTCTCGAAACTAACCTCCTTAATCATTTCTCCACCGCCACGCCAAGGGGGCATCTTATTGAGCAATGCCTTTTTACCATATAAAGCACCCATCCCCGTAGGGCCATAGAGCTTATGTGCAGAAAAACATAAAAAATCTACGTCCAAAGCTTGAACATCTATGTCAATATGTGACACAGCCTGTGCAGCATCCACTACTACTACAGCTCCTACTTCATGGGATTCTTTAATAATCTCCTCAATAGGATTTACAGTACCCAAAGCATTGGACGCGAAAACTACAGAAACAAGTTTTGTCTTTTCGCTCAAAAGAGTTTTAAATTCTTCAAAAATAAGCTCTCCATCATCTGTAATAGGTATAACCTTTAGAATGCAGCCTTTTTCTTCACAAAGCATTTGCCAAGGAACTATATTGGAATGATGTTCCATAGTGCTTATAACTATCTCATCACCCTTTGAAAGGAAACTTCTGCCATAAGTTTGTGATATAAGGTTTATTCCATCGGTAGTACCATATGTGAAAATTATCTCCTCGGTACTTTCTGCATTTAAAAAGTCCTTTATTGTTTTTCTTGAAAGCTCAAAAGCTGTTGTTGCTTTCTCTGCCAAATGATGTATTCCCCTATGAATATTAGCATTGTAGCCCTTATAATAGCCTGAAATAGCATCTATAACAGCAGCCGGTTTTTGGGTGGTGGCAGCATTATCTAAATAAACCAATTTTTTACCATTGATTTCTTGGTCTAAAATTGGAAAATCTGCTCTTATCTTATCTATATTGAGATGGCTCAAAATCGCTGATTGCTTTGTTCATTGAAAAAACAAATGCTTGTTTCAATAAGTTTGGAAAAACTACAATTAGTATCAATCTTTCCTATTCGAAAATATAAGCCGAAATATAAATAGTTCCCAATGGATAATTTCAGTCTCGAATTTATAAATCAATGCTTGTTTAGATTAGAGGAAAACCCGCCCCGGATTGAAAAATGTCTTAGACTTCTAAGTGAAGCGGAAGTTTGGCAAAAGCCAAACAATTCGTCGAACAGTATTGGAAACCTCATATTACATCTCTGCGGAAACATTCGTCAATATGCCGTTTCTTCTTTGAGTGGCAAGGCTGATTCACGCCAGAGAGATGAAGAATTCTCTAACAAAGGAGGATATTCTAAAAATGAACTTTTAGCTAAGTTTAATCAAACCCTCGAAGAAGCGAAAACGGTCATAAGACAATTGAACAAAGGTGAGTGGTTAGAAATCAGAAGTGTCCAAGGATTTAACTTTTCAGGAATCGGTATTTTGATTCATGTCGTAGAACATCTCTCCTATCATACCGGGCAAATAGCCTCTGCTACCAAAGCTCTAAAAGATAAGCAGCTTGGTTTTTATGCTGGTTTTGACTTAAATGACAAAAACGTAGGTAAATAAGCATTAACCAAAATAGCCAATTCAATCTTCCTGAATATCTTTGTTTTTCAAAACCAAAATATGAATCCAGCAATTCCAGATTATATCAATCTAGTCTTTACTTTAACCACACTTTATGGAATATGGCTTTTCAAAAAGGCGTTTAATCCAAGCCAAACTACTTTTCTAGTCCTTTTCGTATGGCTCGTACTACAGGCATATTTAAGCTACAGTGGCTTTTATAAAGACACCACCACTATTCCACCTAAATTCGCATTGGCAGTTATGCCTGCCTTATTACTCATTTTGTGGTTTTTCTTCAGTAAAAAAGGTCGGGCCTTCATGGATGGCATATCTCTTGAAGCTCTGCACTGGATTCACACTATACGCATTCCTGTGGAGCTCATATTATGGTCTTTATTTGTGACAGAACAGATTCCCAAAATCATGACATTTGGAGGCAGAAACTATGATATTATCGCAGGACTTACAGCCCCCTTACTTGTTTATTATGGCATAAGAAGGCCGATTATTGACAAAGGGAGAATGCTCCTATGGAATTTCTTATGCTTGTTTCTACTGCTCAATATAGTGGTAATGGCCATCCTTTCTGTAGCATCTCCTTTCCAGCAGTTAGCTTTTAATATGCCTAATAAGGCAATCCTTGAATTCCCGATCATCTGGCTTACTTCTTTCATTGTCCCACTGGTTCTTTTTTCTCATCTCGTTAGCATCAGACAACTCTTAAAAAAGAAGCCATGATAATAAGGGAAATTGCATTAAAGGATTTGTCTGCCATTTCGGATATCTGGAATCATTATATCCTAAACACCTCTTACAATTACGATAGTGAGGTTAAAAACGAAGATTTCTTTATTAGCTGGAAAGAAGGTCAAGCCAAATTGGGCTATCCCGTTTACGTTTTAGAAGTAGAAGAAAAAGTTATAGGTTATGCCACATTTGGCCAATTTAGGTCTAGAAATGGTTACCGATTTAGTTTAGAGCATGGGGTTTATCTGGCTCCCAAAGTGCATGGCAAGGGGTATGGAAAAGCACTCATGCAAACTCTAATTAAAAGGGCCAAAAAGGACGGCTATCATTCCATGACAGCGGGAATAGATACCACTAACCAAGGTAGTATTAACTTCCACCTGAAGTTTGGCTTTAAAGAAGTGGGGCGTTTTCCTGAAATAGGATTCAAAAATGGAGAATGGCTGGAATGTGTGTTCTTACAACTCATCCTTAAATAAAAAGCCCATCCAAAATGGATGAGCTTTTTATGCATACTTTCTATCTCTGTAATAACTTATCCCAATTTTTGGTGAATCAAACCACTTAGGTATTCTTTTACAGATTCTATTTTGATTTGAGAAACAACATCTTCAGCAAAAGCCAATAATTGCATTCTTACAGCTTCTTCTTTAGGAATACCTCTAGAACGCATATAAAAAATGGCCTCGTCATTAAGCATTCCTGTGGTGGCTCCATGAGAACACTTTACATCATCAGCCCATATTTCTAACTGAGGTTTTGTGTTCATCGTAGCACTATCAGAAGTTACTACATTTCGACAGTTTTGATACGCATTGGTTTTTTGAGCCTCTTGTCTTACAAAAATCTTCCCGTTAAATACACCAGTAGATTTATCCATCAAAACTCCTTTATAGAGTTCATTAGAAACCGAATTAGGTTTTCTGTGATCCACCACGGTATGGTTATCTACGTGCTGACTCTCATTGGGTACATAAAGGCCATACAGCCAGCTCTCCACATGCTCGCCATCCACAGTCAAGTTTATATTATTTCTAACAAAACCACCATTTATGGTGATTGTAGCCGCATAAAAATAACTATTGTCTGATTGATGAATATTGGTAGATCCTACATGGTAAGAAGCGTTATTATCGTTTCCTACTTTGTAATAATCTACTCTGGCGTCTTTAGCTACTACTATTTCAGTAACTACATTTACATAAGCAGACTCCTCTCCGAGTGTTCTATAAGATTCCGCAATTTTAACTTCGGAATTCTTACCCACCACTACGAGGTTTCTTAAGGTGGAGCCAATATTCTCCTCTCTCACATCAGAAATCATTCTTAGAATGATGGGGTGCTCTATAGTAGCATTATCTTCTACTTTCACCACAATTCCCTGACTAGCAATGGCTGTATTTATGGCAGTGAAGGCATCAAGGTTATCATTAGAGTACTTGGAGAAGTGTTCATTTAATAGTTCAGAACTATTTTTTTGAGCTTCCTCAAGTGTTTGAATACTTAATTTTCCCTCGGCCAAATCTAGATTAGATAGGGCCTCTTGATAAACACCGTTCACGAAATAAATGATAATACCTTCTAAATCAGGTAAGTCGAAATTCTTAAGGTTTTCCTTACTAAGCTTATTTTGTGCAGCAAAGTTGTAAGTCCCGTTAACCAATTTTTTCACATTAGAGTATTTCCACTCTTCATGTTTTGGTGTAGGAAAACCCAACGAATTAAAACTTTCAAGGGCGTCTATACGACGCTCATTAAAAGCTTGACTGACGCTCCCGTTTAATCCAGATTGCACTTCTTTAAATGCTCCGGCGATTTGACTATTTAAACTATTCTCGGACATTAAAATTCTTTAGTTTATTGTGCTAAGGCTTCTTTTGCCTCATCGGCTTCTATGATCCAATCATATCCCTTTTCCTCTAACTCCAAGGCTAATTCCTTAGTACCAGATTTTACTATTCTACCATTGTAAAGAACATGAACAAAATCGGGAACGATGTAGTCTAATAACCGCTGATAATGCGTTATAACCACAAAAGATCGCTCCGCAGACTTCATTTGATTTACCCCATCTGCAACAATTCTTAAAGCATCAATATCTAAACCTGAGTCTGTTTCGTCCAAAATACCTAGGATAGGCTCAAGCATTGCCATTTGAAAGATTTCATTCCTTTTCTTTTCACCACCAGAAAAACCTTCATTTAGAGATCTTCTTAACAATTGGCCATCAATTTTAACCAAATCAGCCTTCTTCTTCATCATCTTTAAAAAGCTAGCGGCATCTAAAGGAGCCTCTCCCTTATGCTTTCTAATTTGATTAATAGCTGTTTTAAGGAAACTAACGGTGGTAACACCTGGGATTTCTACAGGGTATTGAAAAGCTAAGAAAATTCCTTCGGCGGCTCTTTCTTCAATTGCCATGTCTATGAGGTCTTTTCCCAGAAAATCTATTGATCCTTCTGTGATTTCATAATCCTCTCTGCCGGCTAAAACCGACGCCAAGGTACTTTTACCCGAACCATTAGGTCCCATAATGGCGTGTACTTCACCTGATTTCACTTCAAGGTTTATACCTCTCAAAATCTCTTTTTCCTCTATCCTTGCGTGTAAATTACTGATTTTCAGCATTTTGAACAGTTTTTTTTCTTAATTTGGCTGCAAAGATATGATATTTCTTCGCAAAATAATTTTCAGTATACGAACCTTGAATAAGCCTCCTAGGTTCGACTGATGAACAGAAAGATTAAAAAAGTTATGCATATCTTTGTAATAATCTCGAAAACGGGAGTTACTTCATCATAAAAATGACATTTTTCTCATCTTATTATAAGGGACTTGTTCTCTATTATATTGCTTTGTTTGGTTTTATGTGAACAGATTGAATTCAATTAAATTTTCAAACAAAAACGAAACAACAAATGGATTTTCACGTCAATAGCGAAATAGCTACACTTAAAAAACTTATCATTCACAGTCCAGACAGTGGGCTCGGCAAAGTGGTACCTTCTAAAGCCCAAGATTGGCTTTTTGAGGATATTGTTCATTTAGAAACGATGCGAAAGCAGGAGTACGATTATTATGTCAAACTGCTCCTTTTTTTCTTAGACCCCAGTAAAATTAAAGGTAAACTGGGAAATATTGACAAGGCATCAACTCGTGACTTTTTTATACCTGGAAAGTCGAAATATTTCAATTCTGTCAATGTTATCGAATTTGAGACATTACTGACGGATATTCTGAGTAAAGATGCTGTTAAAAGCAGATTAGTGGCAGCTGTGGCGGCTATAGAAGAATGTTCTTACCAAGAAATGGAATATTTTTCTTCCTTATCACTAAAAGAGCTTACTAGGCTTCTTATTACTGGAATGAACGAAGAAAAGGGCATGTTCTTTTCTCCAGTTCCTAACCTGATATTCACAAGGGATATTGGTATCATGGTCAATGATCATTTTTTACTTAATAAACCTGCCAAACTAGCCAGAAGAAGAGAGTCTCTGCTCGCGAAGTATGTATTTTTCAATCATCCAATGTTTAAATCTTTGAGGGAAAATCTGATAGAAATTGAGGAGAATGAAGAACAATTTCTAATGGCAGAAGACGATCAAAGTGGTAAAGAAGAAACCTTAGAAGGAGGTGACGTAATGATGGTGGCTCCCAATCATTTATTAATAGGAATAAGTGAGCGAACCAGTGTAGAGGCTGCAAGGCAAGTTATGCGTAAGCTTTTTGATAAAAAAGTACTTACAAAGGTGACCTTGGTAAAAATCCCTGCAAAAAGGGATTACATGCACATAGACACCATTTTCACACAAATCAAAAAGAATGTATGGGTGCTATTAGCGTCCATTGGAAGAGCTGCAGAAAAGCATAAAAAAGACTTGATATGGGAAGAGCTAGGTCAAAGAAACAAGGCAGAAGAGCTTATTATAAAGCAGTTTTATGTAGAGAAGGGTTTAGAAAAATCAAAGACTTTTGAAAATCTTGAAGATCTACTAATAGATATTTCTAAGGTAGATTTGAAATGTAAAAAAGAAGTAAAATTCGTTTACTCTGGCAATAATACATTCCCTTATGGAGCCAGAGAACAGTGGACAGATTCCTGTAATTTATTGGTATTAAAGGAGGGCGTAGCAATAGGTTATGATAGAAACGATAAAACTTCTATCGCCTTCAAAGAGGCTGGATTTGAAGTGGTTCATGCAAAGGATTTGTTACAGGACTTAGAAAATGACGTAAAATCGGTGGAGACTATCACCGATACCATCATTTTATTGCCATCAGCCGAGTTATCAAGGGCAAGAGGTGGCTCTCACTGTATGAGTTTACCTATTTTGAGAACATCGGTTTGATAGAGCAGCAATGTACCCACCATATTTTTATGGTCAGGCCTGTTTCATTTGGTTTTAATGAAGAAACGGCCGAAAGTAATGCCTTTATGCAGGGCAACCTTTCTGATAAAGAAGCTCAGCGAGACGCATTGAACCGTTTCGATGCTTTTGTGGCTAAACTAAGAGCCGCCAGAATTAATGTGACTGTTTTTGAGGATAATCTAAATCCCAAAACCCCAGATAGCATTTTCCCTAATAATTGGATTTCGCTTCATAGTGACGGTAAAGTTCTGCTTTATCCGATGGAAGCAGAAAATAGGCGTCTGGAAAGGCGGATGAATATTCTTGAAAAATTAGGTCATGATTTTAAAATTGATAAAGTCATTGATTTAAGCTCTTTTGAAGAGCATGGAAAATACTTAGAAGGTACAGGAAGTTTGGTATTGGATAGATCTGCCAAAATAGCATATGCCTGCTTGGCGAGTAGAACCAATCCGGAGGTCATGGCTGCATGGAAGAAGCATTTTACAGGTTACGAAGTAGTAAGTTTTGTGGCGAGTGATGTCAATAATGTGCCTATTTATCATACTAATGTAATGATGTGTATTGCTGATGACTTTTCTGTACTCTGTGCCGAAAGTATTAAGGATGAATCTGAAAAGGCTACCGTTATAAGGAGTTTGAATTTAGCTGGCAAAGAGCCATTGTTAATTTCTCTAGATCAGATGAATGAATTTGCTGGAAACATGCTACAAGTTAAGAATGAATTAGATGAGCCTGTTTTGGTGATGTCTACGCGAGCATTTGGTAGCCTAAGAAAGGCTCAATTAGATTTCCTATATGCCAAGACAAAGGTTCTTCATGCCGAATTGGGCTCGATTGAAACTTTAGGTGGCGGCTCCGCCAGATGTATGATGACCGAAATTCATTTACAAAAAAAATGATATGGCCTAATTATGCGTCGCTTGGTGAAATGGTCAGAAAACACAAGTCAACAATATGTGTTTAAAACTGCATAATCATACAATATGTATTACAGGATGCATAAATCATAATTATGCACATGAGGGTGCATAATTGAATGATATGCATATATTTGCACATAATTTTATCAGATGCAGGTTATAACAGGAGATTTAATAGATTCTAAAAAGCTCATAGCTTCTCAAAGAAAAGTAGTTTCTGAGACTTTAGAGGGCTTAGAAAAGGCTTCAAAAGGACAATATGATTTTTTCATACGAGGAGACTCTTTTCAGATAATGATAGAAGAAGACGGACTCACAGAAGCATTAAAGATTAAACTAAAACTAAAACTCAACACGGGATTATCCGCAAGAATATCTATTGGAATAGGTGATGTTAAGTTAGAAGACAAACTTTCAAACTCAAGCGGGCCCGCCTTCTGGCTTTCAGGCCAAGGGCTAGACATGATGAAGAAAGACAAAACTCTAATAAGTATCCATACTAATGAGGAGACAAAAAATGCAGAATGGACGCTACACAGCTCCACATTAGATTACTTAGAAAAAACCAATACTCTAAATCAAATGGAAGTACATTATTGGTTATTGGAAAATTATACGCAACAGGAGATAGCTGAAGCCATTGGTATCACACAATCCTCAGTCAATAGGCGGATAAAAAACTCTGGATGGAATTTAATTGAAAACATAATAGACCATTTCAACAAGACACTATGAGCCTAACAAACCCTAAAATAAGTCTTATAATCAGACTTTTGATAGCCCACATGGTTTCTGATTACTTCTTACAATTCAGCTCATGGACTAGATATAAAGAGATTAATAAGATAAAATCAAAAAAGCTCTATTGGCATATTTTAATTACTTTTTGGGCCGCTTGGCTATTTTCCTTGAGTTTTTTGGGTGCCCTTTTAATTGCCGTTAGCCACTATATAATAGATTTAGGGAAGATGTATATCAAAATAAACAGGTTTGTCCTTTTTGTTCTTGATCAGTTCCTTCACACATTAATGTTAGTCCTTACTTGGCTCTTGATTATCAATGGCTGGTCTTGGCTCTTTCATGAAACCTCTCTATTCCTTGCTTCTACAGAAAACTGGATCTTGATTTTTGCATATGGAGTCATTACCTTCCCTCTAAGTGTCGTCATAAATATTTTCACAGATAAGTGGCGTTCTCAACTCGAGCCCGACAGGCAAGAGTCCCTTAAAAAGGCAGGGCTTTGGATAGGTGTTTTTGAACGTATATTAATATTGACCTTTATATTGACCAACCAATTTTCTACTATGGGTTTCTTGATAGCTACCAAAGCTATTTTGAGGTTTAAGGATACAGAGACCAAGCAAATGGAATATGTACTTATAGGTACTTTAATGAGCATCACCCCAACTATTCTGCTGGGCATTATTGTCAACTATTTATTAAATTCTATCTAAAAAGAACTTTAAATATCATTTATCGTTCTTAACTTGCAATGTAATTGGGGCTGACCGGTTTTGACGGCGTGATGCAGTTGCGAGTATAAGCATGTATGGAGTTGGTAGAACCTCCATTTAAAAATTCTTCTAAAAAACAAGAGGCAATACTCAGTATGCCATGGCTGCTTAATCTAGATTAGATTAACCATTCGCCACATCTCTCTCCTGCTAACCTCTGCCGCGGGAGAATCAGAGGTGTCGACACGTAGAGGCGTCTAATGGCGGTTTTCTTACCATTAGATAGTATCGGAGGAAATAAGGATTGAATTTGGTACGTCGGACGGCTTCTCAATCTCGAAAATAAAGACCGAATAAACATGTAGAAGGCTCGACAGAGGCCATGTTCGGACCAGGGTTCGAATCCCTGCAGCTCCACTGACACAAACCTCAACTATCTTATTATTAGATTGTTGGGGTTTTTTATTTTACTTTTGACCGATAATTTACTGATAATAAGTTCTAGGATGAAGAGATTGGTTTTAAGATGGAAAACTATCTTCTTTTAAACCCGTGGCAACAAAAGCCTATTTTCCGATATTAACCTTCCTATAATTCTTTGATGTCCATATGCCTGTAGGGGGTTTGCCTTCTTTTATTGCTATTTTGGATACGATGTCTATACTAAGATTAGATAGCAAAGTAACAGAATTGATAGCTTTGTGATTTAGTGAAATCACTATTTTAGATGTTAATTAGCTGGTCTTAAAACGTTTCCATGTATCAAGATTAGTATTAGTTTGAGGGATTTTTAGGCACATCGAAGACAAATGTAAATTCTGCAAAAAGTATACAATATTCTGCAATTTGGATAAGCCGAATGTTTCGGTTTAAAGGAAATTTGTAACATAATTATTAAAACAAATAAAAATGTCAACACAAAATAATACTCTACCATCTGTATTAATAACTGGGTGCTCTTCAGGTCATGGAGAAGCATTAGCAAAACTTTTTGTTAGGGCAGGTTATCCAACCTATGCTTCTGCCAGAAAATTAGAGTCTATTGAAGGGCTCAAAAAGATGGGAGCTAATACGCTACAAATTGATGTTACAGATTATAGCACTATATATAAAGCAGTAGAAACGATTGAAAATTCGCACGGTTCTATAGGAATATTAGTTAATAATGCGGCTATTGGAATAATGACTCCACTCGAAATTATTCCAATGGATGAAGTAAAAAAACAATATGAAACTAATGTTTTTGGCTTGCTTGCCATTACACAAGCTGTTTTACCAGCAATGCGAAAAGCCGGAAAAGGAAGGATTGTAAATATTGGTTCTAGCGGAGGAGAGTTTACAACACCTAGTGGTGGCGTTTATCAAGCTACGAAGTATGCTCTTACTTCGATGAATGATGCTTTGAGAGCAGAATTAAAGCCATTTGGAATTGATGTTACTATGATTCAGCCTGGAGCAATCGCTTCACAGTTTGGACAAAACGGAATAATTTTAGGAGATAAAGAAGAAGGGCCTTACCAAGAGTTAATGCTTGGTATAGAAAAAATAACGAAGGCAGCATTGGTAAAAGGTGCTCCAGGTACTTGGACTCCAGAACAAGTAGCTGAAGTAAGTTTTAAAGCCGCAACCGAAAGGAAACCAAAACCAAGATATAGACCTGGGTTTGTAGCAAAAGCATTAATTTACACAAGATTATGGATGCCTTACAGAATGTGGGACAAAATGTATATGAGTATGCTTACCAAAGAAGGAAAGAAGATCAAATCAAACTTAAATAAAGCCTTATGAAATTATTCGAGCACACACAAAATTGGTTAGAAGGAGAATTGTTTGAAGGAACAATTGTTCTTGTTTCAGGAATTATATTATTAATTATTTCTTTAGGACTATGGAAATTTGGCTCAACACCGAATGCGAAAGCATTAATAATCCCTATAATGGTTGTTGGCTTACTCTTTACCTTAGGCATAGGGAGTATGATGTTTTCTAATCAAAAAAGAATATTAAATTTTGAAAAATCCCATCAAGAAAACCCCAAAGAGTTTTTAGAAAGTGAAAAGCAGCGAGTAGAGGACTTTCAAGTGCTCTACAAATATTCAGTTGGCTTTGCCGCTATTAGTTTTCTGCTAACCATTATTGCTTTTGGTTTTATGGAAAACAGAATCTTCCAATCTGTTTGTATTGCGTTAATGCTTATCTCAGTATCATTAATCATTATAGACCATTTTTCTAAGGAAAGAGCCCAAATATATTACCAACATATAGTAAACGAAATACAG
>Ga0075117_1002063_pt1 | contig 11785 bp, 9 predicted proteins | sample AntAceMetag02UKJ_FD_69789 | JGI IMG/M metagenome (GOLD analysis project Ga0075117, IMG submission 69789) | Saline lake microbial communities from Ace Lake, Antarctica - Antarctic Ace Lake Metagenome 02UKJ | ecosystem: Environmental > Aquatic > Non-marine Saline and Alkaline > Saline | place... | reverse complement strand
CAGACGAAAAAATCGACAAACATATTCTTTGTGTCTTCGACGACCGCTTCGACGGCACCGGTTTTGATCGCTTTTTCTTTGATTCCATCAACATCGCGACCCTGCCCGAGATCACAGGTATAAGTGATCACGTCCATGTCGTATTTTTCATTGATCCACTTGACGGCCACAGAAGTATCCAGGCCACCACTATATGCCAAAACCACTTTTTCTCTTGCCACGAAATTCTACCAATCTGAGAATTGAAGGAGTCAATATATTAGTTAAGGGTCTCTGCGATTGATGCAAATGGTACTATTATCAGTTCTGGTCCGCAATGCGCACATTCTAACATTCTAGTCTGTATTCAGGTTTATTGTAGCGTCTCCAGAGCCATTTGGGTCGAGTATGATAGTGTTGAGCCGCCATGGATCATGGGGCGTGCTTTAGAGTGCATCCCCTGAAATCGTAACGGTCAGGCCTCTGCTATACCGGGTCCAGATGGCCTCGGAAATGTTTCGGCAAACAGGAATCAGGGCTAAATAAAAAAGCACCCGACAGAAAAACTGACGGGTGCTTTCGAATCTATTAAAACAGAACGAATCTTGGCTTAGTGCAGGTCATCGCTAGGATGATCATCCTTGGATTGTTCAGCAATCAGAGCATCGCTGGTCAAAAGCAAGGTAGAGACACTGGCAGAGTTCTGTAGTGCAGATCGTGTCACACGAGTCGGGTCAATGATACCGGACTTGACCAGATCTTCGTACTTGGAAGAAGCAGCATTGTAGCCCATATTTCCTTCCAGTTCTGAAACTTTCTCACATACGACGCTGCCATCATCACCAGCATTATTGGCAATGGATGTCAACGGAGCACGACAGGCTCGCAGGATAATTTCGTAACCTACTTTTTCTTCCTGCGAAAGTCCGCTAGGTTTGCAGTCTCGTGAACACCGCAGCAAAGCCACGCCACCACCAGGCAAAATTCCTTCTGCGACTGCAGCACGAACTGCGTGCAAAGCGTCTTCTACACGTGCTTTCTTTTCTTTCATTTCACTTTCTGTAGCTGCACCGACGTTAATCTGTGCAACACCACCGGAAAGTTTTGCAATCCGTTCTTCCAGTTTTTCTTTATCGTAATCGCTACTCGAATTTTCCAGTTCACGTCGAATCTGTTCGATACGAGATTTGATTTCGCCTGTCTTTCCGCCACCTTCGATAATTGTGGCATTGTCTTTATCGACAGAAACCTTCTTGGCTGTTCCCAGATCGGAAAGCTGAAGATTTTCCAGCTGAATTCCCAGATCTTCAAAAATGGCCTGGCCACCAACCATAATGGCGATGTCCTGCAGCATAGCTTTACGACGATCTCCATAGCCGGGCGCTTTCACAGCACAGCAGCGGAATGTACCACGTAGCTTATTGATGACGAGCGTCGAAAGGGCTTCGCCTTCGATGTCTTCAGCAATAATCAACAAAGGTTTTCCAGCGTTGACTACTTTTTCAAGTACAGGCACCAGATCCTTGATATTGGAAATTTTCTTCTCATGAACCAGAACATAAGCATCTTCCAGGTCACAAGCCATGCTTTGAGGATCAGTCACGAAGTAAGGCGAGAGATATCCGCGATCAAACTGCATCCCTTCCACGACTTCAAAACTGGTTTGCAGGCTTTGGCCTTCTTCAACAGTAATTACACCATCTTTGCCTACCTGATCCATGGCATCTGCCAGAATCTTTCCGATTTCTTCGTCACCATTGGAAGCAACTTTACCAACTTGAGAAATCGCTTTTTTATTTTTACATTCGATGGACATCTTATGAAGTTTATTCACAATGTCTTCGACTGCCTGGTCCATGCCCCGCTTCATTGCGATAGGACTCACTCCGGCAACAACCGACTTTAAGCCTTCATTGTAGATCGCTTCTGCCATTATTGTGGCAGTTGTTGTTCCATCACCGGCAATATCTGATGTTTTGCTGGCAACTTCGCGAACCATGCGAGCGCCCATGTCTTCAAACTTATCAGACAGTTCGATTTCTCGAGCAACGGTAACACCGTCTTTTGTTACAGTAGGTGAGCCAAAGCTTTTTTCAATAATGACATTGCGGCCTTTTGGTCCGAGGGTTACACGAACCGCTTTGGCCAACTTGCTGATGCCGCGTCGCATTGCTTCCTGAGCTTCCTGATCGAAGGCAATCATTTTTGCCATTTCACTATATCTCCATGTACGCAGTATGAAATTTGTTTGAAAGAAAAGAGCAACAAGCCCATATTAAAAACGGGCTGTCACTATTAAGCACAAAATATGACAACTTAGAAAGTTGCCAAAATATCACTTTCGCGAAGCAACAGGTATTCTTCTCCGCCGATTTTGATCTCGTCTCCGCCATAAGGACTGAAGATAACTCGATCCCCTTCTTTGACGGTCAAGGGAAGCTTGGTTCCATCAGACTTGACGTGCCCATCTCCCACGGCGACAACTTCACCACGCTGTGGTTTGTCCTGTGCGCTATCTGGTAGAACAATTCCACCAGCAGTGGTTGATTCTGCAACTTCTCTTTTCAGAACGACTTTGTCACCAAGAGGGACAATCCGGGCGCCTTTTTTCGCTTTGGCAGCCTTCTTCGCCATTGGGATCTCCTAGAATTCTTTGATTTTTGACTCAAATGTCTTCACATCGATGAAATTTATGATCTGTGGCGGCGAGTGAGCCAATCCACGACAACGCAACTATGACTCAGATCTATATCTAAGACCCAAGCGTGCTCCTCTCCAGTTGCTAACGCCGTGCCTAATTCTGTAATAAATCATAACATCAATTATACAAGTCACTTATTCACCTTACTCAGACTTGGACCTTTTCTATTTTCCTGCCGGTCAGTCTTTCATCGCTTCAATCCTGCTGCCAATATGGCAGCAATTGCCAGGAGTCGTGAGTAAAAGCAGACGACTGACTTTTTCCACTACAAAACTGCAGCTCATTCTCTTTTCCACAATCAACTTTCGAAATTAATGAGATTAGTAATTGACACAAATGTTAAAATGGGTAATATCGTAACAATCAAAAGCAAACGATCGCCTCGAAGTTCTCATTCGAGCTAAAAGGACCTCTCATCCTTAAGTTTCACTCGACTTTTTTGTCACTCACTCTCTCTCAGTTTGTTCGTCCACCGTTCATTGAGAGAGGAGTTTGATGTGTCTGAGCCAATTTTTTCAACTTCCCAATCCGAAAAGCAACCCGCATTATCTGATATCGCACGCAGGGCATACGAATTATGGTCGCAGGGAAAAAGAGGAGAAGCCTGTGCGTTGTTTCATACACCAGAAATCCAGGCCGCAAAATGGGAACAATGTCTCTATTTTGGTCAGTTTTTATTGAAAACAGGACAGGATGCCGAGGCCATTGAGCAGTTCTCTCTCGTGCTTGACCATGCACATCAACAAGAGAAAAACCACTTGCGTTCCGTTGCCTGCCACAATCTTGCGATCGCCTATCGCAATTTAAGATACTTCGAATTAGCAGCTCAATTCCAGCAATATTCGATCTCCTGGGGAGATCTACGATCCGCAAACCACTTGGCACTGAGTCAGGAAATGGAATGTCTTTCAGACGATGCAGCCTGCGATCTGACCGGGCGTGCCAATGATGCCATTCTCCAGCAAGACTACCAACTGGCTGAACAACTTCTCAATATTTCGCTGAGTCGAGAAATTCTATATGGAAGCTTAGATGATCAGGCTACAGATTGGGGAAATCTGGGGATTCTTCATGGCCTGAAAGGAAATCATACACGGGCGATTTCTTGTCTCTGGAAAGCCTATCTTCTACACAAAAAGACAAATAACCTTTCTGAAATGGGTCAGGATCTGACACATTTGGCCGAACTTTTCTGGGTCTTAGGTCGTTCCCGCCGTGCGATGCGTTGTCTCACACGTTCCGTTGTTTGTTTCTCGCTCTGTTCTCGCGCGGTAGAAGAACAGAAGGCCTGTTCCCGTTTACATGAATTCCGACGGCTGCATCTAATTTTAAAGCATGACCCGCTCTTGAATTAACGTCTTTCGTTTGTGTAGATTAAAGTGGGGTCCATTCAAATTTCAGCCACTGTCCACTTGCGAATTGCCCCCCTGTCTGTTGATAATTAGGGTTAAGTGGAGTTGACCCATATAGTTCCCAATCCGGATCTAAAAAGTGGAGAATTTCTCCAAAGAATCAAGCGATATCACAAAACAGCTCAAAGGTCATTTATGTCCATTAAGGTCCGCTGTAAAGAATGCAGTACTTCATTTTCCGTGAAAGATGAAGCGGAAGGCAAGCGGGTTCGTTGCAAAGGATGCGGCGCTCCAGTCAGAGTTTCTTCGGGACAGAAGAAAAAGCGAAGCGCTTCCAAAAAAGCCCCAGACACTGATGATTTCCTGACTAGTTTTGATATCGATGACATTGAAGATCAAGAGTCCAAAATATGCCCCCGCTGTGGAAATGATGTCAACGAAGAAGACATCGAGTGCACAAATTGTGGAGTCGAACTGAGCACGGGGAAAATGAGTGAATCAACGCGTAGAAAGCGGAAACGCAAAGGTCCTGCGATTGAAGAGTTCTACAAAAAATCCTGGGGAGATGCTTATACGTTCCTGGGAAACCATCTCGGTCTGGTAACAAAAACTTTAATCTACACGCTCGTCTCCAGCACTCTGTTTCTTTGCTCAATTTTTATGATGTTCTGGTGTCATCAAGCTCCACCACGCGCGTTCTGGGGCTTCCTCGCTTTTGTTTCCATCATGGCAATCCCGGGTTGGATCTGGTTTATCCAAACAGAGGTCGTTCGCTTTGCTTTACAGAAAAAAGATAAACTCAAACGCATTAACTTCGACTTTTTCTTATGCTCTGCCTTGGGGATTAAGTTCATCTTATGGGTGGTCCTTTTCAGTCTGCCAGCGCAGGCTATTTTTGGACTAATCGGTTATAATTTCATCAAGAATGGCTCTGTTATTATAGGGGCTATACTAATCGCTGTCGGATTTATCCCCACTTTGGTTATGTTTCCCCTGGCCATGCCACACATGACCATGCTCGACTCGTCACCAGGCTGGATGTTGAACAAAATGGCAAAAATATTTCTGGGACTTGCCAAACCAGCCCTATTCTGCGTCATGGTATTCCTGCTTACAAATTTACCTTCCATTGGTTGTTTAGCAGGAATTGGCGCTCTCTCTGGCAATGATTTGAACACCTATTTATCGAACGTGCGATACAATGCATTGGTCGCAGCAGATGAACAGGCTAAGAAGCATGCGGAAGACAATAAGCTCAAAGATTTTAAGCCGGGAAAATATGTCGGCTCAGAGCCAAAAGAGCTGGACTCGAAAGTGCTCATCGTACCAGCAGTTCTCTGGTTTTTTGCCTGCGTCTTTTTTGCTCCTGCGATGATCTACAATGCACGTGTCAACGGCTTAATGGCGCTTCATTGTAAACCCGATTTGAACCTGATTACAAAACTGGACGAAATTAAATATGTATCCAAGGCGGGTCAAGTTAAGGACTCAAAACCGGTGCCGCGCTGGAAATTAGCCACAATATCAATTGTCGGCGGGGGTGCAGCAGCAGCTGGTTTATACTATCTCACACCTATGCTACCCGAAATACTGCTTTATGTGCTGCTTGGAATTTCTTGTGTTACAAGCGTGGGCTGTCTCTTTGCAGTACTCGCTAAAATCAGCACTGAAGAGAATGTTGGTCTCGCTATCGTCGGATTTTTCGTCCAGATTTATGCTTATGTCATGGGTTGGACTTACGCCGGAAAAGAGAAAGAAATGGGAAATGTCATTATGACATGGACGATTGCCCTGATTACAAGTAACACACTCTATTTCGCCATGGTTGAGAACGGTATTCTCGAAGATCCCTACAATAAACCAGCCGCTGTAGATGCAGGCGCTAATCCTGGTGCAGCGGCCGACCCTGCGGCTATCGCGGATCCGGCTGCCGCTGGTGCAATGCCTGCAGACCCTGCCGCAATAGCAGACCCGGCTACCCCTTAATTGCTACATTTGCTGCTTGGAGAAAGCCTCTGGTTGACAGCCCTGTCTTGTTGTTTACAATAGAGTTCAGTGTTACAGCCGCTCTTCCCTCCTGCTCATCCAGCGGGCAAATGGAGTGGGTACTCCTGATTCACCCCTCTAAATTGACGTGATATCATCGGGAGCCAAGTACAATGTTCCATTTGTTCTGAGCAGTGCCCGCTCATCCAACCAATGCATTTTTCAGTTCTACCTGAAAATTGCAGACAGTGGTGCTGCTGTTCGGTATTGGTCTCTCCAGAATGATATAGTTCCATGAAACCACAGTCTCACGATCTATTTGACGAATCAACCATGAGTTTCGGGGATCACCTCGAATCGCTGCGTGTTCATTTATGGAAAGCATTAATCGGCCTGGCGATTTGTGTAGTAGGCTCTTTATTCATCGGCCATAAAATAGTCGAAGTTGTGCGCGCTCCCATTGATTCTGCGTTAAAAGAATACAATCTGGATAAGTTGCCTCATACAATCGACGGGGAGCCTGACGAGAATCAGCAAAAATCTCTCGATGAACTAATTGAAAGTCTAACCAACAAGACGGAACAAACAGCAGAAACGAAAGCGTTGCAGAAAATCCTGCTCGATTATCAATTCCGCTTAAACAGTATCGAAGAGACGATGGCTGAGCCGGTCACTTTGGCAGTTCAGGAGGCGTTTACGACCATCTATCTGAAAGTCTCTTTCATTGCAGGACTGGTCTTCGCCAGCCCGTGGGTGATTTATCAAATCTGGCTATTTGTGGCAGCAGGTCTTTACCCACACGAACGTAAATATGTCTATATTTATCTGCCGATGAGTATCTTTCTGTTTTTGGGTGGTGCCCTATTTTGCTTTTATGCTGTCTTTCCCTTCGTACTCAATTTCCTGCTGGGCTTTAATAAATTACTGGGAGTCAATCCTCAGATTCGACTCTCAGAATGGATCAGCTTTGCCGTTACACTACCAGTGATGTTCGGCCTTAGTTTTCAGTTACCTCTGATCATGTTGTTCATGGAACGCATCTCCATATTCACCGTGAAAGACTATCACGAGAAACGTCGCATGGCGATTTTGATCATTTCGATTATTTCCATGCTGATGACTCCCGCTGATCCCATGAGCATGGTCTTGATGATGATGCCTTTGATCCTGCTTTATGAACTGGGGATTTTGATGTGCAAATTTTTCCCCAATGCAAACGCGAGCCCCTTTGAAGACGACTAAAACGCAGACCCTGTCCAGACTCATTTTCCTCTGTTCATGGTTTGATGTCTTTCACTACAATACGTTCTCGGGAATACGTTCCTAGGGGGAATCTGATTCCCCGACTCATGCTTGCATCTGCTAAAAAACCATAGAGGATTAATATGAATTCCGCTGACCGGGAAACCGTCATCGCCCCCTCTGCAGAGGTCACGAAGAAAAATAAGATCCTGAAACTCTCGATCATCGTCTGTGCGCTCATTGGAGTGAGCGTGTTGATCTGGGAAGAAGTTTTGGAAGATCGGCTGGTAGCCAAGCGCTGGGGCGTAGTCGAACCGGGCAAGATCTATCGTAGCGGTCAAATCTCCAGTTACTTGATTGAGCCTATGCTGCGTGCGAATAAAATTGAAAAAGTCATTGCCTTAAATGGAAGTGACTTAAAAAAACCTTATCTTAAAACGGAAGTGGAAACTGCCCAAAAGCTGCATATTGATCATCAGGTTTTGCACTTGATCGGTGATGGTACAGGCGACGTCGAAGATTATGCCGAAGCCGTTGCAGAAATCATGCGCTGTGAGAAAGCAGGCAAACCAGTTCTCGTACACTGCGCTGCCGGCGCTCAGCGAACCGGAGGCGTCGTCGCCGCTTATCGAATGCTGGTGCAGAAAAAGACGCCCGAAGAAGCCTATCAGGAGCTGTTACAATACAATTGGAAACCACATAAAGACCAGGCACTCCTTGATTACCTGAATCAAAATCTGGCCACGCTTTCCCAGCTGTTGGAACAGAAAATCGACTGGTATGAACCACCATCTACCATTCCCGTGATTGGCAAGTAAAACAACTTTGCCTGGCGAACATCATTTTCGCAAACCTGCAAATTGATTTCTGAGATATTCTTGAACTGTGATCGTTTTCACGTCCTTATTTTTCCGCAGCGTTTCCCAGTGGTGAATCAATCCTCGATCTTTATGATCCAGTTTCCAGTGAATTCTGTGCTCAGCGCGTAAATGCAGTTTTTCTTCCAGCCGCGTCTGCAATTCCACTTCGATGGGTATCATATTGCGCGATCTTAATTCCTCATTCAGGATAATCCGCGAAGCAGGGGGCAATGTGTAGGGATGAAGCACATAATTTAAACGTGCCATCCAATCTGCAAACCGTAAATAAGATCCGACGGCCACTTTCTGGTCAGGGGTAACGCACTGCACATTATAGTTGATGAGTTTACTATCTAGAACCAGTTGATTTTTGCTTTCCTCGAACTGAATGTCAAAAACAGGATCGAGTTGAAACTTCAACTGAGCTGCAATTTCATTGCCCACTGATTCTTTCCTTTTGAGTTGATCATGGATGTATTCCTGAGTCTGATGTCGCGCCACATTCAACAGGTTTTTAATTTCATCATAATTAATTTCCGCTTTGATCATCCGTGATTCGTTCAGAATAATTAATCGTTTCCGGACAGGATCGAAAATCGTGACTTCGCCCAAACCGTCCACATGATCAAACACTTTTTCTGCGTGAAAGATCGAGACACTACGAGAAACAATCGCGGGATCAACATCCTGCTTATGTTGATAAACGGTTGTGCGAATTCGGAATTCCTGTGCGACACTTGGGTTGATTCCCACAAAAGGCGCGACAGTCAACACACCGACGGCAACCAGTAATCTCCACATAGTGGCTCTACTTTCCTGAGATAAAATTAGTAGACAACAGCACTTTTCACACATTGTGATATTCAAGGGCAGTCAATTGAGATGGGATAACAGTAGATATTTGGATAAGAATTGAGAGACGAAGACTAAAAAAAAGCCTGTTTTACTGCAAGAGGAACTTTGATCGCGGCTTGGAGACGAAAATGAGAATCACTATCCACTTCATCTCCCAACTCGCAACAAACAGACTTAAACCATTTCATAGATATGATTTATCATACTTGCCTTTCTTCCAATTCCCGATTATTTTCCGCTCATCGCAGCAACTGGTTTCCATTTTCACATATAAACTCCATAATAAAGTTTGCCTCTCTTTCATGTACTCACTCATCAAAGCTCAAAACGAAACTAAGCAGGCCACCACATGAGTTCCAAGTCTGATAAAAATCCCTCAAATACTGCACCTCGTTCAACCTCTCATCAGCTAAAAATTCCAGATGATCTGATTCCGAAAGAAATTCAGGATAAAGTAAAATCTGCTTCAGATAGCGACATCCTTTGTGAGTCCTATCCTTACCGGACCAAAATGAAGCGTGAGAAATATGAAAAAGAGTTGAAATCATTGCAGATCGAACTGTTGAAACTTCAAAAGTGGGTTACCGAAAATGGAGAACGGATCGTACTTTTATTTGAGGGCCGCGATGCTGCTGGCAAAGGGGGAACGATCAAACGCTTTATGGAGTACTTGAATCCTCGCGGTGCACGCGTTGTGGCGTTAGCAAAACCAAGTGAAACTGAACGAGGCCAATGGTACTTTCAACGTTATATCCGACATCTGCCAACCAATGGAGAAATCGTATTATTTGATCGATCCTGGTATAACCGTGGAGTTGTGGAACCGGTCATGAATTTTTGCCGTCCCCATGAACATCACACTTTTCTGCGTGAAGCCCCACAACTAGAAAACATGCTCGTCAATTCTGGCATCCACGTGTTCAAACTCTGGTTCTCTGTCAGTCGTGAAGAACAGTATCGCCGGTTTAAATCGAGAGAAACAGATAAGCTCAAACAATGGAAGCTGACTTCCATTGATATTAAAAGCCTCGGTCTCTGGAAAGAATATACCGAAGCGCAAAATACCATGCTGATGGCAACAGACACCAAAGCCAGCCCGTGGACGGTCATTCATTCTGATGACAAAAGGCGCGCACGACTTAATTGCGTCAGCTACGTTCTGGACCAGCTCGATTACACTGACAAAAATCAGGCACTGGTCGGAAAGTTTGATACCAAAATCATTGGGACCAAAGAAATGATGTATGACACGAGTAAGTGGTAATATCTGCAGTCTCTCTGCAAAAAAGAAAACCGTCTTAGTACATCAGATACTTTGACCGTCTGACAGCGAATTCGACCAGATCTGACTGGTAGGCTGTGCGAATTTGCGAGACTGTTTTTCCAGCCAGGATAGCATCAAAAACGCTTTGATTCGCCAGCAAGCGGTTCAAATTTTTTGTCTCCCACTTATCGGTAAACATTACGCGTAACTGATGAGCTACCTCCAGGCCAGTTCTTACCGCTTGAAACTGTCTTCGATCAGTGATGATGAAATTCACTCCACTGCATAACTCTCCTGAATATTTACTAGACTCAGGTGTAAATTGAACGGGCACAAAACGCACGCCGGGCAGTTGTGATTGATTGAGCCGTTTAGCGAGTTTCATACCATCCAGCCAGGGAGCACCGATCCATTCGAAGGGCGTATCAGTTCCCCGTCCTACCGACAGATTCGTTGTTTCCAGCAAACCGATGCCGGGATATAACACAGCTTCGTTCAGATTCCGCATATTGGGAGAGGGATTCACCCAGGTTAATCCAGTTGCATCATAGTACATTTCCCGTTTCCAGTTCTGCAGAGGTATCACCTGCAAGTCGACTCCGATCTTCATTTCGCTGTTAAACATTCGCGCCAATTCTCCCACAGTCATACCATGTCGGACTGGAATACGATGATAGCCAACAAATGACTGCGCCCCTTCATCGAGAATTGGTCCCGCATAATCCACGCCGTTAATGGGATTAGGTCGATCCAGAACGATAAATTTAATCCCCTGTGCTTTCGCTGCCCGCATCGCATTTCCCATGGTGGAAATGTAAGTATAAAACCGGGTGCCGATATCTTGAATGTCAAATACAAGTGCATCCAGTCCCTGCAGGCTCTCTGGCGTTGGTGTTCTGGTTTTACCGTACAGGCTGAATATTTTCAGTCCTGTTTTATCATCAGTCGAATTATCGATTTTCGAAATATCCAGTTTGCCGGCGAAACCATGTTCGGGACTGAATAAAGTGATTAGTTGAACCTGTGGTGCATCATTCAGAATTTGCACGCTACTTTTTCCATCGCGACTTAAGCCGGTGTGATTGGAAATCAAACCAATTTTTAATCCTTTCAACGATTTAAACTGTTCCCGCTGCAACACATCAATGCCAGTCAACACCGACAAATCATTTTGAGAGACAACTGCCGACTCGTCCTGTTGAGTTGCCTGACCGTTGATCGCCGCGGCTGCAATTGTTCCGATCCGTCCTGCGAGAGAATTAATTGAACCCTTTCCATCTGGATGAACACGATTACTGAGAAAAATCACAAACAGATCCTGTGCGGGATCTATCCAGAGAGAGGTCCCCGTAAATCCGCCATGACCAAATGCCTGACGCGAGAAAAAATCACCTCGATTGGAAGAATAACGGGACAAGCTATCCCAGCCGAGCCCGCGCATATAATCTGATACGGGATAGCCGCGCGTCATAAGATCCACGGTATCCGGTTTCAAAATTTGAACGCCCTGATAGGAACCATGTTCTAGCATGGCTTGCGCATAGAC
>Ga0075117_1002057_pt1 | contig 11819 bp, 6 predicted proteins | sample AntAceMetag02UKJ_FD_69789 | JGI IMG/M metagenome (GOLD analysis project Ga0075117, IMG submission 69789) | Saline lake microbial communities from Ace Lake, Antarctica - Antarctic Ace Lake Metagenome 02UKJ | ecosystem: Environmental > Aquatic > Non-marine Saline and Alkaline > Saline | place... | reverse complement strand
CAACAACCGTTTCTGTTTGGGACTGAACTCAGACGGTGGACCGAACAAATTGACCTACCTCACGGCCGATCGCGATTTCGAACTGGGACAGTGGCATCACGTCGCTGGCAGCTACGACGGCAAGACAATGACGCTGTTTGTGGACGGCCAACGTTGTGCGGAAAGCCAAGAACAATCCGGCAAGGTCTCGTATCCGGATCGAGCGTGGTTCGAAATCGGTGCGTACCACGATCAGGACGAATACTTTCGGATGCGTGGAGCCATCCATGAAGTGCAACTGTACAACACAGCTTTGCCGAGTGCTGAGATCCTGAAGCATTTTGAAACTTCCAGATCACGAATCCCCGCAAAGACGCAGGCCGCAAAACTCGCGTCCGGACCTTGGCTGCAATTCAACGATCCAAACACCGCCACGGTGCGATGGACGACCACGGACGCTGAACCGACCCGACTAGATTACGGCACCGACGACTTTTCGAAAACCGTCCGTACGCCAACACCAACCACAGAACATAGCGCCACGCTGACTGACCTAGTCCGCCACGCCATCTCTCAATACCGCATCGCTGTGCCGCAGGACAACGAACTGCAATTCACGCCAGCGTTTGAATGCGACAACTTCTTCAACTACTCACCGCCAAGCACACACCACATCCCCGACGTGGTCGTCCCGACAGCCACAAAACTGTCGCAGCGAATCCTGATGGAGACACCTGCCAACCGCGGCATGTGTCTGATCGTCGGCACGATCGATGCCGACACCGTGACTCAGCTTTGCCGCGATAGCGAGCTGCGTTTTGTACTCGTCGATACAGACGCTGATCGCGTAGCAGAACTTCGCCAGACGTTGCGGGAACGCGGCGTCTATGGCAGTCGTACCGCAGTGCATCAAGTCGCCCAGTTTTCGAAGTTGCCATTCGTGGGCAACTGGGCCAACCTAGCTGTCGTAACCGCAGATCTCAACGAAGACAGTCTGCAGGAAATGCGGCGACACGTGCGGCCGAATGGTGGAATCAGCGTTGTGATCCAAGCCGAATCCACATCCCAGCGATACGTCCGCCCAGCGCTGGCCAAAGCGGGCGACTGGTCGCATCTGTACGGGCATCCAAACAACGCGGCCTTCGCAGGCGAACACCTCGGCGGCGCGAAATCGGCCGATGATCTGCAAGTCCAATGGGTGGGCCGACCGGGGCCACGCTATCAGGCAGATCGCAGCGGGCGGAAACCTTCTCCACTGTCGACCAACGGACGCCTGTTTCTGCAAGGCCTGCACCGCATTGTCGCTCTGGATGCGTTCAACGGCACCGTGTTGTGGTCGTTGGAAGTTCCAGAACTGGAACGATTCAATATGCCGCGCGACTGCAGCAACTGGTGTGCAAACGATGATTTTCTGTTCGTCGCCGTCAAACAAGAATGCTGGAAAATCGACGCCGCAACGGGCGAAGTTGTCAGTCGCACATCCGCAATCGACGCGCCGTCGGAATTTTCGATGGAGTGGGGCTATGTTGCCACCGTGGGCAATCAACTGTTCGGTAGCTCGGTGCGCGCCGGAGCCTCATGGACCGACTTCTGGGGCGATGCCGACGCAGGCTGGTACGACGCCCGCGCCGGGTCCGTCACGTATCCTGTCTGTAGCGATCGCTTGTTTAGTCGAAACACGGCGACGTCGGAACTGAACTGGGAATACAAACGCGGCGTCGTCCTGAACTCCACCATCACCATCAGCAACAACACCCTGTACTTTGTGGAATCACGCAGCGAAAAAGTCATGGCATCAGACGAACGACGAATCGGCGACAAAGAGCTGTGGCAGGATTTGCATCTGGTGGCGATTGATGCGGAGACAGGATCGCCAAAGTGGGAGAAAAAGCTGGAACCCATGAGCCAACAGGTCGTGCTGTATCTGGCTCAAGCCGCCGGCCAGCTGACCATGGTGTCGTCCGTCGACAAAGCGTACCGGGTTTCGTCATTCAACGAGCAAGACGGCAGCGAGCGATGGACGCAAACCACACAGTGGCCGGGCGGCAAAGGGGACCACGGCAAAGCGATGATGCGTCCCGCGTTCATTGGCGATCGGATCTTTCTGCGACCGGACGTACTGTCGCTGAAAGATGGGACCGTGTTACCCGAAAAAATGCCCGACGGCCACGGCTGCGGAACATACTCCTGTACGTCAGAAGCGATTATCTATCGTGCCCAAACGGTCACCATGTGGGATGCGGAAACGAACATTAAATCCACTTGGCCGCGCCTCAGACCCGACTGCTGGCTGAGCACCATCCCGGCCAACGGCATGCTGCTGTCGCCGGAAGGCGGCGGAGGCTGCAGTTGCGGATCATGGATGGAAACATCACTGGGGTTCATGCCCAAGGTCTTCGATCAACGGCCGCAGCCAATCAGCCCACGCCAGTAAGCACTCGTGCATGAGTTGTTTTGCATCACGAGCCGTTTTGGCGCTAGCCACGGATTCCGAAACATGATGCGTTTCCCAACCTCAAGTCCGTGGCTAGCGCCAAAACGGCTGGTTTGATATCAGGTCAGTGCTCAACTACCGCGTACGCGCGACCGCAACGTTGTCAGACTCAGCCGCTGGAGTCTCCTTGGCGGCAACTTGCTTGGTCGCTGTTTCCACAATCGCCTGAGCCACCCGAAGTTCTTTCGCTTGGAAGTACGAGACTTTGCCGAGCGCCGTGTGCACATATTTCTGTTGCAATTCCTGCCAGCTCATGCCGTCCGTGCAATGCCAAACGGCTGCCTGAGCCGACTGTTGTTCAAGCCGACCAGAAGCCACCATCGCAATCACGGCCTGCAAGGTGCGATCTTGCGTGTAGTCTTCTGTCTTCGCCAGCTGGTAGTTCGCGCGGGGTGTCGGATCTGCTTTTCCGTGCTCAAGGCACGCAGAGACATACGACACCTTGATGGTGCGTTCCGGCGGAATCGAAAAGAAACCGTCTCCGGCAGCGTTGCCATTGCCGTTGCCCGCGGCTCCGAATGGGTTGGCATTGGGTTGATTATTGGCTTGAGCTCCCCCGCCAACCGCTTGCTGCTGACCCCCACCACCACCGGGTTGAGCGTTCTGATTATTGTTACCAACGGACGCAGCAGGCGGAAACTGTTTCAGAACCTGCACAGCCACAAACGACTGCGGCATCTTCACTGTCAGCGACTCAGCCGTTTTATTGCTGATCAACAGATTGCCACCCTGCGGCCCCAGCGGGATCACTTGAGTTTCGAATGTCCCGTCTTCCATCCCTGCGAACAGTTCAACCTGCTTTGCATCTGAGTCAAATTTCGGGGAAGTGATCACTCGATCAGACCCCGCACAAGTCGATTCCGCAAGAACCAATAATACCAGCGAGGGAAACAACGAGATCGCTCGAAACAATGGGCGCATAACTGGACTCCTGTGAGAGTTCGAATCGGGGTCGAGAACGGCTGCGAACCTAGAAACGTTTTCTCTGGCGGCAGTTCCGGAATTTTCCCAAAACTTCTTCCCGTTCCCCCCGAGTATGCTTGCAGCCGAAACGCTCAATCGACCAGACGATCAGCGTTTTTCCTCATTTCCGGCGTGCCAGCCGTCACTCACTGACCACTGGGCATTGAATGGAGAATCGCTTAGAACGGCTTGCACTGGCGGCATCAAAAATTCGCTTCACACATGAGTCATCGGACTGACTCCAGATACGGCCGAATCACGTTCGACATGCGGCAGACTTTGGCCGCCGCCCACAGCTCATCCACAGTTGCCTTCCGCTGCGAAAGACAATCCCGCAGGGCTTCGATCGCAACATTCAGACCGATTTTGTTGCGGTACTTAAAACAATCCGCAACCGTTTTCGCGGGCGAATACACACGGACTTCGACACCTTCAATGTCATGAGTCTGCAGACCGAAAGAAAGGGCATCTCCCGAATAACGCACGATCCGCAGAACGGGATAGTCAACCTTGGGCAGCCGAGCTTTGCGGCTAATCGCCAGCCAAACTTCGAACGGTGATCCCGTGGTCAGGCCATGAAACCGCAGCGCACTCAGCAGGCAAACAGTCCCATGCGGCACCAGTTTCGCGGCCTCCACCAGTGAACGATTCTCACTCGGCTTCGAATGGCGCAGCGTGTACAGCTCCCGGCTGGGTCGATCCAGAACACCTTGTTGATAAAGCCGATTCAGATACACACCAGAGATCCCCAGCGGCTTCAGATCTCTGGGACGCAGAACCCCACTTTGCTTCAGAAGTGCCAGAATTTGCTGCTTTTTTGTCTGCGACATGGTCAGCTCCAATGAGATGACGTCGGCGAATAAACACAAGTGCCGACACAAACTTAGAATGGACCTAGTGGTTGCAAGGTGGATTCTCGCCACTGTTCCGCATCCTGCCGCGTACCGCAAAAAACAAAAAGCCCCGCCAATTGTGGCAGAGCTTTTGTAATGTCGACAACCCACGCGAGATGATTATCAATTGCGTTCAGTGTCCGTGCGTTACGACAGCTTGCGTTCGCGAATCCAATCGGTGTGGAACTTTTCGCCGCGTGGCTTGTCGATGCGTTCGTACGTGTGAGCACCAAAGTAGTCTCGCTGAGCCTGCAGCAAATTGGCTGGCAACGTACCTCGACGATAGCCGTCGAAGTACGTCAAAGCGGCACTGAACGCGGGCACCGGCAGACCGAACTGAACCGCGGCAGAAACAACGCGACGCCATGACGGCTGAGCTTCGTTGATGGCGTCTTTGAAGAAGTCGTCCAGCAACAGGTTTTCTAACTCAGGATTCTTGTCGAACGCGAGTTTGATGTCCTGCAGAAAGACCGAACGAATGATGCAACCGCCGCGCCACAGCAAAGCAATCGGACCGTTGTTCAGCTTCCAGCCAAATTCTTTGGCGGCAGCGTTCAGCTGGACATAACCCTGAGCGTAACTGACCAGTTTTGAAGCGTACAATGCCTGGCGTACGTCGTCGATAAACTGCTTCCGGTCGCCTTCGAACTTGATCTCCGGACCAGACAACACCGCTTCGGCTCGCACACGTTCGTCCTTCTGAGCCGACAGACATCGAGCATAAACGGCTTCGGTGACAAGCGTTGTTGGAACGCCCAGTTCCAGAGCATGCTGACACATCCAGCGACCGGTTCCCTTTTGGCCAGCGGTATCCAGAATCATATCGATCAGGTCGTTGCCAGATTCTTTGTCGCTGACAGTAAAGATGTCGCGCGTAATTTCGATCAGGTAGCTATCCAGATCGCCTTCGTTCCATTCTTTAAAGACTTCGTACAGTTCCTGATTCGTCAAACCCAAGCCATGTTTCAGAATATAATAAGCTTCGCAGATCAGCTGCATATCGCCGTATTCGATGCCGTTATGCACCATCTTGACATAGTGACCAGCCCCCGCTTCTCCCACCCAATCGCAGCACGGGATGTCGTTGTTCTCACCCACCTTGGCGCTGATTTTCTGCAGGATATCTTTCACAAAAGGCCACGCTTCGGCGTGCCCACCTGGCATAATGCTGGGCCCTTTCAGAGCCCCTTCTTCGCCGCCGGAAACACCCGTTCCGATAAAGCGAAATCCTGCTTCGCGCAGTTCTTTGTCACGACGATTCGTGTCAACAAAGTCGGCGTTACCACCATCAATGATGATGTCGCCCTTGTCCAGCAATGGCTTCAGAGATTCAATGACGGCATCTGTCCCGCGCCCCGCCTGAACCATGATCATGATTCGGCGTGGAGATTCCAGACTGCTGACGAAATCTTCCAGCTTTTCATAGCCGTGAATACGTCCAGCGGTGCCTTCTTCAACGGCACCTTCCGGACGACTGCTGAGCCCCTCGACGAAGTCTGTCATCTTTGAGGTCGTACGATTGTAGACGGAAACGTTAAACCCTTTGTTGGCCATATTCATGACCAAGTTTTGCCCCATCACCGCGAGGCCAATCAGGCCGATATCGTGCTTTGCCATTGTATTTTAGTTTTCGGTTTTCAGTTTTCGGTGTTCAGTTTTCAGAAAGTGATCGTTGCGAACCAGAGCAACTTGAGATCTGAAAGTTCAAATCTCAAATTGCGAGGACAATCATCAGCGTTGAATTCTTGCCGATCCGCCAGCGGCGAAAGCTTCGACTTCGGAAATGCTAGCCATTGTCGTGTCGCCGGGATATGTGGTCAGCAGAGCACCATGAGCCCAACCCAAGTTCAACGCTTCCTGTGGATCGCGACCACCCAAGAGACCGTAAATTAGGCCGGACGCAAAACCATCGCCACCGCCGACGCGGTCCAGAACATGCAGTTCTGTTTCTGGGGCCTGATAAGTCTTGCCGTCCATCCACAACACAGCACTCCAGTTGTGCTTGTTGGTGTGGACTACTTCTCGCAAAGTTGTCGCGACGGCCTTCACGTTCGGAAGATCCTTCGCCACCCCTTCCATCATGCCGAAGAAGGCCGATGGATCCAGTTTGCCAGCCTTCTCAACGTCCTGACCTTTCAGACCAAGCCCCTTCTGCAGGTCTTCTTCGTTGCCAACCAAAACGTCGCAGTGTTCCACGATGCTTCGCAGAGTTTCTTGAGCCTTGTCCAGACCGCCACTGATCGCCCACAGCTTGGCACGGTAGTTCAGGTCGAACGACGTGATGGCTCCCGCTTTTTTGGCGGCCTTCATGCCTTCGATGATGACGCCCGGCGTCGTCGATGACAGAGCCGCAAAGATCCCACCACTGTGGAACCAGCGACAGCCGCCAGCAAAGATTTCGTCCCAGTTAAAATCGCCAGCCTGCAGTTCACCGGCCGCTTCATTACTACGATTGTAGAACACAACCGGAGCACGCACACCACAACCTTGATCGCTGTACACGGTCGCCATGTTGGGGCCTCGAACGCCGTCATGTTCGAAGCGTTTGTAGAACGGAGTCACCCCCATCGCTCGCACGCGTTCGTTGATCAGGTCACCCAGTGGGTTGTTGACCATCGCTGTGGCAACACCCGTGTTCAACTGAAAGCAATCCGACAGATTCGCAGAACAGTTGAATTCGCCGCCGCTGACATGGATCGCCAACTGGTTGGCTTTGCGAAATGGAATGCGACCGGGATCAAGGCGATTGACCAGCGCACCTAAAGAAACGAAATCGAGTCCGGAACCGCTGGGTTTAATGTCGAGCATTACTTCTCTTTACCTACTGTGTTGTCATGTCAGACCGGTCACGTAACCGGTCTCCTAGATCTTGTTGCCCCGCCTGCGGGCAACGGTTCCGGCGGTCGACCCGAAGGCTGCCGGTGAATTCTGTTGTCAGGAATGACGGCCGGATCGTAGAAACGCCGTGGCGCTGAAATGAATACGATCCGATTGAGTCGCCATTGTTGGCTACGATTCCGCAATCTGCGAAGCCGAAGCAGCTGTTGAGAACGGCGGGTATCGTACGTTGTGGGCCGCACGAATTCAAAACAAGCAGCGGAAGATCCGCTTGGTTCCTGAAACAAAACGCCGCAATTAACAAGGGTTGGCCGTGGCCCTGCATTTGGACCGCATTTGCCCCGCTTGATCACTGTAGCAGGACTGCCCAAATTCGGCTTCTTTCCCGTTTTCAGTAGATGTCGGCCGAAACAAGCCGCAACGGGCGCAGTTCCGGCACGCTCGCAGAATGGTCGCCTTGAGGAAATAGAAACCAGCGTGGCTGCCGGAACTACGCAATCGCAACACTCACGGAAATGCGGCGGTAATCCAAAATGATCACGCCACGAACCACATCAACAGCGTTTGGTTTGCTTGTTTCCGGCCTACACAACGCCCGAACTCAGAATCCCCATGCACGCACCCCGAAGTGGCCGCGAAACCCACGCTACTCAGGGAACGTGAGCACAATTTCGTCATCCGTCACTGTGACTTCCGCGCCGGAACCTTCAAAAATCTGGGGGAAGAATTCCATGCTGGGAGACTTTACCAGATCGAATGCCGCCGTCTTCTGCAAGGCCTCTTTTACCTGTGCCTCCGTCTTCCCCGCAATCCGAATCGGCACGCCCTGCTTGCGAAGTTCGGCGATCAACGCCCCAAACGGAACCCGCTGAACCTTCAACGTAAACAAGCGACTCTTCAGCCCCGCCGCGGCCAGTGCGGTCGCCTCATTTCCGCTGATCAGTTCCCTAAGCCGCTCATGCGTTTCCACGGTCGCCGTGACTGTGGCCGTCGATCCCCGGAACCCGAAATCTAAATCCGGAAACGCAGCCTGCCAACGCAACAGGACCTGTTCCTGATCCCTCGCTGCCACGCGATGTCGTTGCTCAATCCCAACATCACCCGGCACAGTCACGATGGTCAGCAGACCTTCCCCAGAAATTTCGAACGTCAGGTCGAACTGGTTCAGCACCAGCGTGGCAAGATCCGAGAATGCCATCGTTGGCAACTCGGCAGCCGCCCACAAGTCATGCGGAATCATTTGCGGATTTTTGATTTCGATCGCCGCCTGTGCAGCGTTATCGATCAGCAATTGCCGAGGCTCCGTAAGTTGCTCCCACGACACATTGCGTGTCTCAACCAACCTGCGATATGTCTCCGAATTCATCTCGCGACGCAACACCTGCACATCCTGTCGACGCAGTTCCGTCAGCGTTCGCAAGCGACTCGTCGCCTGTGCGGGACCAATCATCGCATACTGATCGGCGAACGACACTGCCGTTGCCGATTGTGTGCTCGCCACAGCCTCCAAGATCGTCTTCGTCGTCGCGTACGGTGTTGCCACTTCGATGATTGCGGATGGATTCGTCCGTCGATCCAAACAGATGGCGATCCCCGTGTTACTCTGCAGATCAGCCACCAATTGCCGCAACGACTGCCCGGTGGAATTCAAACTGCGGCGTTGCGCCAGAGCATCGACCAAAGTCTTTCCGGCCCGCAATCGCTCCGCAGGCTCGTCCGCAACGACGGCAGATGAAACAACCCAAAAAAATGCCAGAAGTAAAGTTTTGCAACGATGAACACGCATGATAGCTCTCAATCGATTTTCCCGATTCCGTCTGGATCTTCACGTCGATTCGACGTTATGTATCTCGAATGCGGGACGTTCAGCTTAGCCGATTCGCACGAAACATCCGCGAATTTCTCGTAGTTGTCCCAGCCTGCACTTGGTAGAGTGGTGCCGTGAAAGTCTCCAACAGTGCCGATGACTTTATACACACAACGGAGCGATTCCGAGAGACAGCCGGGGCGGGCCACACGGTCTTTCCGCATGAAAGTTAGTTGATGAAGAATACTCAGGCGGTCGGAATTGACCTTGGCACAACATATTCCTGCATTGCGTGGCTAAACGAACACGGCCACCCCGTGACAATCCCCAATCAGGAAGGCGAATTATCGACACCCTCCGTCGTCTTCTTTGATCAAGACGACGCGATCGTTGGCACAGAAGCTCTGCGGAACGCAATCGCACGACCAGACCGTGTGGTGCAAAACGCAAAACGGCACATGGGCAATCCGCAAAAATTCTGGAACATGGCTGGCGTCAAATATTCGCCAGAACATGTTTCGAGCTTAATCCTGCGAAAACTGATCTCAGCCGCCCAAGAACAAATCGGCGAAATCACCGAAGCCGTCGTGACTGTCCCTGCGCAATTCAGCGATGCCCAACGGCATGCCACTATCACAGCCGGACATGCGGCCGGGCTGGAAAAAGTTGAAGTCATCAACGAACCCGTCGCCGCCGCGCTGTGCCATGTACTGGGAAACGAAGGGCTTGCCTTCACCGAACTGGCGATCGATCAGCAACTGCTGGTGTATGATCTTGGAGGCGGTACGCTGGACCTCGCGATCGTCAACTATGCCAGCAACGAAGTCCGCGTCGTGGCATCGGACGGAGACCTCGAACTCGGTGGCCTCGACTGGACTCAAGTGCTGGTCGACATGGCCGCCGAAAAATTCGTTCGGGACTTCAAAGAAGACCCTCGCGAAGATCCGGAAAGCCATCAGTTTCTGGCACTCGAAGCAGAGCAGGCAAAGCGCAGCCTGTCTGTTCGCCCGCGCGCTGCCGTGACTGTGCAGCATGGCGGCAATCGACGGACTTATCAGATCGAACAGGAAGAATTCCAACACCTCAGCAAGCAGCTGCTGAATCGCAGCAATGCGATCACAAAACGCATCTTGGCCAACAATGGATTCGGGTGGGCACATGTCAACGAAGTCCTCACCACCGGTGGATCGTCGCGGATGCCGATGGTGCGCGAAAGCCTAAAAAAACTCAGTGGCCGCACACTGAATTCGTCGTTGTCACCAGACCAGTCGATCGCTCATGGAGCGGCGTACTATGCAGGCATGCTGTTGTCGAATCAACAGTACACTCGAACCGTATTCGACACGCAGGCGTCGTCGCGACTGGCCGATATCAAGCAACAAAGTGTCAATGCTCGCGGACTGGGGATTTTGATTCGCGACACTGAAACCGGCAAACGCGTGCCTCACTATCTGATTCCGCCCAACACGCCGCTGCCCGCTTCCAAAACTCATGTCTTCGGAACCGTGGTGGACCATCAGACAAAAGTCCACGTCCGAATCTGCGAAAGCGGCGCTGGTCCGGGCAAACCGCACACTGTGCTGGGAGATTGCCTGATCTCTGATTTGCCAACCGACCTTCCCGAAGGCAGCGAAGTCGAAGTCACAATCAGCTACGACCATCAGGCGCGCGTGCATGTGGCCGCTCGAGAACTCAAGAGCGGTATTTCGGCGGAAGTCGAAATTTTCCGACAGGAAAACATCAGCGCCCAGTTGCAGGAAGCCGTCGCCCCAAAACACACTGGCCAAAAACGAAATCCCAGTGCCGAAACAACAGAGTCCAGCGGTGACGTTCCCGTCGTGCATGCGGTACCAGAGCGATCATTGAGTGCCGAGTGGGAAGCGGTCACGGAAGGTTTGGCCGAATTTCAAGATGATGACCTTGGTCTGGAACAACCCGTCCGGCTGTGCAATGCCTGCGGTGCGACTCTGACATCGAACATCAAATGTCGCGACTGCGGCACACCCACCGCTAAACTACGGACAAAAAAGAAAGCCGCCGCAAAGTCCAAGCGAAAACGGCCAGCACCCGGAAAACCAACCGCAGCAAAACCACCACAGGAGCACCAGAGCGCGGAAGACGAATTTTGGGAACTGGTCGACTGAGGAATCGTTTCCCGAATTGCAGGCCGTTACAGAATGGCCTTAATTCGCGACAGGAACTCTTTGTTGGTGTCGAACTTATCCAGCGTGCGAGTCAACTGCTCCATCGCATCGACCGGCGTCAAACTGATCAGACTTCGTCGTAACATCGTGATCCCCTCTAGGCTTTCAGGGTCCAAGATCTTTTCTTCGCGACGCGTGCCGGATCGAGTGATGTCGATGGACGGCCAGATGCGTCGATCGGCCAAGTCACGGCTTAACATCATTTCCATGTTCCCGGTTCCCTTGAACTCTTGGAAGATGGCTTCGTCCATGCCGTTATTGGTATCAATCAGAGCTGTTCCGCAGACGGTCAATGACCCGCCTTCATCAAACAGTCGAGCCGAACCAAACAGCTTCTTGGGAATATCCAATGCTCGAATATCCAGTCCGCCGCGACCCGTTCGCCCCGAAGGATTGACGTACTTGTTGTAGGCTCGAGCAAGACGCGTGATACTGTCCAGCAGAATGAAGACGTCTTGCCCTTCTTCCGCCAGTCGCTTGCCACGCTCAATAATCAGTTCCGCAATGCGGACATGGCTTTCCACATCATGGTCCAGCGACGAAGCGATGACTTCGCCTTTGACGCTGCGACTCATCTCCGTGACTTCTTCCGGACGCTCATCGATCAGCAGCACCATCAGATGAATCTCAGGATGATTCTC
>Ga0075117_1002054_pt1 | contig 11827 bp, 7 predicted proteins | sample AntAceMetag02UKJ_FD_69789 | JGI IMG/M metagenome (GOLD analysis project Ga0075117, IMG submission 69789) | Saline lake microbial communities from Ace Lake, Antarctica - Antarctic Ace Lake Metagenome 02UKJ | ecosystem: Environmental > Aquatic > Non-marine Saline and Alkaline > Saline | place... | reverse complement strand
CCAGAAGGAATGCCTCGCGATATTTTTGATTCGTTGAAAACGGTCTGGGTCTCTGGCCAGCAGTTACGGATTTCCCGCTTTGAACAAATGGATGCCTCATCGCCTATCAAACGCAAACGATTCAAAGGCAAGCATAAACATAAACAACAAAAGGCTTGATTCCGGTAGCCTTTCGTTTGACTCTCCTACAAAAAAACCGCGGTCGTAAATTACGACCGCGGTTTTTATTTCTTATGGGATCTGCTTATTTATTGCTGCCAAACGCTTTAGATGTTTGGCCGGTAGATGTCTGTGCTTTGAGTCGTTTCCCACGGGTATACAAGCCCGAAACGGCTCCAGACGCAGAGGCGTTTACACCAGTCTTGTTTGCCCCCAGTTTAATTTTGGATTTATTCCCTGAACCTGGAACAAATAAACGACGTTGGGGTTTATAACCGATGTAACTCAAAAAGTCATTAATCCCGACAACACGCACCGCTTTCAAGCGAGCTTCTTCTCGAATTTCTTTCATCTTGCCGAGAAGCTCCTGCATCTTATCCCGTTGTTCGTCAGTCTTCGCATTATCAATATTGGGGGATGCACCAATGACAAGGAATTTTGTATGAACGGTTAATCCATTTCCCAGTCGTTCACCATTTTCTGTGATTTGATTATCGATCTTAGCGTTTGCACCTTCGACAATTCTTCGAAGCTGTTCCATATCCGATTTTCCGTCTCCATCCAGATCGATGATGCCAGAAATAGCAAACGTTTCAGGTCTGCCTAACCCCCAGAGTGGTGTGTAAATAGGGTCACCTGGACTAATTGGCTGGTAAATATCATCTCCCACGATACTCGCTTCGGAAAGGTGCGGACCAAGAATCTTAGTCACTTCAATGGCTCCAATAATGTCTTCTTCGCCTCGCCCAATACCTTGATGAGATTTACGATACACACTAAAAGTCATGCCTTTGGGAAGGCGATCTGCTTCTCCCAGATTGATCCAGACAACGCCAGTGCTGTTATCGACAGTCCTAACCAGACCATCTGGTTTTTCGAAACTATGCTTTTGTATTTGCGAGAGACGGCTACGAAGTGTATCAATCAGGCTGGCATAAGTATTATTTTTGTTTTCAAGATCTTTAATTTTCTTAGCATCAGTTTCGCGCAATTGGTCCAGTTCAATTAGAATTTCTTCGTTTTCTTTTTGCAGTGCGCTAATTTGCTGATCCTTGGCAGAAACCTCTTCTTCTTTGACTTTCTGCGTGTCGGCCAGATCTTTTTCCGAAGTATCACGGGCCTTTTTGTGTTCATCCACAACTTTATCGAGCTGGCTCTTTAATGACAGAAATTGAGCTTCCAGTGCATTTTTAGCGGTTTGCTCTTGAGCCAACTGATTTTTGCTCTGATTTAACTGCCCGGAAAGTTTGATGAGAGTGTTCTTGATCGTAGGTTCTGCCAGAACTTCTGCGTAGGTTTTAATATCCTGCTCGGTCGCACCAATCACCGTATTCGGAGTTTTGTTATCCAGCCCCACATCTTCCTGCTCATTTCCGATCAGTTTTTTCAAAGCCTGAATTTCTTCATCAAGCTTGCGAGCCAATGCACCATCACGCTGCGAATCTTTTTGAGCCTGCTCCAACTTGGCGTTTGACTCTCCCAAATCTTTATAATTTAGATACGCCATGACACCACCAATTAATGTGGCCATGAGAAAGAAGATCAATGAAAAGTGAACAGCGGTCGGTTTACTGGCAGCCATGTTATTAAACCTTAAGGATTTTATAAGTAACGATCAGGTACAGTTCTGTACCATGCGGGTATTCTTCTGAAGCGAAAAACATCTATGCGAACAATAATTCATCAGACCTGACAACCTACAGGAAAGCCCAGACGAAATGATCTAAATCTGTTGAAGAAGTTATTTCCTGTCACTTATTCATTCTAAATGTAGAAAAAGCCGTGTCAAGAAGCTTTCTGAATCTATCTCTTGGACTGACAATTGGTTTCACCATCACCATCAATATCAGAACCCATAAAACATACAATACATTAGTATAGAACCGTAAATTCACCTCAGATGACTTAAAGGGCAAGTTGTCGAGAGATTTCATCTAGTTCCGAGTTCAGTCAGGCTGTCGATGGCAGTAAAGGCCTGTCTCACCAATAATAAAACCTGTTTGAGCAGGATCTGTTTTTTTTACAGTCTGTCCTGAAATCAAACCGTTGTAGACACCTCCTCATGTTTCAATTTCGGCAATCTCATTTCATTATTTCAGGTAAAGCTAAATCTTTATGAAAGAAACACTTTACATCATTGATACGTTTTCTCTGGTATTTCAGGTTTTTCATGCTGTACCGGCAATGACCGGGCCCGCTGGACAACCAACGAATGCCATTTTTGGAATCACCCGCGATATCCTGAACATCATTAAATCTCAGTCCCCTGATCATTTAATCTTCGCCATGGATTCGAGCGGTCCTGGAACCAGAAAAGATATCTACCCGGACTACAAGGCAAATCGCTCCGAAATGCCTGAAGACCTTGCAGCTCAAATTTCCTCAATCATGGATGTTGTGAAGGGGTTTCAAGTTCCGGTTATCGAATTGGCTGGCTGGGAGGCAGACGATGTGTTTGCCACAATTGCTCGATTAGGTTGCGAACGCGGAATGGAAGTCGTGATTGTGACGAATGATAAAGACGCGCGCCAACTGATCAACGATGCTGTCAAGCTTTACAATATTCGCAAAAACACGTTTATGGATGCAGAAGCAGTCATTCAGGATTGGGGAATTCGTCCCGATCAGGTCATCGATTTTCAGTCATTGGTGGGAGACAGCGTCGATAATATTCCTGGAGTTCCCCTCGTAGGACCGAAAAAAGCACAAATCCTGATTGAGCAGTTCGGAACTCTCGAAGAAGTGCTGGCAAATGCAGATCAGGCAAAAGGTCCCAAACTACAACAAAACCTGAAAGAATTTGCCGACCAGGCGCGCATGTCGCGACACTTGGTAACTTTGAATCAAAATCTAGAGTTGAGTGTTGACTGGGAAGCTTCGCGATTGACCCACCCTGATCGAGAACGTTTACGGCAACTCTTCACAGACTTTGGCTTCCGTCGTTTTGCCGACGACATGAAAGAGAATTTTACAGAGCAAGTCGCTACGCCAACAGTCGAACGCATCTGGGAAACCGTTGATAATGAACCCGCATTCGAAAAATTCATGGCACTCATAAATCAGCAGGATCAATTTTGCGTCGATCTGGAAACTACCGGATTAAAACCCGCAGAGGCAGAGATCGTCGGCTGGGCCATTAGTTGGGAGGAGAACCAAGGTTATTATATTCCGGTAGAAGGCCCGGCAGGTCAAAAGGCTCTGGATCCCAAATATGTAATAAACCATCTCAAGCCTTTACTGGAAGACCCCGATATTTTGATTTCCAATCAGAATATTAAATACGACATGGTAGTGTTGCTCCGGGCGGGCGTTTCGCTGCAAGGAGTCGATATCGATCCCATGGTCGCCAGCTATTTACTGAGTGCAGGCGAACGAGGACACAGCCTGGATAAGCTGGCTGAACGCTATTTACAACATACAATGATTCCCATCTCTGATCTCATCGGATCAGGAAAACAACAGAAAAAAATGTTTGAAGTCGATGTCGTGAAAGTCGCTGAATATGCAGTAGAAGACGCAGAAATCGCCTGGAAGTTATCGCGAATCCTGAAAGAAGAACTCAAGCAGGCAGGTTTATGGGATCTCTACTGGGATCTGGAACGACCGTTAATTTCGATTCTGGCAGAGATGGAATTTACTGGAATACGAGTGAATACAGACGAATTAAACCGCCAAAGTAAATTACTCGCTACCCGCCTGACAGAATTAGTCACAGAGATCCATGAGATCGCAGGTCATGAATTTAACATCGCTTCACCTCTTCAATTGCGTACGGTCTTGTTTCAAGAGTTAAATCTACCGGTCTTTAAGAAAACAAAAACGGGTCCGAGTACAGACCAGAGCGTGCTGGAAAAGCTGGCGCCGCTGCATCCATTACCGGCCAAAATCAGCGAACATCGGCACCTTTCAAAACTGAAAAGTACCTACCTTGATGCGCTGCCAGACTTAGTCAATCCGGAGACAAGACGAATCCATGCCAGCTTCAATCAGGTTGTCGCGGCGACAGGTCGCTTGAGTTCCAGTGACCCGAATCTTCAAAACATTCCCATCAGAACAGAAGAAGGTCGCCAGATTCGGAAAGCATTTATTCCGGAGAATGAAGACTGGCAATTACTCTGTGCTGATTATTCACAAATTGAACTACGAGTTCTGGCTCATTTGAGTCAAGATGAAGCTTTGAGTCAGGCCTTCCGGGAAGGTGCTGATATTCATACATCAGTGGCGGCAGAGACTTTTCGGGTTTCTCCTGATGATGTCGACAGTGATATGAGGAGGACTGCCAAGGCAGTCAACTTTGGTGTCATTTACGGGCAAAGTCCTTTTGGATTATCAGAAACAATTGGTATCCCACAATCGGAGGCGGCTGGATTCATTCAAGATTACTTTGATCGTTATCGAGGTGTCAGAGAATTTCTGGACCAAATTCTGGAAGACTGCTCTAAGAAACATTTTGTAAGTACAATCTGTGGCAGAAAACGGGAAATCCAGGGAGTCCGAGCAGGCATACAGAAGCAATTGAATATGCCCGAGAGAACGGCCATCAACACCGTGATTCAGGGATCCGCGGCAGACTTGATAAAACAGGCCATGATCAATGTCAGTGCCCGGCTGAAACAAGAACAACACCCTGGAAGAATGCTAATGCAAATTCACGATGAATTAGTATTCGAGGTCCCCACTTCAGACCTGGTGTCACTCAGCCAAATTGTGCGTGAAGAAATGGAGTCTGCGATGGAATTGGATGTTCCACTGATTGTCGACATCTCAACCGGCTCTAACTGGCTAGAACAGACCTCTTTGGAGATACCCAGCCTCTAAATGATGACCATTTTACATATAAAGTATTCTGCTCAACTGGTAGAGTATCATCTCCTGATCTTTTGAACTAAAATTCTTAGATTTAGTCATATATTTTAGGTCGAAGAGAGGGAAGTTTGTTTTTTTTTGTTGACAACTGGCATGCCATCGGTAACGATACTACTGCACCCCTATGTGTCTCATCTGATAGTTGCTAAGGATTCAGCAATCATAAACCTCCTGTGTGGTAAGTTTCTGTTTCGAAGGAATGTGTAAGAAATCCATTTTCCACCAAATGCAAGTTGTTAAAATCATCTTGTGTCTTGTCATAAAGCCATACCCACTATTGCTCTGATTGGCGGAATTGGATCAGGCAAAAGTGCCGTAGCAAATAAAGTCAAATCATTACGACCTGTAAAGGTAATTGATGCCGATCAAATCGGACATGAGGTTCTTGAATTTCCTGAAGTTCAACAGAAAATCCGAGAGCACTTTGGAAATACGGTGTTCAATACACAGAACACAATAGATCGATCCCAACTTGCCAAAATTGTTTTTGGAGCAGAAAAAAAACATCAAGATTCATTAAGGAAACTCGAAGAACTAGTTCATCCCGAAATTCATCGTAGACTTGAGCAGGAAATTTCAACTGCCAAAACAACGGAAAATTTTGATGCAATTTTGATTGATGCTGCGATTATTTTAGAGGCTGGCTGGAAAAATTTGTGCGACCAAATCGTATTTATTGAATGTCCTTTAGAACAACGCCTGAACAGAGTCATAAAAAACCGAGGATGGTCAGCAGTAGAATTAGAAAAAAGAGAGAAGCAACAGTTGCCTCTTTCAGAAAAACAAAAACTGGCAAATTTTATTATTCACAATGAACATGATCTGGAAGCTGCCGCAAAAGAGTTATCCAATTTCATAGAGACAGGACTGAATAAACAAAAAGAGACAACTGACCGGTAACAGGATGTCTTACCAACATTTCACTTAATATTTGTAATAAAAACTCATCCCAGACGATACCCTAAACATCTCATGATGCTTTTCCCTTTGTATATGGAACCTTTCCAAAAGGTTCATTGATCTCCACGTTGAACACATCTATTTTGATTCAAGAACTCCACAAAATATCATCTCACTAATTTAGTAATTCGGAAAGTTATTGACATGGCCAAATCCATAAAACTTCAGACATCTGAAAATAACGGAGTTGTGGCTTCAAAAGAAAAAGACATTGACGGACCTGACCAGACGTCAAAACAAGACAAACCACCCATTTCTCGCCATCAACGAGAATCGGCCATCACGCGCGCTGCAGATGAGCGTTATGAAAAGATCAAACAGAGTGATATTCATATCGCCGACCTTCAAAAGCTGACCATGAAAGATCTCATGCAGTTAGCCAAAGAAGAGAATTTGACTGAGTATACAGGCTTAAAAAAACAGGACCTGATATTCAAGATTCTAAAAGAACGCACCAAAGTGAACGGCTTGATGTTCGGGGAAGGAACATTGGAAATTCTGCCAGATGGATTTGGCTTCCTGCGAAGTCCTGATTACCACTACCTCCCCTGCCCCGATGATATCTATGTCTCGCCCAGTCAAATTCGCCGATTTGGATTACGAACGGGCGCGATCGTAGCCGGCCAGATTCGACCTCCCAAAGAAAATGAACGTTATTTTGCTTTGCTCCGTGTTGAGGCCGTTAATGGTTGTGACCCTGAAATCCTGACGACGAAAGTCTTTTTTGATGACTTGACTCCGTTACACCCAAAAGAACGATTAAAACTTTCATCAACTGCTGGAAATTTGAGTACACGCATCGTCGATCTTGTCGCACCTGTGGGTATGGGGCAACGTGGCTTGATCGTCTCACCACCCCGCGCTGGTAAAACAGTAATGTTACAGGAAATGGCAAAATGCGTTTTAGGCAGCCACCCCAATGCCTATGTCTTTATTCTGCTAATTGATGAACGGCCAGAAGAAGTAACGGACATGGAACGCCAGGTAGGGGGAGATCGCTGCGAAGTTGTCAGTAGTACGTTTGATGAACCACCCAGTCGACATATTCAGGTTTCGGAAATGGTCATTGAAAAGGCCAAACGAATGGTCGAGTATGGTGAAGATGTAGTCATTTTCCTGGATTCGATTACTCGATTAGCCCGTGCCTGGAATACGGAAGTCCCGCATTCAGGAAAAATTCTTTCTGGGGGTGTTGATGCGAATGCATTGCAGCATCCGAAACGATTTTTTGGCGCTGCTCGTAATGTGGAAGAGGGAGGTAGCCTGACAATTGTTGCCACAGCTCTTGTTGACACCGGTAGCCGCATGGACGAAGTGATCTTTGAAGAATTTAAAGGAACCGGCAATACCGAATTACATCTCGATCGTAGAATGGTCGAAAAACGAATTTGGCCAGCCATTGATGTAAATAAATCCGGAACTCGGCGCGAAGAATTATTGATGGATGAAGAAGAACTACGCAGAGTCTGGATTCTACGACGTGTGCTCAACGACATGAACCCAGTTGATGCGATGGAACTTCTGATAAACCGAATGAGTCGTACTAAAACCAACGAAGAGTTTTTATTGAGTATGAATCTGGGCTAGGTTTCTTCCTACGCTTGACTCTACTTTCTCATTACTTTTGAGCAAGACAAAAAATCACCGTATATCGTCCACCTTACGATTCATAAACCTTGAGAGAATAAGTTAACGAATCACTAGCTGGTCTCCCCAAATCCTCTAGACTATTTTTGAGTTACTACTTCGATGAACCACAAACTGATTGAAGGCGATTTACTGGCTCGAGACGCGCGCTTTGCCATCGTTGTTTCCCGCTGGAATGAGTTAATTACTCGTAAATTACTGGATGGAGCGTTAGAAACATTCCGCCGACATGGTGGCCTGGAAGAAAATATCACAGTCACTTGGGTGCCCGGATCATTCGAGCTCCCCCTCGTTGCTGATCGTTTAGCTAAGAGTGGTCACTATGAAGCGGTTTGTTGTCTGGGAGCCGTCATTCAGGGAAGCACCATGCACCACGACTACATCAATCACCAGGTTGCCGCAGGTATCATGCGTAGCAGCCAGGAAAGCGGCGTTCCGGTCTTATTTGGAGTTTTGACCTGTGAAACGATGGAACAGGCACTGGACCGCGCTGGTGGAAAAGTCGGTAATAAAGGAAGCGAAGCGGTTCTAGCTGCGATTGAAATGGTAAACCTGCTCAAATCGATCGATCAGGAAAAAGCATAATTTTTTACAGGCAACAACAAGTAAACATACAAACTCTGACATCCCCTCCATTTGTAATTGATAATTTCTCATGTCTCTTCGTAAACAGTCACGACAACTGGTTGTGCAAATGCTCTATCAAATTGATCTGAACCCTGACATTACCGCGGGTGTGGTCCGACGTATGATTGAAGAACATGGCCACAATACTACCAGTCGAACTTTCGCCTGGCAGTTATTTACGGGTGTGATGGAATATAAGCCACAAATTGATGCCGAAATTATACGGGTAGCAGAAAATTGGAGCCTGACTCGCATGGCTGTCACCGACCGCAATATTCTCAGGCTTGGCGGCTATGAATTACTTCATACCGACACTCCCTCTGCAGTCGTGATTGACGAAGCAGTTGAATTGGCCCGTGAATTCGGCAGTGCGCATTCTTCCCAATTCGTTAATGGAATTCTCGACAAACTGATTCCCGATGCAGATAGACTGGTTTCACAATCAGAAGAAAAGATTGCTCCCATCCAGGAAGAATCTCAGGTACTCCCCGCGGAAGAATCTTTGGCGCTCCCCGCGGATGACCAAGCTCCACCAGAGCGGTCTTCAGCGGACAGGATGAAACGGCAGCAGTCTGCGGCAGATAAGATGAAACCACAGCCCCCCTCAACTCCCACTCCCAAGTTGAATAATCCCTGGGCTAGGTAGCACCAAATCGATGTGGTGTTCGATCATTCCAGCTGAAATTCATATCGATGGCTACTTGAGATAATCGGGTCAATAACTCTCGATCGACATGGGGACATGGCAAGTGAGGCGCTGCCGTTTGTGTATTGGTACTGTCAAAAACAGGATCGTCTCGCCAATAGGAATTGTAGACTCGAATATGATCGTAAAAGAGTCGTTCTGCTTCTGTCGGATCCGTCAGTTCTACACCACCTCCTGCAAATTCTGACCCGTAAAAATTGCACGTTGCTTCGAGAACATCATGCACGAGCCTCGATTGTACGGGGTGTAGAGGTGTTAGATGATAGGTTTTACCATGATGCTTGGGATGTGTCAGAATATACGACATCACTGCAGAGACCCAATCGACGGGTATCAGGTTTTTGGACTCATCCCCATCGAGTGTGAATCGGGATTTTGCATAGAAACGACCTGTTTCATCCGGCTCCTGCATTTGAGTCAAAGTGTACCCTAATTGTAACGCGGCATAAAAACCATGAAATGTATTGGTAAATCCCGTTTGTGAATCACCAATGATGATAGCCGGTCTAAAAACGGTCAATGAATCAAATTGGTCAGAATTCCGGACTAATAACTCTGCCTGAAGTTTACTGCGCTCGTAATCATTTCCAGATTCTTGATCGACGTCAACATCCGACTCCATAATCCTTCCGGTTCGTAAGCCACAAACATATGCCGTCGATACGTGATTAAAATTTTTGATCCCAGTGGTCTTACAAAAGTCGAGAACCTTCTTCACTCCACCTACATTGGATCTCCACGGCTCACTCTCCTGGCTTGTACTGTAAAATGAAAGACTCGCAGCAGAATGAAGCATGGTGTCCACATTTTGGGTTGTCCAGTCTAACTGCTCCTGACTGAGCCCCAGATTATCTTCGTTGATATTACCTTCAAGTATGACGGGCCTTGGTAATTCACGTCCCATTTGATCATCCCAGAAGCCCATGATCATATCGATGCGCTGATCAACTGTCATACGTCTTGTTGGTCGAACAAGTACCGCAAGTGGAACACCAGCAGATGCTAAGTCCCTGATTAAATATCTTCCAAGTAAACCTGTGGCACCTGTTATCAGATGGTATCCCATTTTGATTTCCGCTGTGTTTAAAAATATTATGTGAAGGTAGAGCAAGATCGGATCGAACACTCGCTCCCATCAGAATTATTCTCGACGAAACAAAACTCACGAGCTATGAGAACTGTGATTAATCAGAAGAGAAACCCCGACAAACTAAGGAGAAATCCATGATAATGAACTTGCTTCATATATCAATCTAGGGGGTACTGAAAAGCACGTACTTTCATAGAGCAATTGCTGCACTTACAACATTCGATTCTATGCAACTGCTTTCCCTGTTTGATCTTTAGCTCCTCGTTGCTTTTGATTGAGGAAATGGGGAGCACCAGGAAGTTGACTCTCAGTCGAATCACTGCTGTCATTGCGACCAGTAGTTTCTTCTTCGATCGATTTCTGAGGACGTAGTGCAAGCAAACACGGTAGCAAAATCAGATCACCAATTAACGCCGCTCCGAGTAAAGAAGCCATCATGTACCCAAATCGAGCCGTTGGTACAAAATTACTGAGTGTGAGTGCGAACATACCAACACCGGTGATGATGGCTGCAGTGAAAATCGGCTCTCCCGTCATCAGCAGAGAATCTCTGGACGACCTTGCAGAATCGCGTGTCAATCGAAATTGACTCTGGTAACGAACCAGGAAGTGAAAGGTCCCGTCTACAGCGATACCCAAAGCGATACTGGCCGTCATCATAATTCCAATATCAATGGGAATTTGATACCACCCCAAAAGACCGAAGACGATACAAATAGGCGTCAGATTGGGAACCATCGCAACCACACCCGCTTTGATAGAACGCAATGAAACAATCATGATGACAGTAATAATGAGAAAGGCCATTGAAAAGCTTTCCCAAAATCCTGTAAATATTTGATTTTGTGCCCGTCTTAATAAAGGGGCAACACCTGTCAAAATGATGTTGGGGTCATCAATCAGTGCAGTCAATTCGTCATAGATCAGGTCCTGAGGCATATCGGCAGTACTATGAATTCTCGCTGATATTCTCCAGAGACGTTCGCCGTCTGAGACAAAATCACTCTTCCCATGTGCGGACTGGGCATGTGATAACAACCGTGCAGTCTCAAAGGGGCTTTCGGGAAACTGTTGTGGGAAAAAACTGGCAAGAGACATGGTATGTCTTACTGCCGGATGCTGTTTCATCGTAGCTTCCAGTTGGCGTACTCGATCAATTTTAGTGATAAAGGGAATTTCTTTGTCACCAAAATCAACGATCGCTTCTACTGAATCCAATTCCGTCAAGTTTTTCTGAACCGAACGAACGTCTTGAATGACTTTACCTTCTGCAGGTAAAAAGTCGAGTGGATCAATTTTTGTCTTGAGACTGAAAAGGCCAATACCTGAAATCATCACCAGTATAATGGTAGCAATTGAAACGCGGCCAGAGTGGTCAATGAGCCAGTTAGCACACCGCTTAAAGTCCCAGCGTTGTTCTCCTGAATGTATCTTATTTGGATCAATGGGCAATAGAGTTAATACGGCCGGAGTGAGTCCGAGCCCTGTGATCAAAGAAACAAAAGTTCCAATTGACGCTGCATAACCAAATTGTACTACAGGACCGATTTCGCTTACCGTCAGAGAAAACAGACCGATGGTTGTAGTCAACGTTGCCAGACAGCAGGGCTTCCACGCAATCCGCAGAGCAGCAATGATTGGATCTTCTTCGTGAATGCAACTGGCGACATAGTGGTGCACGTGAATGGAAATCGCGAGTGTGAATACCAAAACCATAACTGAGAGAGCACCGAGGATGAAATTCATTTCACCTCCCCCCAGATAAATCAGCG
>Ga0075117_1002046_pt1 | contig 11845 bp, 10 predicted proteins | sample AntAceMetag02UKJ_FD_69789 | JGI IMG/M metagenome (GOLD analysis project Ga0075117, IMG submission 69789) | Saline lake microbial communities from Ace Lake, Antarctica - Antarctic Ace Lake Metagenome 02UKJ | ecosystem: Environmental > Aquatic > Non-marine Saline and Alkaline > Saline | place... | reverse complement strand
CGCGGTCAACGCGATCGATGAAATCAACAATGCGCACTGGAGCTGATGGGCTTGAACGTGCCTTCAACGGGCCTGTGGCGGTCCCTTAAGGCTCGTTTAACGACTGCCCCCGCTGTGTCGGGCGGGGGACGGAGCGCGCCAACGCTCCGAACCGCGGGCTCACACCCCGCACCGACCAACTCGGCCGCCATGGTCAGCCAGGCCGGTCGGTCCCGCCCTCTCCCCAGCATGCGGGGCGGATAATTTAGGCAGGTGCCGTCTATGGAGTCGAGCAAGCGACCATTCGATAACGAGGCGGATTCGCTGCGGGGCCTGGCGCCCTGGGTTGGCGGCAAGCGGGTACTGGCTCGACGGATCATTCGGGAGATCCTGCGTACGCCTCACCAGTGCTATGCGGAGCCGTTCATCGGCATGGGAGGCGTGTTCCTGCGCCGACCGCGGCGGGCCACGGCTGAGGTGATCAACGACGCGTCGACCGACGTCGTGAACCTGTTCCGGATCGTCCAGCGCCACCCTGACGCTCTGTTCGCCGAACTGGCTGGCAAAATCATGAGCCGTGCCGAGTTCGTGCGCCTGGCGCGATTGGATCCCGAAAGCCTCACGGACATCGAGCGCGCCGCACGGTTCATCTATCTCCAATACGCAGGCTTCGGCGGTAGGGCGACCGGGCGATCGTTTGCTGTCTCCCCACGCCGCCCGGCCGGCTTCCAGCCTCGGCGGGTGGCCCAGCTGCTGCGCCGCGTGCACGAACGGTTGGAGGGCGTGGTGATCGAGGGCCTGGACGCTGGCGCCTTCCTGACGCGCTACGACCGGCCCTACACGCTGTTCTATCTCGACCCGCCCTACATCGGCTGCGAGGACATCTACGGCGCGGAGCTATTCTCGGCTGTCGATCATCGCCGGATTGCCGACCATCTGGTCGAGCTGAAGGGCGAGTTCGTGCTGTCGATCAACGACTGTGACCAGGCCCGCGAGTTGTTCGGCCGCTGGCGGCTGATCGAAGTGGAGCTGTCCTACACGATCTACCCGGAGTCGGCCGGCGTGCGGCGCAGGGAGCTGATCGTGTGCAACCGGTGAAGGATCAAGGTTGGCATCGACGTGCTGGGAAACCGGCACTACGGCCCGCCGCGAACCGCGCCACTCAGAACTGAGTTGCTTCAAAACCATGTGTCATTGACTTCAAAACCATGTGTCGCGCTTCAGAGGTCAAGAACGTCCACCTGCGGCGCCCGGAAGGGCCCCACCCCGGCGCCGCCGAGTTCCCGGACTCGGTGACCGCGCGCGGCGCCAGGCATCTCGAGGAACTGGCCGCCATGGTCGCCGCCGGCCACCGCGCCGTGATGATGTTCTGCGTCCAGCGCATGGATTGCGACCGGGTGGTCGCCGCCGCCGACATCGACCCCCGCTACGCGTCCGGCCTGGCCCGGGCCGCCGCCGCCGGTGTCGAGGTCCTGGCCTGGGATTGCGCGATCACCCCGGACCGGATCACCCTGCGCCGACCGCTTCCCGTCATCGTGTGAGGGACCCGCCATGACCGACAGCTGCGACGCGATCGTGATCGGCGCCGGCATCATCGGGGCGGCGGTCGGCCTCGAACTCGCGCGCTCCGGCCGCCGGGTCCTCAACGTCGACCGCCTGCCGGCCGCCGGCTACGGCTCGACCGGCAGTTCCTGCGCCATCATCCGGGTGCACTACTCGACCCTCGACGGCACGGCGCTGGCCTACGATTCCTACTTCGACTGGAAGCGCTGGGCCGAATACCTCGGCGCCGCCGACGAGCGCGGCCTCGCGGAGTTCCGGGAGTGCGGCTGCCTGGTGATGAAGACCGAGCAGAACGGCCGGCTCGCCCGCGTCGTCGACACCGTCTCCCGGCTCGGCATCCCGGTCGAGCATTGGGATGCCGGCCAGATCCGCGCCGCCCTGCCGATCTGGGACCTGCAGCACTTCTGGCCGGCGAAGCGGATGGACGAGCCCGGCTTCGGCGAGCCGACCGGCGGCGCCCTGGACGGTGCCGTGTTCTTCCCGACCGCCGGCTATGTCGGCGACCCGCAGCTCGCCAGCCACAACCTGCAGCGCGCCGCCGAGGCCGCCGGCGGGCGCTTCCTGTTCAACCGGACGGTGACGGCGATCCCGGTCGAGCGCGGCCGCGTCCAGGGCGTGGTGTTGGACGACGGCACCCGGATCGCAGCACCGGTGGTGGTCAACGTCGCCGGCCCGCACTCCGGCAGGATCAACACCCTGGCGGGGGCGGAACGCGACATGACCATCACCACCCGCCCGGTGCGCCAGGAGGTCGTGCACGTCGCGGCACCCGGGGGGTTCGACGTCGCGCGCTCCGGCCTGGTGGTCTCCGACGGCGACATCGCCTGCTACATCCGCCCGGAGACCGGCAACCACTTCCTGGTCGGCAGCGAGGACCCGGAGTGCGACCCGCGCGAGGTCGCCGACCCCGACGGCTTCGACCGGAGCCTGAGCGACCAAGCCGTCACCCAGGCAATGCGCTTCGCCCAGCGCGTGCCGTCGCTGGCGGTGCCGCCGCGACCCAAGGGCGTGGCCGACCTGTACGACGTCTCGGACGACTGGATCCCGATCTACGACCGCTCCTGCGTCGACGGTTTCTACATGGCGATCGGCACCAGCGGGAACCAGTTCAAGAACGCCCCGGTCGCCGGCCGGCTGATGGCGGCGCTGATCGACCACGTCGAGGCCGGCGGCGACCACGACGCTGATCCGCTGCGCTTCCGTCTCCGGCACATCGACCACGCGGTCGACACCGCCACCTTCTCGCGCCGACGCGCCGTCAACGCGGCCAGCACGTTCTCGGTCCTCGGCTGACCCACTCTCCGGCTGGCGCCGAACGGCGCGTTCCGGCGCTTCGGGCGGCCCGACTCTTGATTTTGCGGGACCGCGTGCGCAGATTGGGCGATCCTACGTCCCGACGGAGTAAGACGCATGCGCGAAGCCCTGGCGGAGGCGCGCCAGATCATCCGGCACCGCCCCGACGACTTCGAGGGCATGCGCCGGGCCGGCCGGCTGGCGGCCGACATCCTCGACATGATCACCGATCACGTGGCCCCGGGCGTCACCACCGACGAGCTGGACCGGCTGTGCCACGACATGACGGTCGCGCACGGCGCGGTGCCGGCGCCGCTCGGCTACAAGGGCTTCCCGAAGTCGATCTGCACGTCGATCAACCACGTCGTGTGCCACGGCATTCCAGGGGACCGGAAGCTGCTGGACGGCGAGATCGTCAACATCGACGTGACCGTGATCCTGGACGGCTGGCACGGCGATTCCAGCCGCATGTACCTGGTCGGCGACAAGGTGCCGGTGAAGGCCCGCAAGCTGGTCGAGGTCACCTACGACTGCCTGATGCTGGGCATCGAGGCGGTCCGGCCGGGGGCCAGGCTCGGCGCCATCGGCCACGCCATTCAGCAATACGCCGAGGCGCAGCGCTTCTCGGTGGTCCGGGATTTCTGCGGCCACGGCCTCGGTCGCACGTTCCACGCTCCACCCAGCGTGCTGCATTACGGCCATCCGGACGAGGGCCCGATCCTGGAGCCGGGGATGTTCTTCACGATCGAGCCGATGATCAACGCCGGCAAGTACGCCGTTAAGATCCTGGATGACGGCTGGACCGCGGTGACCCGCGACCGCTCGCTGTCGGCGCAGTTCGAGCACTCGATCGGCGTGACCGAGGACGGCGCCGAGATCTTCACCCTGTCGCCGAAGGGCTTCACCAAGCCGCCCTACGCCTGACGACCGCCGCCCTACGCCTAGCCGACCAGGGTGATCGCCCAGGCGCCGAGCCCGCAGCCGACGAACAGCACCGCCGCGATCCAGGTCGGGGTGCGGGCGATTCGTTCCGGGGCCTGCTCGGCCGGCATCGTCTTCCAGCCGGTGACCATGGGGCGGATCAGGTCGGTCTTGAGCAGCAGGGCGTAGGCCAGCACCGCGGTGACGTGAATCGCCGCCAGCACCAGGATCGCGTCGAAGAACTGGTGATGCCGGCCGGTCAGCGTCAACGCCGTCTCGTGGGCGACCAGCGTGTACAGCGGCCCCTCGAAGAGAATCTCGTCGGTGGCGAACAGCCCCATGCCGGCCTGCGCCGCCATCGCGAACAGCAGCGCCAGCACCGACCAGCCGCCCAGCGGGTTGTGCCCGAGATAGGCCGGGTGGCGGCCGGCAAAGGTCTCCCGCGCGTACCGCCACGCCGCCAGCGGGCCACGCACGAAGCCGGCGAAGCGCGCGGTGCCGCTGCCGACGAACCCCCAGATCAGCCGGAACGCCAGCAGCGCCAAGGTGGTAAGCCCGAGCCGCTCGTGCCATTCCGTCATGCCCTGCTCGGCGGTGTACCAGGAGCCGGCGAAGGTGATGACAAGGGCCCAATGGAACAGCCGCGTCGGCAGGTCCCAGGCCCGGACCCGCACGGTCTCGCCACCCGCAGCCATCGGCTCAGACCTCCTTCATGAAGGCCGTGTAGTCGTCCACCACCGACGCCGCCGAGGCCGCCACCAGACGGCCGCCCGCCTCCGGTGTGGCGAGGAAACTGTCGGCGCCGATCCGGCCGTCGGGGTAGATCGAGCGGTAGTCGTCGGCGTCCAGGAAGGCGCGTGGCCGCGGCGGGGCCGGATCCATGGCCACCGACTTGATGTGCCCGGGGCAGGCAAACTGCGTGACCGCGACCTCGGACGGGGTGGCGTGGCTGCCCTCGCGGTCGCCGTAAAGCTCGCGGCTCAGCGACCGGATCGACTCGAAGCCGAACCAGTTGGCGAGCTTACAGCGGACGTGCGGGCGCTCCCAGCCGGGGTTCAGGCTCTTCTCGGCGTGGATCTCGCTGAACGCTGCCGAGATGGTGGCGATGTTCCCGCCGTGGCCGTTCAGAAAATAGAACCGCTCGAAACCGTTGCGGGCCAGCGACAGCACGTAGTCGCGAATCACCAGGATCAGCGTGCTCGGCCGCAGGGCGATCGAGCCGGCAAAAGCCAGGTGGTGCTGCGCCATGCCGACCGAGATGGTCGGGCCGACGATGCAGCCCAGCGTCTCGGCGGCGCGGTCGGCGATCACCTCCGGGCAGATGGAATCCGTGCCGATCAGGCCGATCGGGCCGTGCTGCTCGGTCGAGCCGATCGGCACGATGATGCCGTTCTGCTCCTTCAGGTAAGCGTCGACCTCCATCCAGGTCATCGTGTGCAGGCGCATGCCGGTCTCTCCTCGGTTCGGAACGTCATGGACGGTCATGTCACGCGCGGCTGGCTCCCGGGTCGCGCCGCGCTTGCCCGGGATGCCGACGGGGAAAAACGCCCGACGCCACCCCCACCCCTCTGTCGTCCTCCCGGCCGCAGCGGCGAAGCCGCGGAGGGCCGGGACCCACGGGGCGACCGGCGGGCGGTCACTCGATCGCCGCCAGCGCACGCTCCAGCCACGCCGCCACCGCCAGCGCGCGGGCGTCCTCACCGTAGCCGGTGACGATCTGCACGCCGACCGGCAGCCCGTGCGAGCCGCGGCCGGCGGGGATCGTGACGCACGGCCAGCGCAGCAGGGTCCAGATCTTGTTGAACAGCGGGTCGCCGGTCCACTCGATGCCGGCGGGCGCCTCGCCCGAAGCCGGCACGGTCAGGATCGCGTCGAGCCCGTCGAGCCGGGCGACCGCCTCGTTGCGGAACCGGTCGGCCTTGCCCTGCGCCTCGTAGTAGGCGGCGTCTTCGATCGCCCGGCCCTCGGCCAGGGTGTCGCGGTAGAAGTCGCTGAGCTGGTCGCGGGCGTTGTCGTATTCCCACGCCAGCGCCCGCGCCGCACCCGCCGTCATCACCGTCGTGTGGACCGCCTCCATCGCCTCGTAGGCGGTCCAGTCGACCAGCGCCACCACCGAGGCGCGGGCGGTCTGGGCGGCGATCCGGGCCCGCTCCAGCGCCGCGGCGGCGTCCTCGTCGATCCGGTCGGCGAACGGCACGTGGATGCCGATCCGCGGCGGCGTGCCGTCGAACCCGTCGAGCGGCGGCATGGTCTCGCCGCGCAACGCGTAGTCGAAGAACGCCACATCCTCGACCGAGCGCGCGAAGGTGCCGACGGTGTCGAGGTACTCCGCCAGCAGCTTGACGCCGCGCCGGTCGTGGGTGGCGAAGGTCGGCTTGAAACCGACCACCCCGCAATAGGCGGCCGGCCGGATCACCGATCCCGCCGTCTGGGTCCCGAAGGCGAGCGGCACCATGAAGTCGGCGACCGCCGCCGCCGAGCCGCTCGACGAGCCACCCGGGGTGTGGCCGAGGTCGTGCGGGTTGCGGGTCTTGCCCGGGCGCCGCCACGCGAACTCAGTGGTCACCGTCTTGCCGAGGATCAGGCCGCCGGCGGCCTTGGTGCGGGCCACCACGGCGGCGTCCTCGGCCGGCCGGTTGCCGGCGTAGATCGGCGATCCGTACTCGGCCGGCAGGTCGGCGGTGTCGATCAGGTCCTTCACCGCCACCGGCAGGCCGCGCAGCGGTCCCTCGGCGCGCGCCGAGCGGGCGGCGGTGCGCACCGCGTCCGGGTCGATGTGGATGAAGGCGCCGACCTCGCCGTCGCGCTCGGCGACGCGCGCCAGGCAGGCTTCGGCGAGCGCTTCCACGGTCAGCGTTCCGACCTCGATGCGGCGCGCCGCCTCGACGGCTCCGAGCGTGTTGGGGGCGTCGGTCATGGCTCAGGCTCCGATCAGGTGAAGGACGACCTCGCGGCGCTGCGGGGCGGTGCGGTGCTCGGCCAGGTACACGCCCTGCCAGGTCCCGAGGGCGGCGCGGCCGCCGACGACCGGGATCGACAGCGAGGTGTTGGTGACGGCGGCGCGGATGTGCGCGGGCATGTCGTCCGGACCCTCGGCGGTGTGGGCGTAGAGCCCGGGATCGTCCGGGGCGAGACGGGCGAAGAAGGCCCCCAGATCGGCGCGCACGTCCGGGTCGGCGTTCTCCTGGATCAGCAGCGACGCCGAGGTGTGGCGCACGAACACGGTCAGCAACCCCGACGCGATCCCGGTGCCGCCGACGAAGCCCGCGATCTCGGCCGTGATGTCGGTGAAGCCGCGCCCCGGCGTGCGCACCGTCAGCGCGGACTGCGCCTGGCGGAGCTGGGCGGCGGCGGGGACGGCAGCGGGTCGGGGTTCGGCCATGAAGGCGAGAATAGCGGCCGCGGGAGCGGGGGCAAGCCGGCGCGAGCCGGATCGACTTCCGAGGGTCGGCTGCGCCATCATGGGTCGCCCGCCCCGCCGCCGCCAGCGCCCGCCAGCAGGAGTCCAGCCGATGCCTCGATCCCCGGCGACGTTTCACATCCGCCCCCTCCCCGGCGCCAGCTTCGGCGGCATCGTCGAGCTGCCGCCGGGCACCGACACCGAGGCGGCGATCGCCGCGGTCGAGGCGGCGCCCGACGCGTTCCTGCGGGCGTTCTACGAGCGCCACTGCCTGCTGCTGATGAAGGGCATGAACGCGATCTCGGACGACCCGACGCTGCTGGTGCGGCTGAGCCGGCTGTTCGGGCCGGAGGTCGAGGACTACCGGCTGACGATCACCGCCAGCAACAACGTGCATCCCGAAGTCCCGGAAATCCTGGTGGTCTCGAACGTGCCGCCGGCGACACCCAGGATCCCGGCCCTTCCCGACCCGCCGCTGACCGCCGACGGCGCGGTGCCGGTGCAGTTCCCGCATCGGCGCGGCTGGCACACCGACCAGAGCTACCGCCGCCCACCGCCGGACATCTCGCTGTTCTACGCCGAGACACCGACCCCGAAGGGCCAGGGCCAGACGCTGTACGCCGACGGCATCGGCGCCTACGCCGCCCTGCCCGACGCCATGAAACGGCGGATCGAGGGCCTGGAGGGCATCCACGTCGCCCCCGGCCGCAACCGCTCGGAGCAGGCGGTGCTGGCGGGCGAGCCGCCGCACCCTTTGCAGCCGCGCGAGGCGCCGCAGCTCCAGCCGGTGGTCCGGGTCCACCCGGTGACCGGCGAGCCGGCGCTCTACCTCTGCGAATCCGGACAGATGGACTGGGTCGACGGCCCGCTCGCCGGCATGCAGCCTGGTCCGCACGGCGACGGGGCCAAGCTGCTGTACGAGCTGATGTCGCACTACACGAGCCCGCGTTTCACCTACGTCCACGACTGGGACGTCGGTGACCTGATCATCTACGACAACCGCTCGACGATCCATTCGGCGACCTGGTTCGACGGCGATCGCCACCGCCGGCGGATGTGGCGCACCACGGTTCACGGCAACCCGGGCGCGATCTACGACGGCGAACGCAAGAGCTGGCTGCCGGCGTAGGCGGCCGCCCCGCCTCACCCAGACGGGGAACGCAGGACCTTCGAAATTTCGGCCGCGAGTTGGTCCTGGAGATAGGGCTTGCCGAGCCTCGGCAGGTCGATGCCGGAGCCCTTGGGCAGCTCCGCGAAGCCGGTGGCAAGCAGGATCGGCAGGCCAGGCCGCAGTTCGCGCGCCGCCGCAGCGAGTTGGGCGCCAGTCATCCGCGGCATCGAGTAGTCCGTGATCAGCAGGTCGACCTTGCGACCCTCCTGCAGGATCTCGAGTGCCTCCGCCCCGGAGTCGGCCTCGATCACCTCGTGACCGAGATCCGCCAGCATGTCGGCGGTGCTCATGGTGATCAGCGGATCGTCATCGACGATCAAAACGGTAACCTTCGAAGCCGCCTCGTATGACTCCTTCGAACTCTCCCGAGGCGGCGCCTCCGCGGTCAGGGAGGTAGCCGGCAGCCACAACTCGGCTCGGGTGCCCTGCCCGACTTCGCTCGACAGCCGCAACGTGCCGTTCAGCTGAACCGCCAGTCCGTACACCATCGATAGCCCGAGCCCGGTACCCTTGCCCAGTTCCTTAGTCGAGAAGAACGGCTCCGTGGCCTTCCCCAGAGTCTCGGCGTCCATGCCGTGCCCGGTGTCGGTGACCGCGACGCGAACGTAAGTGCCCGCCGGAAGGTCGCCGGTCGGACCCGCCTGAGCGCTATCGACCGCGATCACGACAGTGCCGCCGGCGGGCATCGCGTCGCGGGCGTTGATCACGAGGTTGAGCACGGCCAGCTCGAGCTGGTTGGCGTCGACGAGCGCGAAGGGAATCGCGTCGGCGAGCTCGGTCTTCAGGTCGACATGGGCGCCGACCGAGCGTTGCAGCAGGTCGGCCATGCCGCGGACAAGGCCTGGGATGCTCGTCGGCTCGACCTGCAGCTCTTGGCGCCGGGCGAACGCCAGCAGACGTTGCGTCAGCGCCGCCCCGCGCCGCGCCGCCTGCTGTGCGCCGTCGATCAGGCGGGTCGAGCGAGCGTCGCTGGGAACATGCTTCCCCAGGAGGTCGAGGTTGACGAGGATCACCATCAGCAGGTTGTTGAAATCGTGCGCGATGCCGCCGGTCAGCTGGCCGATGATCTCCATCTTCTGCGCTTGGCGAAGCTGCTCCTCCGCGCGCTCGCGCTGCCCGATCTCCTCGAGCATCGCCGCGTGCGCCCGCTCCAACTCGTGGGTCCGCTCCGCGACCCGCTCCTCGAGCGTCTCGTTGAGATTCCGAAGGCCGACCTCGGCGATCTTACGGCCGGTGATGTCGGAGGCGACACCGACGAGCCGCGGCCGGCTGCGAACCCGGTCGTGCACGATGCGAGCCCGGATCTCGACCCAGTGGACGTCGCCATCCGGCCACGTCGCGCGAAACTCGGTCGCGCATTCGGTCCCGCTGGTGGCGCTGAATTTCACCGTGGCCAGCGCGCGCGTCCGGTCCTCCGGATGGATGGCGCCGATGAGATCCTCGAAGACGAACGGTTCGTCCACACCGCGGCCGAATACCGCCTTGCAGGTCTCCGAAGCCGCCAGTATCCAGGCTGAGAGATCCAGTTCCCAGGTCCCCAGCCGACCGGCGCGCAACGCCGTCCTGAGGCGCTCCTCGCCTTCGTGCAACTCCTCGATGCGCGCCCGCGCCTCATACTGCCGCAGGCGCCCTTTGTATGCGGTGCGGGCGACGCTGACGAACGTCGTCGGGTGGAACGGCCGCTCCAGGTAGGTGACGTTCCCGAGGGCCTCCGCCAGCCTGATGGCTGACGGATTTCGCTCGGGTCCGCCGCCACGCAGGGTCTCGGGTCCGCCGCCACGCAGGGTGAGGACGATGAACGGCAAGTCCGACCAACTGGGCTGCGCCTCCACCCACGCGACCGCGGCGCGCAGATCGCCCGATCGCAAGGATTCCTCCGTCACCACGGCGAAGCAGACGTCGTCGCCAAGCGACGCCTGGAAGTCGGCGAGATCCGCGCACACGGCCGATGCGGCACCTGTCTCCTGCGCCAGCGCGGCGGCGACCGCCGCGTCTCGTCCGTGTGGCGCCAGGATCAGGATCCTGGACGCGCTGATGCTAGGAGTAGACATCGTCCTCCTTGGCCACGCCGAGGAGGGGCGCCGCCTTTCCCACGAACGTCGGCACCCCGTACAGGACTCCCTGGAACTCATCGAGCGGCGCGCCGAGCTGCAGGCCGGTGTCGCCGATACGGAACTCCCGGATCGTCGCCTCGTGCCGGCCCATGCGCTTCTTGATGACCGACACGGCGCGCCGGACCCTGCCGGAAGCCTCGAAGTAGCGCAGCAGGATGACCGTGTCCGCCAGGTAGGTCACGTCGACCGGAGCCTTCATGTCACCGACCAGGCCGTGCTGTGCCACGGTCAGGAACGTCGTCGCGCCTTGGCGATTCAGAAACTGGAGCAACTCGTGGATGTGAAGGATGAGGAAGGACTCCTGGGGCATCGCTGCCTGATAACCGTTCAGGCTGTCGATCACCACCGCCTTGACACCGCCTTCGGCGACCTTCACCCGGACCCGGTGGGCGAACTCGCCGGGCGACAGCTCCGCCGCATCGACCTGATCGATGTGAAGCAGTCCAGCGGCGCGGGCGCCTTCCAGATCGAACCCCATCACCCGGGTGCGGTCGAACAGCAGGCCGAGTTCCTCGTCGAACACGAAGATCGCGGCCTTCTCGCCACGCCTGATCGCAGCGCTGACGAACTGCAGGGCGAAGGTGCTCTTGCCGGTCCCGGCCGGGCCGAGGACCAGGGTACTCGATCCCTGCTCGACACCGCCCCCGAGCAGGGCGTCGAGCCCGGCAATGTCGCTGGTCATCCGCTGGCGGGTGAAGCTAGCCCGGTGCTCGGCGGCCACCAGCCTCGGAAACACCGAGACCCCGCCGGTATTGATGACCATGTCGTGGAAGCCGCCGCGGAACGCCTGGCCGCGGTACTTGGAGACCCTCAGCCGCCGCCGCTCGGCGCCGTAGTCCGGCGCCAGCTCCTCCAGCCGGATGACACCGTGAACGACGCTGTGGACGGTCTTGTCCAGCGTCTCAGCCGTCAGATCGTCGAGCAGCAGGACCGTGGCGGAGCGCTTGGCGAAGTAGTGCTTGAGGGCCAGGATCTGCCGCCGATAGCGCAGCGAGCTCTGCGCGAGAAGCCGGATCTCGGAAAGGCTGTCCAGCACGACACGATCCGGCTTCAGCCGCTCGAACGCGTCGAATATCAGCTTCATCGTCTCGCCGAGCTCAAGGTCGGAGGAATACAGCAGGCTCTGCTGCTGGTTATCGTCGAGCAGGCACTCGGCCGGAGCGAGTTCGAAGACCTCGATGCCGTCGCCGAGCGTCCAGCCGTGCGACCGGGCACCCGCCCGCAGCTCGCTGTCGGTCTCCGACAGCGTAATGTAGAGACCACGCTCGCCGTTCCGCTCGCCTTCCAGGAGGAAGCGCAACGCCACCGTGGTTTTGCCAGTGCCGGGATGGCCCTCCAGCAGGAACAGATGCCCGGTGGTCAGGCCGCCGGCCAGTACATCGTCGAGGCCCGGGACGCCGGTTC
>Ga0075117_1002045_pt1 | contig 11856 bp, 17 predicted proteins | sample AntAceMetag02UKJ_FD_69789 | JGI IMG/M metagenome (GOLD analysis project Ga0075117, IMG submission 69789) | Saline lake microbial communities from Ace Lake, Antarctica - Antarctic Ace Lake Metagenome 02UKJ | ecosystem: Environmental > Aquatic > Non-marine Saline and Alkaline > Saline | place... | reverse complement strand
AAACGGTAGATCGGCTACAGCGGTACATAAACCTATGGATTGCTGGCTAGGCCGTTCCGGTAAAAAGCAACCCGGATATTCACCCCACTAACCTCCGCAAGGGGGTTTTTGGTTTATATGTCCCCTTAACTCAGTTGGCCGGAGTGCCTCACTTGTAATGAGGAAGCCTGCGGTTCGAATCCGCAAGGGGGGCGACTCGTCCCACATCTTTTTTAAAAGGTAGGATATTGACATGGCTCACCCAGAACAACGAAAGTTTTTTGAATCTATCAATATAAAGTTCCCTGAACTATTCAGAAACTCAAAGGTTTTAGAAGTTGGAAGCCTGGATATCAATGGAACAGTCCGAGACTTTTTTACAGACTGCGACTACACCGGAGTGGATTTATCCGAAGGTCCTGGAGTAGACGTTGTTGGCCAAGGACAAGAACTTACATACCCAGACAACTTCTTTGACTTTTCTGTAAGTGCCGAGTGTTTTGAGCACAACCCTTTCTGGGCAGAGACCTTTATTAACATGCACAGAATGTCTAAATCCTTTGTAGCATTTACTTGCGCTACAGAGGGTAGAGCAGAGCACGGAACTACACGAACTAGTCCGTCTGACTCACCGTTTACTTTAGAGTGGGACTACTACAAAAATCTGACAGAAGATGACTTTCTTGATAACGTCAGTATTGATCTTGGCATGATGTTTCAAAACTATAAATTTACAACAAATCCATATTCACACGATCTTTATTTCTGGGGAGTAGTACGTTGAGCAAACTTATAGCAGCAATTCCGGTAAAGAACAATATTAAATGGACTGCTCCTGCAGTTGAGCATTTGCTTTTGGCAGATGAGGTAGATGAGGTGTGGCTCTATGACAATGGCTCGTCAGACATTACGCATGAGTGGGCACTGTCTAGGCAGAAGTTAGACCCTAGACTAAAGATATTTGACATGAGAGATATGCGTATCTACGACATGTGGAGTCACATGATTCGAACTGCCTCACACAAAAGCGACGTAAAACTAGCAATTCTTAACAATGATATCCGCCTCCCACATAACGCAATTAGAACAATGGCAGATCGAATGGAGGGCTATCAGATTGCTTGCATTGACAGAACTGTTAGAGGCTCAGAGCCTATTCAAGATCTTCCCGTAGTTCCTGCATGGTGGGGAGAAAAAACCGGTTGGGCTTTCATTTTGGATGTAGATTTTTGGAGAGACGAGCCAACCCCTATTGATCCGGTATTCCGTATCTGGTGGGGGGATGACGATCTGTTTCGCAGGGCTCAAGTTCGTGGTGGGAAGATCTGCATAGTCAAGGGAGTAGGTTGCGATCACTTTGAATGGTCAAGTGATTCCGAGTACCCCGGAGATAAGTGGGTAGACGTTGAGGCTGATAGGCTAGATTTTATTAGGATTTGGGGACAGTAATTTAAGGCCTTCGTAGCTCAATGGATAGAGTTACCGGTTTCTACCCGGTCGGTTGGGGGTTCGAGTCCCTCCGAGGGCACTATAAAGTAGATATACTAAAACAGTGAGAAAAAAGAGAGTGTCTGATGTATAGCGACCCGTACAAAGACATTTACCCTGCCATAGAACTTGCTCTTAGAGACCTTGTGTCCGAAGACGACACCTACCATAAAACTCACCTGAGACGCATTGCTCGAACTCTACAGGTATTTTTGGACCAGAAGCCTAAAGGAAAAGTATTAGAAGTCGGCACTGGAGGAATCGTTCCTCTAGCGTTGAAATCTCTTGCCCCAGAACTAGAAGTAGTTGTTACAGACTTTAATAAAAGCACCACAAAAACACACACATACTCCCCAACAATTAACGGCATTTCAGGAGACTTTGAAGCATTTAACCTAGACCTCGAGTATGACAATGTTCCCGTAGAGGATAATACTTTTGATTGGATTCTCTGCTGCGAAGTAATAGAGCATATGGAGATTGATCCTATGTTTATGATGTCAGAACTTAATAGAGTTGCAAAGTATAAAGCTGGTCTGCTAATTACAACCCCAAACATTGTTAGCTCTCAAGCACTTACAAAAATGATGTACGGACTTGAACCCCACTTTTATATGCAATATCATCCGACTCGTGAATACAACAGGCATAATTACGAGTACTCAATTCACTCTCTTATGCAGGTTATTAAGGCTGCAGGTTTTGATGGGAGCATTTGGACAGAGGATAACTTTGAGGATGGGATGACAGATGTTCCTAATAGATTGCGAAGCGCGGGATTTAACATTCAACACATAGGAGACAACATTATGACGGTTGCACATAAAGTCTCTGAGGTTGTTGATAGACACCCAAAGGCAATATATGACATTTCAGGAGTGTGGAAAAAGTGAAAATCCGTAAAGAAGACCCAGAAACTTTTCCTATCCTGCCCTCTAAAATTATCAATCTTAAGAGGTTTGCGTATGACGACACAAAAAACTGGTCATGTTTTAATGCCTCTATAGGGTTTTCCCCTAAAAAAGGTTACGCAATGGCGTTCAGATCATCAAACTATGTGATCTTGCCTCATGGAGAGTTAAGCGTAAACTCCGGTGTAAAGATCAAGAACAAGATATTTTTTGCTGAAATTGGGGAAAACTTTTCACTGTCTGACTTCAGAGAAATAGATGTACCAGAAAGTATCATCCCAACAACAAGAGGAATTGAAGACCCAAGGCTCTTCTGGCGAGGAAACAACTGGCATATTGCGGCAGTAATGATGGAAGAACATACTCCTGTTGCAAGATTCTGCGTGATAAAACTAGACGCTAAAGGTACAAAAGCCACTTCCGTTGAGATTTATGATGGGGTGCGGCCCAATAAACCAGAAAAAAATTGGCTAGTTCCCGACATAAAAAAGAACAGTAACTTTGATTTTGTCTACGGACCTAATGCAATTATTAAAGGTGACAAGATTATCTACACTATGTCAGAAAACAATCTAATAGCGGGGCTTAGAGGAAACTCACACCTAGTTGAGCAAGAAGACGGCACATACTTGGCCGTTATGCACAAGTTATGGGTAAGTAAACGTCAGGGGTACTCAGACAAGCAGTTCGGTATTGTCGATTGGGTAGACAAAAACTATGGGCACTACTTCGTAAGATTTAGCAATGAAGGCTCTATAGTCGAGATTTCTCCCCCATTTCAATTCATTTCTAGAGGCATTGAATTCGTCGGCGGAATGGTTGAGATTGGAGAAAATCTTGTTATTTCATTCGGTAAAGATGATGTCTCTTCTCACTTGTCTGTCATACCAAAGAAGGATGTTCTTAAAGCTCTTAGGTCAGTAGAGTAGTAAAATATATACATGGAAGAACAAGAGGAAGAACTGTTTATCACTGCAGCCGACCGATGTGATAAGTGTGGTGTTCAGGCATACTTCCTTGTAATTTTTGACTACGGAGATTTATACTTCTGTCGGCACCACTTTATGAAGAATGAAGATGCCCTTAGAGATCTTTCCTATCACATTGAAGATTTTTCAGAGCTATTGGTTAAAGCGTGATGGACAATAAGAAAGAAGACAAAAACGAACTAGTAGCTTTTCTATCTGAGTCCGGATTCAAGCTCGTATCTATTAAAACCATTGTTGACGCTTTAGCCGAGATGGAAACATATATGATGAAAAAGCTGGGGATCAACGAAATAGAGCTAGAGTATTACATTAAAAAAGTAGAAGAGCTTGTTGGGGAGCAAGAAGCTGTGGAATTAGAGATAGACGAGATTATTAACTGGATTGAGACTTTGCGCTCTCTCTAGTCTTATTCTTCCAATGAACTCGCTTTACTCGATCAGACCTGAAAGATCTAAAAGCTTTATACTTATCACTTCCTCCAACCACATCAATCCACTCTACAGTTGGGGTTTGGACATGTTTGAGGAAGATAAATCGTCCACTTTCCCCCGTGACAGACAGTTCTGTGCCAGCAATAACATTTCTGCCGTTTATCTGTATTTGATCAGATACCACCCAATCTGGGTGAACATCTTCCAGAGTTGGCATTACCTTCTTTTTTCTTCCCATAAAGATCATTCTACACATAATTAGTCTTTTGTGAGTATCTAGTTATTTTTGTCGGATATAATCATTAGATACGGTAAATTCGTACACAGTCAAACAAATGCCAAGGGACTAAATATGCCAGCAGGACGCTATAACATATACATAGAGCAGGGTGCAACGTTTCGTGAGCGCATGACTTACCTTGTTAACTCCAATCCAGTAAATCTTTCTGGGTACACGGCTCGTATGAAGGCTAAAAATAGTATAAAAACTCAGCAAATACTAGATTGCACTACGGAAAATGGAGCAATTACTTTAGGCGGATCAGAAGGTACAATAGACCTTTTTATCAATAATACCGATACAGATCGACTCAATCCCGATAAATACCCATACGATCTTGAAATCTCTTCCGGAGGAGAAGTAATCCGACTTCTTCAAGGAGACATAATTGTAAGCGAAAGTGTGACTAAGTAATGAGTGATAGCATTCTGCGAATCGGGAGAGACGCTATTGAAATTGTTGTTGGGCAGCAACAGGGTCCACAGGGTGCCCAAGGAGTTACGGGTCCCGTAGGATCTACAGGATCGACTGGACCAACAGGTCCGCAAGGTGATCTTGGTGATAGAGGATTTAGAGGGGAAACCGGACCAACAGGACCTATTGACCCAGCATCAGTTTCTCTCACTAATACTCCACCTACATTAGTAAACTCCTCTGGCATAAAAGGTCAGATAGCATTTGACAGCATATACATGTATCTCTGTGTGGAAACAAACTCTTGGATTCGCCTAGAAATAGTTGCTTGGTAGAAAATTAGCAGTAAAAATATAACTGGAAGACATTAATGCTAGACCATCTGCACACCTATAAAGCAATTACAGATGTTTTATTACGGTATACGATGACGTAACGGGTTTTGTTGTCCCGATTAAAGACGAAAATAAGCACTTTGCTCGTATAGGACTTAAACTTTCTACGGTACAATCAGAGCTACGAGTATTGTCTTAACTAGCTAGGAGAGTAATGTTCCTGAGTGACGGTTGCATTATATCTTTTAGGGTTGGAGTGAAGTAATGGTGGCTCTTACATTCCCCAATAGCCCTACTAATGGACAAACCGTAGTTATTAATGAGACCACATACATATATAAAACCGCAATAACGGCGTGGGAACTACTATTCAATGCCCCTCCTCAGCACTCTGTTACCCACGAATTGGATGGAGCAGATCAACTTCTTCTAGATCCAACGCAAATTGACGGTCTTAACAAGCAAATTGTTCCTATTAGGCAGTATGCAGCCTCAGGATCTATTCTGCAGAATATTCCGGCAACCGTTCACCCCGGAGAGAGACTTCTTAGGCAGTCTGTTTGGTGGATTGACTCCTCTCATGAATCTGCTCGGGAGCAAGTAGTTCCCAACCTCGGCTGGGGCGGAGCACTATTTGATGCAAAAGTTGGATCTACTTCAGGATCTGATGCTGGCGATCCACTCTTTATTCCTTGGTCTGGGGAAAACTACCTATATCTACCCGGTGGAGTAGATAACAACGCCACGATAACTGCCCCAGCAACCTCAACCAACTATGTAGCAACTAGAAATGACGGAACAACTGCCACTGGTTCCGTTACTCCTGGAAGCTTTTCTTTTGATACAGCGGGTTCTTGGAAATCTCTAGTGGTAAGAAACGCTGCAAACAATATTCTTGTAAATATCGACTTCTCTCAAATCTCCTCTGGCTCTAATACAACAATACCTGCGCTAACTGGGCAGGCGGTAACGATTGTTAGAGGGTCTTCTGGAAGAAAAGCAGTATGCGTCACTTCCCCTATGTGGCTTTTTGGTTCGGACGACTTTATGGAAACCTCCTCTCGATGGATTGAGTACGCCGGAAGTGTGTATGCGTTTTTGCCGGGGCTGTCTGGAAACTATCTTTCCACCCCCGACGCTGCTCCACTAGATATTGTTGGCAACATAGACATAAAAGTAAACCTGTCCCTAGAAGACTGGACTCCAACAGTAACTAACACGATACTTAGCAAGGCTGGAGAAATTGGAAACTGGAGCTACTTCTTTGAAGTTACTTCGACAGGGGCACTGCAGTTTTCTTGGTCTGTCAACGGAACAAATATTTTTACATCAACGAGTACTGCAATTTTAAACTTGCAAAGGGACGAAATTAAATGGGTCCGCGTAACTCTAGACACAGACAACGACTTTGATGGAAACGAAACAAGATTTTTTGTGTCCGATAACGGAACTACATGGACTCAGCTAGGTGTAAACATTACCAAATCTGGCGTAACTTCTATATTTAGCTCAACGGCGGCTATTAATATTAGCGGCTACAATAACGGAACAGTTCAGCCACTAGAAGGTAAGGTCTACCGAGTTCTCGTTCTCAATGAGATTGAAGGAACAACGGTTTTTGACGCTAACATTCCGCTAAACGTTTCGGTAGCCGCAGGTAACGTTTCGTCTTTCACTTCAACTTCTGGTCAGACTGTGTCTGTCAATAGATCTGGCACTTCATATAGAACACAGGTTATTACTTATAGCGGATACATGGAAACCGGATCGGAAGTAATTACATCTTCTCCACTCTCATTTTTGGACTTTACCTCCGACGAGTCTTTTACAATTTTTGCGGCTTACCGACCTTGGAATAATCAAGGAACCGGAGATGTACTTATTGGAAAGAAAAAAAATTACACTCAAGAAACTTGGGGCTGGGCACTATCAAGTGGATCGTCTTCGGCTCTAGTAGCCCAAATTCAGATTGGCGACGGCGTATTAGGAACCACGGCAGTGTCAGGAAACAGAGTAAATGGTGAAGTAATTGTTACTAGCGGCGTAAGAGATGCTCCCGGCAACACATTAGTTGTGTACAACAACACTTCTAAAGGGGCTATACAAGTTGATTCAACAGCCAACACCTCTAGCTCGGACGTAATGCGGATTGGCAGCCTTCCTAGTGGAGGCGGGGAACACGCAGACATGGAACTATTTGCTGCAGGAATTTTTAGAAGAGCCCTTACGGATGCAGAAATTTCTGTGCTGTCTGATTACTACGGAGGCCGTGAACTGTGACATCAAAAAGAATAGCCCCGGAACATATAAAAGTAGACACCTCCGAAACTGCGGTTCGCATTACGCAGGAGGGTACCGGTAATGCTTTTGTAGTAGAGGATGCAACTAACCCAGACTCAACACCCTTTGTTATCGACAATCAGGGACGAGTTGGAGTCAAGAAAACCCCAACACGAGATCTTGATGTAGATGGCTTAATAGCGGCAACAAATATTATTCCTGGGTACACGACTACTGTTACCTCTGCCGGAACAACTACCCTTACGGTTACTAGCGCACAGCAACAGTTCTTTACCGGAACTCTGGGACACACGGTCACTCTCCCGGTTGCAAGTACGCTCTCGCTCGGTCAGTTTTTTACGGTTCACAACAACAGTACTGGTGCTCTAACCGTAAACTCCTCTGGTGGAAATCTTATCTACGTAATTCCTCCAAGATCAACCACTCAAGTTACTTGTGTGTTGTTGACGGGAACTACGGCTGCTTCATGGGATGCAAGTATTCCTGATGTAAGTGGCTACAAAACTACCGAAACATCGAACGGAACTTCTGTCCTAACTGTTTCTAGCGAACAAAGACAATTTTTTACGGGGTCCGCAAATCACACAGTAACTTTGCCTGTAGTTTCTACTCTAGTTCTCGGGCAGTTTTATGAGATTCACAATAACAGTACCGGAACTTTAGTTGTTAACTCATCTGACAACACCTTAGTATTTACTTTCCCTCCTGGGCAAACCGCTGTATTTACAGCAATTGCTGTTACAGGGACTGGACCATCTTCATGGGATATCGACACTTCTAAAACTGCAGGGTATGAAACTACGGTAACTTCCGTTTCAGAGAAATTCATTACTCTTGCTAGCGGTCAACAACAATTTTTCACGGGGACCGATGCTCAACTTATCCGAATGCCGGTAACGAGCACTTTAGTTCTTGGAGATTACTGGGTACTACACAATAATAGTACAGATATATTGACAGTTAGGTCTTCTGGGACTAATAACATCCTTGTCATACCCGCAGGAAGCTCTGCTCAATGCACATGTATTCTTGTGTCTGGAACTACAGAGGCTTCTTGGGACGCAGAGTTTATAGGTAATAGCGGAATCACTGGCACCGGAACAAATGTTCTATCTATTAGTCCTACGTTTACTGATGTCCCTTCTGCACCTACCGCTACTGCGGGGACCGATACAACTCAAATTGCAACTACGGCTTTTGTAAGAAGAGAAGTGTCTGACCTAGTAGACGCATCTCCCGAAACCCTAGACACTCTCAATGAACTCGCTGCTGCCTTGGGAGATGACCCTAACTTTGCCACAACGGTAGCCAACAACATCGCAACTAAAGTATCAAAAACTGGCGACACAATGTCAGGAGATTTGGAAGTAACCGGTGACGTTAAAGTTCTTGGCACAGATAAAAGATTTATTGGTTCAGGGGCCGTATATAGAGTAACTTCTGCAACTCGTCCTGTGGCTCCTGTATCCGGAGATGTAATCTACGAGACTGACACCAAGCTCTTCTTCGGCTGGGACGGAACGCTGTGGAAGTCAATTGGTGGTGGCGCAAAAGGTGGCGGTAATGATGATGTGTTCTATGAGAACGCTACAATAGTTACCACAAACTATGCAATTACCGCAGGTAAGAACGCTATGACTTCAGGGCCAATCAGTATTAACGCAGGCGTAGTAATTGAGATCCCAAGTGGATCAGTTTGGACGGTAGTGTAGTGGCAAATATTAGACTGTACGGAAATACATCCGGATACACAGAAATTGCATCCCCGGATATTGGCAACAACCAAACCGTAACTTTTCCAGCAAACGGTGATATTCCTGGAGTAACTGTATCCGCCACGGTACCTGATGACGCTACTACTGGAGATTTATGGCTGAACAGCTCTACCCAAGAAACGTCAATTTACAGTGGAAGTGCATGGATTGGCATTAGCGGTACGGGAAGAGCGACATCATTCTTCCTCGGAGGAATGTAGAATGACTAACAAACAGAAGGAAGGCTCAACTCATGGCTGAAGAATTCAAAAGAGCAGGCGTTCAAGGAACTGCTGCTGTAGGAACCTACGCGACTTTGTATGAAGTTCCTGCTGGTCGCGCTGCGGTTATTTCCACTATTGCCGTAGTTAATACTGCTGCCACTAGTGCCACATACCGAATTGGTTTTGATGACACTGCAGGCACTCCTACTGAAGCAGAGTGGCTACTTTATGATGGAATTTCTCCTTCAAATGATACGTTGTTTTTTACCATTGGCGTAGCACTTCCTGCCGGAACATTTATCAGAGTTTCGTCCTCGGCAAATACTGTAACTTTCCAAGCATTTGTTTCGGAGATTTTGTAGTGTCCGTAAGAAGAGCAAGTCGGTCAGGAGCACTAGGTTACCGGAGTAATTTTTCCGGGGCTTGGTCACCTGCTGCTTTGGGTGGAACGATTACCAATGCTGGCGGTTTCCGTATTCACACTTACACGACAGTTGGGTCAGATACTTTTCAGGTAGTTTCTGGGTTAAGTAGTGTTGAGTATTTGGTAGTTGCTGGAGGGGGTGGATCAACTAATGCATCTCTTCGAGGCGGTGGAGGGGCGGGAGGTTACAGAACAAGTGAAATTTTAATATCATCTGGGACTAATACGGTCACTGTTGGAGATGGAGGACTTAATGAGGTTAGTGGCGATAATAGCACGTTTTCTACCGTGACCTCAACGGGTGGAGGTTTTGCTAGAAACTCTTCTGGCATATCTGGCGGCTCAGGATCTGGCGGGTATGGGGGAGATGGGTCTTATGCTGGGGGGGCTGGTATTTCTGGACAAGGAAACGCTGGCGGGACAGGTGGTGGTAGCTCTGGATTGGCTAATAACGGTGCTGGTGGTGGTGGTGGGGCAGGTAGCAATGGCAATGGGCGGCCCGGTAATGGGAATGGGGGGTCTGGAGGTTCTGGACTATTGAGTTCTATTTCGGGTGTTTCTGTTACTCGGGCAGGTGGCGGTGGTGGGTCAGGTCACCCTATTGTTAATGGTGGCAGGGCATCCGCTGGTAGTGGCACCGGAACTAATAGTGGTGGTGGTAGTTCTGGCTTGAAAGCGAACGCGGGCATCGTGATCATTCGGTATCCGCTCTGATGAGCTACAAAACTAATAGGAAAATAAAGGAGACTCATGCCAATCACAATTAGCGGAGACGGTCTAATTACCGGACCTCTCACGGTTAAGGCTGCAGTAGGCCAGACCGAACCAAATATCACACTTCAAAACTCAAGTGGTGGGGTAACTGCCATTCTTCCGGGAACACTTACCGAAATCGAAGCAATCGCTTTGTTAGGTCTATAGGAGAAAAAAATGGCAAACACATTCAAGGTACTTTTTCGCGGGGCCGCGACAACTAGTTCGGCAACGCTGTATACGACACCCGCAGCCACCACAACGCTAATTAGTTCTATTGTTGTAACCAACACTGCCGCAGCTAGCGCAACGTACGATCTCTCTCTTGGCGGGGTAGTTCTGGCAAATGACGTAACGGTGCCTGCCAACGACTCTGCCATCCTAGAAATCAAGCAAATTATTGTTGCAGGAGACACAATTACCGGTCTCGCATCCGCTATCACTGTAAGTTTTCATATGAGCGGCTTGGAGATTTCATAGTGTCCGTAAAAAGGTTTAGGACTTCTCTGCTGACTCATGGCAAAGAGTACGGTGTAATGAGTGGGCGGGCTAACCTATTTCCCATTGCTATAGGGGGAACTATAGCTGATGCGGGAGGATTTAGAGTTCACTCGTTTACTACAGTCGGAAGTTCTAACTTTGTTGTTACTGCGAATTTAAGTAGTGTTGAGTATTTGGTAGTTGCTGGTGGTGGCGGTGGTGGCGGTGATTCGGGCGGCGGTGGAGGAGCTGGTGGATTTTTAACAGAAGTATCTACTATCGATTCAAGAACTCATCTTGTAGAGGTAGGAAACGGTGGTTTAGGAAGTAGTAATAATCCTAACGGAAATGTGCCGAGAGGCGCTAATGGCGAAAATACTACCTTTAACAACTTGACCGCTTTTGGAGGTGGAGGTGGAGGTGCAGGGCAAGGACGCGGAGGAGACACAGGAGTGGGTCTTAACGGAGGTTCTGGAGGTGGAGGTGGAGGTGCATTTCCCAACAACAACAGTCAGGGAGCTGGTGGACTGGGTACAACAGGGCAAGGAAACAATGGAGCGTCCGGCAATCCCGGTGCCGCGCCCGAAAGAGGCGGCGGTGGCGGCGGCGCAGGAGGAATCGGAGAAGTAAGCTCGTCAGGAGGAGGTAACGGTGGAGCCGGGCAGTCATCAAATATAAGTGGTACTAGTAAATTTTACGCCGGAGGAGGAGGCGGCGGTGCTTACTCTCCCGCTTCTACCATAGGCCTAGGAGGATCTGGAGTAGGAGGAAACGGTGCCACTATTAGCGTAAACAATACCCCAACTGCAGGCGGTCCAAATACAGGTAGCGGAGGAGGATCTGCTACGGAAGCAGGAAATTCTATCGGCGGCTCTGGCGGCTCCGGCATCGTGATCATCCGCTACCTACTACTCGGTTACCAGTACGATTAACAGATAGGATAATAACATGAGCACACTAAAGACCACAAACTTGCAGAATCCTGATTCTGCGATTCCCAACATTGTCTTGAATTCGGACGGATCTGTCGATATTGCGTCGGGAGACCTTGGATTCTCGCCTTTTCTACTTATGGGCGCGTAAAAATCTAGTA
>Ga0075117_1002044_pt1 | contig 11857 bp, 7 predicted proteins | sample AntAceMetag02UKJ_FD_69789 | JGI IMG/M metagenome (GOLD analysis project Ga0075117, IMG submission 69789) | Saline lake microbial communities from Ace Lake, Antarctica - Antarctic Ace Lake Metagenome 02UKJ | ecosystem: Environmental > Aquatic > Non-marine Saline and Alkaline > Saline | place... | reverse complement strand
GATCCTTCGGAAAACCTGCCGCACATCATTCACGCAGCCGGTGGCCACAACACGATCTTCAGAGATCTCGGAGAAAACACCATCGTCGCGGGCGCCGGAGCGGACACCATCACCACATACGTCAGTGACGACGTGGTGATTGGCGGCGGGGGGGATGACCGTATCGAAACCGGCGACGGCGATGGTATCGTGGTGGGCGGTTTTGCCAACGACGTGATTCTGACCGGCGCTGGAGCCGGCATTGCGTGGGGCGGTTTGTTGCCTCAAGCGCTGTCCGTGGGACAGGCTTCCAGCCCAAGGCTGGAAGGGTATCCCACTTACTTACTTACTTACTGAAGAACTCATGCTGCGGGTCGCCGCCGCTGATCAGATACGCCGTCAAGTCAAGCACCTCAGGCTTGGTCATCTTACTGAACAGCCCTTCCGGCATCGGCGAGACTTTCGAAACGACGAGTTCGTCGATTTCTTTGCGGTCGACGTTCACGCGCTGATTCGGATTGGTCAGATCGGTATTGATCGTCATGCTGTCCCCGTTGAGATTGACCACGACACCGGTGTGAGTAATGCCCTCATTTGTTAGAACCGTGATCGCTGAAAATTGTTCGTTGATCACTTTGCTGGGGTTGATGACCTGATCCAGTAAGTCGTGGGCCGAATAGCGGCGGCCGGCAGACGTGAGGTCAGGGCCCGTCATGCCACCTTGATTGTCAAAACGGTGACACGCATAGCAGCCCGCTGCGGCGAACATCTTGCGGCCGTTTGTGAAATCGCGGTGCTTCATGTCGGTCGCGGCGGAGGCAGACAGTTCTTCCAGATTCCACTTGGTGGTCGGTCGTCCGACAAAAATCGCTCCGAGGTTTTCCAAGGCCGATTTCTTTTCCGGCTTCTTCGCCAGCAACTCAGCCATCGACACTTTTTCTGCGTCACTCAAGGAAGCCACCGCATCAGTCCGGATGAACTCAATGAACTTGTCAAAACTGGCTCCGCCTTTGTAGTTGGCGGCCATCAAGAACCATTCGATGTACGCGGTTCGCAGTTCTGGAGTCCACCCAGCGGTCAACATGCGAATCGAACGTGCATACTGCATTTGCTCTTCTTGGGCGGGAGCATCTGCGATCAAGGCCATGGCTTTTGCGGCTACGGTGGGAGATTGCAGGAACGCTAGGGTTTCGCACAACAGCCAGTTCACTTCCGCTGTTTTGGCCGGAAATAACGGGTCGAAACTGGCAATCAACTTGTTCGCCAAGGCGTCATCTGGGCGACCAAAACGATTCAGGATGATCTGTGTCGCACGTTGCAGCGTCAGCTGCGAAGAATGGTCCAATGCCGAAGCATCAATCGCCACGACGGCTTCCAACAGTTTGTCACGCATCGCGGTATCCACGGCTGGCGTGTCGTCTGTGCGGTGTTGAGGACACACGCCGGTGACGCGAGCCAACGCCAACAGGGCTTCGACCTGTTTGGCCGGATCGGCTTCAGATAACGCTTGGTCCGCCCATGTTTCTGTCGGCTGATGTTCAATGGCTGTGCGAGCCGCAAAGCGGATGAAGCGATCTTTGTCTGACAGCAGCGGCCATGCAACTGAGAGTGCCTGTGGATCCTGTTGGCCATGAAACGCTTCCAAAGCATGACGCTGTTTGCGTGCTTCGCTGACGACCGCTGGAGTTTCCACAAGATCTGTCGATTCGTCGCCGACGTATGTCACGCGATACAGGCCCGACTGCACACGCCGACCACCGATTGTGAAGTACATGGCACCGTCTTGAGGATGGATGATGGCATCTGTAATCGGCAGCGGTGCTCCAGTGACGAATTCTTCTTTTGTGGCCGTGTACGAAGCACCATCTGGCGTCAGGTGAATGGCGTACAGCTTCCCCCAGCTCCAGTCCAGTGCGTACAGAGCATCCTGATACTTGGCCGGGAACTTGGCACCGTATCCGAACGTCATTCCGGTGGGCGAACCGGGGCCGATGTCCAACACTGCTGGCAGATTGTCGGCGTAAAACGGCATCCGCTTGCCAGCACCATTTCGCCAGCCGTATTCGGCACCACTGGTCACGTGGCAGATTCTGGTCGGGCGATACCATGGCGTGTTAAAGTCGTACTCCATGTCAGCATCGTAAGTGAATAATTCTCCATCGCGATTCACAGCTCCATCAAAGATGTTGCGGAATCCCGACGCATACGCTTCAAAGCTGCTGCCATCGGGTGACACGCGATACACGATTCCTCCAGGAGCCAACACGCCGCGATTATGTCCACGGCCGTCAGGCATGCTGGGCAGAAGATGGTCTTCTCCCCAAACTTGGCGAACGGGTGAACTGTCTTCGATGGCCGGTGGCTTGGTGTTGTTACCTGTGATCAAATACAGAGCTTCTTTGTCAGGAGTCAGCATCAAAGCATGCACCCCATGGTCGCCTTTTGCGCCCATTTCGCGAAGCAATTCGACCTTGTCTAGGTTGTCATCGCCGTTGCTGTCTGAGATGCGATACAGCCCAGAAGGAATCTTTGATTCGTAGTCGTTGACGCCAACATACAATGCGTCGAAGGCCCAGATCATGCCATTCACCGCGCGGATTTCGGCGGCCACGGGTTCCACATCTGCCGCGTCAATCGCCTGCCCGGCAGGCGGTGGTGTGATGCGGTACAAACCACCGAACTGATCACTGACCAACAGGCGTCCCTTGTTGTCGGTACACAGATTGACCCACGAACCCTGTTCGACTCCGGGAACCGAATACAGCAACTCAACCTGAAACCCCTCGGCCACAGTCACACGATCGATGGGTGTGGCTGTGTTACCGCCAATCGCTGGCCCCACGGCGGGCGACTTTTGGGCTTTCGGTTTCGCCTGAGCCGCAGCTTGTGCCGTCGCCTGAGCTGCTTGTGCCTGAGCGTTGACCTGCGCTTGAGCGGCTTTTGCCATCACTTTCGCTTTGGCCTTCGCGGCCCGTGCAGGATTGCGCTGTTGAGCTCCGGCATTCTGAGCCATGGTTTGCGAGGCCAACACGACGACACAGGTGAGGACCAAAAGTGCGGTGAAATTCAGATTGGAGTGACGTCGAATCATGTTTATTCCGTGGGCGATCGTGACTGTCGCGCTCAGGCTTTGAGGCGAATATGGAGGGAAGGTAAATCTGGGGGCGAACCGAATTTTCGCGGGCCGATGATTATAAGACCACTGTCGGCTGGTTCCTACCGATCATTTGTTGTTTTTCTAATCACACCAGTTTCTGGATTTCTACGAAGTCGTCTTTCAACGACTGGTACAGCTTCTGATACATCGGATAAGCCGCGTGATACTTTTTCTTGGCGGCGGACTGCGGCGCTGTTTTGGTGGCGACGGAAATCGTGGCTTTACAGGCCTCCACAACGTCTTTGTAGGCCCCGGTACCGGCGGCCGCCAGCAATGCAACGCCATAGGCTGGACCTTCTTCCGCGTTGATTGTGACAACCGGCTGGCCATAGATGTCAGCCTGCATTTGCCGCCAAAATTCACTACGCGCCCCACCGCCGGACAATCGGATTTCCTTGATGGGAATATCCATGGCCTTGGCAATTTCCAAAGAGTCTCGCATCGCATAAGTGGCACCTTCCATGACAGATCGAGCCATGTGGCCCTTGCCATGTCGCAGGCTGAGCCCCACCCAGCAGCCGCGCGCATTCGCATCAGCGTAGGGCGTGCGTTCTCCACTCAGGTACGGCAAAAAGAACAACCCTTCAGAACCAGCCGGCGCGGCGGCGGCCTGCGCTGTGATGAGTTCGTAAGGATCGACCTTCTGTTTCTTGGCCGCCGCCATTTCCGCTTGGCAAAGTTGATTGCGAAACCACTGCAGACTTCCGCCTGCCGACAGCACACATCCCATCACATGCCACTTGCCGCGAACCGCATGACAGAATGTGTGCAAGCGTCCTTCTGGATCAACCTGCACTTCGTCGCTGTGAGCAAACACAACTCCACTGGTTCCCATCGTGGCTGACACAATGCCTTTGCGAACGATGCCGTTTCCGATGGCTCCCGCCGCCTGATCGCCGCCACCACCCACCACTGGCGTGCCCGCTTTTAAGCCCATCGCGGCGGCCGCAGACGCATTTAACTGGCCGGACACATCTTCAGATTCGTAAACCTTCGGCAACAAAGCAGCATCGAGATCGAGTTTACTCAGCAGCTGTTTTGACCAATCGCGTTTGACCACATCCAGCAGCAGCGTTCCCGAAGCATCACTGACTTCCGTGGCAAACTCACCCGTCAAACGAAAACGGACATAGTCTTTCGGAAGCAGCACCTGCACTGTGCGGTCGAAGTGACTTTTTTCGTTGTTTCGCAGCCACAGAATCTTGGGCGCTGTAAATCCAGTCAGCGCCGGGTTGGCCACCATTTTGATCAGTTTCGCTCGACCGCCAGCACGCTGTTCGATCTCTGCACATTCCGCCGTCGTGCGCTGGTCATTCCACAGCAGCGCCGGTCGAATCACATCGCCGGCTTTATTCAAGAACACGCTGCCGTGCATCTGACCGCTGAGGCCAATTCCACCGACGTCGGCGGCTTTCAGTTTTGCGGCCTTCATCACTTGCTTGACACTCTTGACAGACGCATCCCACCAGTCGACAGGTTCTTGCTCCGACCAGCCGGGCTTGGGGCTAGACAGCGGATACTCAATCGTCGCCGAAGCCAGAATGCTGCCGTCTTCGTTAACGGCCAGAGTTTTCGTGCCACTGGTGCCGATGTCGATGCCGAGAAAAACTGCCATAACAAATTGCCGACTAGAAGAGGACTCAAAATGGGACGCGCCCCATGCACGTTTTGCCTGCAAGACCCAGCCGCCACCGCGCAGTGCGTTGCATGGCACGCGGGCTTTGCCGCGTCGGATGATGCAGAAAAATCCAAGGTCGGGAGTCTAGTGATTCCGGGTGCCGTCTGCGAGCGATTCGGCGCTTCATCCGCTTACTCGAAGCACATCACAAGCCTTGAGTGCCTGAACGCAGAGCGCGTGTCTGAAAAAGCTCATGCAACAAAAAAGAACCCACGTGAGCGTCAATCGGTGTTCTCTGAACAGGACGATTGAGCTTCGGCTCAGACAATTGTGCGAACAACATCAACCAAGCAGCAACGCCAACTCCACCGGTCACGACAAATCCAGCAACGACGCGAAGCCAAACTCATTTGCGTTATCCGCGTCCGATGAGATTCTATTGTGTGATAGACCAGCGCTTCGAATTCATCACCCCAGACATCGCGACGCGCGCTGGACCAATCAATGGCTTCAGATAATGTCAGCGTCGAGTTCCGGCAGTAGGAGGACGTTCAAGACCGCTCCGCCCGCATTGCCTTGAATTCCTCGAGTGTCATCGCCGTGGACGGATCGTCGCGGTAGCGGTCCACTCGGCGGTCCAATTCCGCCTTGATTTTCGCGGTGTCGGCAGGAGTTGCGCATTCGGGCATCCGTTCCCAGACGGCCTGAACGATGGCCTGAACGATGGCCAATTGCTGTTCGACCGGCAGTGTGGCGATCTCCAAAATGTGTTGATCAGTGGTCATTGGGTCTTCCAGTGGCTGAAGTAGAGGTCACCTAGCCGCCAGCTTAGTCGACATGTTGAAATTGTCGACGCTTTGCCCCTGAAAACAGTCCGCTCATTGCGGAACGAAAATTGCGAAAACCAAATTCCGTGTCAACACCGCGTTGTCAACACTGCTGCGATCGCCCCGGGAGCTCCTGTTAGTCCGTCAAGACTTCGAACAAGGTTTGTGTTCTGAGCACCGCGGCGTTGTCCGGGTAGGTGTGAAATGCGTGGACCACCAGTCCTTCCGGCAACACGTCGCACTTCAGCATGCTGATGCAACTGGGACTTTGCGGAGTGGCACCGGGCAGATCTAAGGCCAGCGTCGCCTTGGTCGCATCGACTTCGAATTCGCGATGCAACTGCAGATACACATCCAGCGGCACGTGCTCAAGCTGATAACTGCAGTGGTAACGCACGGTTGGCAGATCGATCATGTGAGTTCGATAGCCAATCAGACGCCGATGGACGACGCGGTGACGAAGCGGCATTTCTTCGTGCTTGGTGGCCACGACTTCCGTAATCACGGTGTCTCGATCCTGAAACTCCAGCAAATGCCCCGTGCGTCCTAACCGCAATCGCACGCGTCGGCCTCCAAAGTTGATACTGCTTTGGCAGGTGGATTCGAACAGCTCCGGATGAATGCAGCGTTCATACGTTCGCAGCACCATGTCGGCCACATCCGGGCGTGTGAGTTGCGTGGGCATCGAAGTGACCTGCTGAAAATTACGGAACGAAAACAACGGAACGTATGAAGTATAGTCCCTCAGGCAAATCCGTCCCAAGGGTATCCTTGGCGACAAAAAACGGAACGGAAAAACGTGGAAAAGCGAATGAACGGGATTTCCATTTGCACCCGGCTGATGTTAGGGCAAATTTGTGTGTCACAATTCTTAGCACGTTGGGCTTCATCGTGCTACAGATTCACGGTGGAGACCACCGTGCTACATAAAGGCCTCCGCCGAATGACTGGCTGATTCTGTTGATTTCTAGGCGGCCGACTCACGACAAACTACAATTGCGATAATCGGATTCGCACTCACATCGCTCGCAATCCTGAAAGCAACCTTTTCTCTGGCACCATGTCATGACACGCTGTTCTGTTCTTCAAACCGTACTGTGCATTCTATTGCTAACCCGCTGTGCCAACGCTGCAGACTGGCCGAACTGGATGGGCCCCCATCTGAATGGGGTTTCCACAGAACAGGGTTGGTCTGCGGACTGGCCAGCGGATGGTTTGCCTCAGCGGTGGAGCACGCAAATTGGGATTGGCTTCAGTTCGGTCAGCATCGTCGACGGCCTGCTGTATGCCATGGGACATGCCGACGGCCATGAAACGGTGTGGTGCCTGAACGCCGATTCGGGCAAGGAGGTTTGGTCTCACAGCTACACTGCGGAACTCAACGCCAACCTGTACGAAGGTGGTCCCGGAGCGACTCCCACAGTCGACGGCGACTTCGTCTATACACTCAGCATCGACGGACGCCTGTTATGTCTCAACCGAAAAACGGGCGACGTTGTCTGGCAAAATCAGCTGCAGAAAGATCTGGGCGTCGACCTGCACGAATGGGGCTTCAATTCGTCGCCGTTGATTCTGGGGGATCAGTTGATTCTGCAGGGCGGTCGCTTGGTGTCTTACAACAAACGTTCTGGCAAGCTAAATTGGCGGTCCGAAGAACATGCAGCCGGCTACGGGGCCGTGCGAGCATTCACTGTTGGAAATCAGACTCTGCTGGCCCATTTGGACTGTGACGGATTGCGAATTAACGATTCTGCAGACGGCAGTGAAGTCGCGTTCACACCATGGAAGTCGCCGTTTCGAACAAACTCCACCACCCCAATTATCGTGAATGATCAAATCTATATTTCCAGCGGCTACAACGTGGGTTGTGGATTGTTTCGTTTGCAGGCAACGGAACTCAAGCAAGTCTACCGCAATAAAGAGATGCGAAATCACTTCAACAACAGCATCCTGCTGGACGGCTATCTGTATGGATTTGATGGGAATTCGAATCTCGGGCGAGTCGTCACGCTCACCTGCATGAAGTTTGACACCGGCGAAGTGATGTGGAAACAAAAAGGACTCGGTTGCGGTTCCCTAACGATCGCCGACAACAAGCTGTTGATTCTAAGCGAACGTGGCGAACTGGTCTTAGCGAAGGCTCAGGCGACCGAATATCAGGAACTTGCAAGGTCCGATTTTCTGACGGATCGATGCTGGACGGTTCCAGTGCTACTGAACGGAAATATCTACGGCCGCAACGCGAAAGGGACGCTGAAATGTGTCCAGTTACCACTGCGCTGATGCCGCTTGGCACTGCCGTTCAGGCTAGTGCCAAGAACGTTAAGTTCCGTCCGTTTTCTGGAAGCTGAAGTGAGTCAGGATAGGCAGCGACAGAAAGTTCCCCAAACGCCTGTGGTGATACAGAATTTTTAACGGCCTAGGCTAGCGATGCACAGAACCTGATGCACGAGTTTCATTTACTTGCCGTCTGGCTTCCGCAGTGTTAGCAAATATTCGGTCAGATCCACGAGTTCCTGAACGGTCAGCACTTTTTGCAGATCCTGAGGCATCATCGAAATCTTTAGCTTCTGGTATTCCTCAATCGTGGCTTTGTCCAACTGCTTAACAATGCCGTCCTGGGTCTTCAGTGTCAGGCTCTCGTCCGTATCGCTCACCAGCAGCCCGACGATGACCACACCTTCGTCGGTCTCGGCGGCATAGGATTCGTAGTTGTGACTAATCGCCGCGCTGGGGTCTAAGATCGAAACATACATGGCTTCGCGAGATAGCTTGCTGCCGATTTCGGACAAATCGGGACCGAGTTCTTTGCCCTCGCCATTCACTTTGTGACATGTCGCGCATAGATTCAGTTTTCGAAAGACGAGTGCTCCTGCCGCCACGTCGCCGCGACGTTTCACGAGTTCAGAAACCGGCGGCAGGGGTTGAGTGTCGGCGGTGGCGGGAAGCTGCAGGTGCTGTTGAGCAGTCGCTTTGATCGTTGCATCGGTGGAAGACAACAACACATTGGCCGCCGCAAACTGCAGATCCTTCGTCAACTTGCCGGCGGTCACCAGTTTCAGAATCGCCTGCTGCCCATCCTTGCGGCGTCCCAACGCGGCCACAGCCGCAGTACGCACAGCCAAAGGTGCCGTTTCGTTTGTCAGCAGTGGCGAAATCAATTCCGTCGTTTTCTTGCCGCCCGCATGACCAATCAAATCCACGGCGGCCGTCGCTGTTTGCACGTCGTGGTGATTGACGGCGTCCGCTAGCACTTGACCGAATCCCATATCGAACAGTAACTCCGCCCCTCGGACGCCCGCTGTTTCCTGTGCATGCAGCAGGCAGTAGGCTGCGAGTTCGTCGGAGATTTCAACTGGCTTAAAGCGTTCAATCAGTTCGAAATACTGATCGGTGCCCGGTTGCGAGCGAAGATATCGCAAGACAGCGGCCTTGGCTTTTTCGGATGATTCCAAATCGAAAGATTTCATCCGCAACACCGTTTGCACAATGAGCCTATCTTTCGGGTCAAGCGCTGGTGTGGGTTCGTCAGCGAAGACCGGCCGACCGGTTAGCAGCACACCGATTACAAAGAGTAGAGGCAGCAGGGGCACGCCTGTTTTCATCACGAAAGCCGTCTGTCAAGAATGTTGCGACGCATCTCCGAACAGCAAGGCTGCACAGAAACTGCGTCGACGAAAGTATGTGAGATTCGCAGTTGGGGAAACGTGATTCCTCGCGCCGCGACGAATGAAACGTCGCTCGTTTAACCCGTGGTTGAAGACTAGGTTTCTTGGCGTAGTGGACCTTCCACTACGCCAATAGCTGTCCCGACGATCCTGAGTTCCTACAGCCCCAGCAAACGTCCCAAGGCCGCTTCTTTTTTGGCTCCTGCATGAAAATCGAAGGCACGCATGTAGCGATCGTGGTCTGCGGCTGGTGTTTGCGGATCCAGAATAATCGTGGCCAGATAATCCGCCGCATCGCTGGCACGCATTCGCCACACGATGTCTCGCCCGCCCGGCGTGTTCCAGTCTTCGCCAACTGACTTCAGCCACGCGGCAAAACACGCATCGGCGTCATCACCGGCGGCGATGCCCAGCGCTTCTAGATACCAACGATCTTTGCCATCGTGTTGAACCGCCAGCTGAGCCCACAGTTCGGCCTTGTGCGGCGATTTGCTGTGACGCAAGGCCAACGCCAGTTCGCGACGAACCTGCGGCGATTTGTCCTTGATCAAAGGAGTGACGAATTCGCTGACATCCAGCTTTAGTTGTCGAGCCAGTCGGATACCGACGATTCGCAGATCAGAGTTGTCCGCCGACAGGCACTGCTGAACAGTCTGCAGGCCTCGGCCGTCGATTTTTCCGAGCAACCATAAGGCTCGCGCTTGATAGATCGGGTTGTCAGAACCAGCCATCTTCTGCAGTTCTGCTTCTGCCGCTCGACCCCTTTTGTGAAGCGACTGCCATGCCATGTATCGCGCGGCGTAGTTTGGATTCTTCAAGGCTTCGATCGCTCCGGCAGCGGTTGAAAAATCGAACTTGGGCACATCGTACTTCGCGTCAGAATTCAACGGTGTGATGCGAAACAAACGACCACGATCTAAATCGCCCATGCCGTGACCGCCCACACCGGGGTCGTACCAGTCGGCAATCACCAGCGAACCGTCGGGAGCAATCTTGACATCCGACGGACGGAACCACTTATCCTGCGTGCCTGTCAGGATGTCACGCACTTCCGCTTTGTAGCCGGCGGCATCGTGGCTGGTAATGTAAGCTCGGCAAACATTCGGCCCCGCATCGCAATGCAGCAGGTGTCCGCGAAACATCGGCAGCGTGTCGCCTTCGTAGATCGTAATTCCGGTGGGCGAACCAGCTCCGGTGTGCAATAAGTTGGGAACCACGCCTGGATCATTCAGATGCCAGTGTTGTTCGGGAACGCTGTCGCTCATACCGGTGCGAGGCGTCTTCCAGCCCGCGCCGGTTTGTTCGTCTTTATAACCGTAGTTGCCGAACTCCATCACGTAGTTAATTCGCACGCCTTTATTGCCGTCGTCATCATTGTCCGATTGCCAGACAGATCCGTAAGAATCGACCGCCAGCATCCAGTTGTTGCGAAAGTTCCAGCCCAGCGTTTCGAATTCGCTGCCATCCAGATTACAACGAAATGCCATCCCTTCTTGATACGGTTTGCGATCAGCGGTGACGCGATTTCCGGCCATGTCGACAATCAGCTTGCCATCCTTGTCTTTGATTTCTTGGCCCGCGTTGCCGAAGTTAAAGTACAGCTTGCCGTCGGGACCGAATGTAAACGCATGAATGCCATGGTCGTGTTGCGAACCGGCGATACCGCTGAACAACACTTCCTGTTTGTCGGGCTTGTCGTCTCCGTCGGTGTCGGTAAACACCTGAACCTTGTCGCCCGCAGAAACGATCACTTTGTTCCCCAACACGCACACGCCGTGCGCAGAATCGATGTCCGTGCCCTGATAGTAGACCGTTTCTTTATCGACCTGCCCATCACCGTCGGTGTCTTCCAGAATCAGAATGCGATCCCCTTCTGGGCGTTTTCCTTTGTGCTTGCGGTAGTTCACGACTTCGCAAACCCAGACTCGGCCCCGATGATCGATGTCGATATTCGACGGGCTCAACAGCTGAGGTTCCGCAGCGAACAAACTGGCGGTCAATTCTTCGCCCACTTCGAGGCCGTCCAACGCATCTGCGGCTTCGCGAGACCCGCCAGAATTGTCCGTTGCCGAAATCGGCGGTTGTGAGTTGTAAACTTGAAACACAATGCTGGCACTTTCACCGCACGAACCCTGATCGGTGCCGCCGTTGTCGAGTCCACCGCGAGCTTTGAAGCGGGTGAAGCCAGTAGGCAAGTCATACGCGATCACGGAATTCGCATGAGTTCCCAGCCCGTATTCGACGGCCTTGCCATCGATCTTCATCGCTCCACCGCTGGTGTTTTGGTTGACCTGAACTTGCCCGAAGCCGGTAGACGCGGACGACCATTTCAGCTCGGTCAGTTTTTTCTCACCGGCCGGTCCGATCAGTCGCGGTTCGGCCCAATTGGCCCAGTCACATCCGTACCCGTTGCCGCCATCGTTGACCACCAGATACAACTGTTTTGCGCCAGTGATATCGAGGTCGATGTCGACGGCCTGCCCTGGTGTTTGTTTAGTGACTGTCTTGCTCGCAAACAACGGCTTGTTGGCTGCCTTCGCCGACTTGTCGTTCATTGCGACGGTGCGTTTGATTTTACGACCGGCCTTCTTTTTTGACGCTTCTGCCT